>ERZ1026882.88-NODE-88-length-79955-cov-6.788661_pt1 | contig 79955 bp, 54 predicted proteins | sample MGYA00380171_ERZ1026882 | MGnify/ENA primary metagenome ERZ1026882 (study PRJEB33269, sample SAMEA4719807) | human gut metagenome | biome: human-associated habitat; feature: organic feature; material: feces | place: Cameroon | collected 2013-10 ...
GTACTTAACGGAGAAGGTTACGATGATGCGCTGCTCCAGTGTCTCACCCGTTGACATCGGCGTAGGGTCCCAGATTTCTTTGAAGAAAAGGGTATCATAGTGTTCCTTCTCATCTAATGTGCTGATATCATACTCTTTATCGGAACCGTCAACGTGCCACCCCTTGCTGTCCAATGCCCACTTTTGCAGGTCCTGTTTTAACTTCTTTAAGGACTGTACTGTAATGAACGCTCTGTCCCCGATACTGTCATTCTTGCGGTTATCGTAAGATGACAGACCGCCGTCAGTACACACCACCAACTTTGACAGACCGAACTTGTCCTTGAGTATCTCCTCCATAGGTTTGAGCGTGCTGGTCTCCGCCTTGTTCCCCGGCTCGATGCACATCGCCAGCGGGAAGCCGTCGTGGTCCATAAACAGCCCCATCTGAACGACAGGCAGCGGACGCCCCTCCTTGCAATGACCGAACTGCACCAGACCGCCTTCCTCCTCCCACTCGAAGAAGTAATTAGTCAGGTCATAGTATATGACACCGGTATTGCGCTTTCCAAGTTTCAGACTACGTTTGTACACGTCAGCCTGGATTTCATTGAACTCTTCGGCAAGCAGCGACAGAGCCCTGTACACTTGCTCCAGAGTGCATTCCGGCTGCTCGAAGAACTTACCGGCATCCTCAAGAGAGGAACGTTTCGAACCGGGATAAAGTATCCTTGTATATATCAGCATCGACAGAATGCTGTTCAGGTCATACTTGAGCAGTTTATGCTTTTTAGCTATCTTCTTGCAGATATAGTCCAGCCCCAATTCATAGTATATCTTCTGCAGAAATAGGTAACCGCCGTTGAAGCTGCGCTGCTCCCCCTTCTGTATGTACGCTTTCGGATTGTATTCCACGACGACATTCTTGTTCTCTTCTTTTTCAATGGCTGTCATTTCGGCAACTCTGGCGCGAGCCCATTCAATAGGATCTTCGCCGCCCAGCTTTTCGCGAAGTTCCTCGACGGTTCCGAACTTCTCAACGACTTTGGTGGTGCTTCTTCCTTCATCTGTGCGGTATCCCTTGATGGCATACAAGTATGTGAAGCGTCCGCTTTGTTTAATTACAAGTCTCATATTTGCGGTATTTGCTGATATATACCACAAATATATAAAATAAATTTGACAAAAAAAAGAGTTCTGAACGAACTCTATCAAATATTTTTGATTTTAAAGTGTCAAACTCCCGGCTTCCTCGTCTATGCTGCCGTCCGCAAGCTTCCTGCCCGTGCGGCCCATCCGGAAAAGCCGAAATCCCAGCCGACCCACTATGCTAAACCGCAGACGAAGTAGGCACTTTCAAATAAACCTTTTCCAGTTATATGGTTTTCTATGAATTTAATTGTATATTTGTCGGACACCATATCATAATACTAAAAAGTTACTGCTATGAAAAGGTTGATGTATCTTCCTCTGTTTTTGGCAGCAATCTCTTGCCAAAGCAATTCTTTAAATGTGGAACCTCTTGGTGACAAATCCGTAAAAACGGAGCCGCAGCATCCGTATGCGCGGCAAATTGACGATGCTTTGTCTGTCGCGAATGATTTTCTGGATGAATTGGACGCGGATATGCTGGCGCAATCTGAACAGGATGGTTCATTTCTGACCAAGTCTGTTGCAGAGGATAGGACAATCGGTTCAATTCAGTCTGTTGTGAATAATGACGCGTGTTTGACAAAATCTTCTCAAGGATTGACTGATTCCCCAATACTATATCTCGTTAATTACGCGGATAATAAGGGCTTTGCTTTGTTGGGCGCAGATGAACGACTCCCTTATGTGTATGCAATCTCAAATGAAGGACATCTGGAATTGTCTGATACATTGGCAAATCCAGGTTTGGCTTTTGTCATGAGTGGCATCCGCAGACATATAACAACAACACTGGATGCAGGTCAAAGTAATGATGCTGTCAGTACTTATAGTTCCACGGTTTTGGTTACTGTCCAGAAATGCAGCCCGCTAATTGGTAATAGTGATGTTGTCGAATGGCATCAAGATACTCCATATAATAAATATTGTTATACAAATACTGGGCAACAAGCTCTTGTTGGTTGTACGGCTGTTGCCACCACTCAGATAATGGCCTATCATCAATGGCCTAAAAATTTAGATGGCGTTACTTATCGTTGGCGAGAAATGATAAAAGGCGCTAATGATGATGCAGTTGCAAAATTTATGGCAGAGATAGGTGAACCACAATATCTTAATATGAATTATGGCGTATCTTACAGTGGGGCATCAGTCGCTAATGCGTTAAAGACATTTTCTGCATTGGGATATACTCATTCTGGAGAATTGGATTATAATGAAGATAAACTGATTGTTGGTTTGTTGGGCAACAAAAATGATCTTCCTTTGACGTTTGGCCCGGCGATGTCTATTGGCTACCGAATGAAAGATGATGGCTCATATTCCGGTCATGCGTGGGTGATTGATGGCTTTATAAAGAAAGCCATTTATTTGGACACTACTCCTGACGACGATGAGGATAACGCAGATATTTTTGCTGGATATGCCCCTTTAATGGTTCATTGTATTTGGGGGTGGAATACAACAAAAAGTAATTTTAATGGTTATTATTATGTCAATGGGGACGACCCATCTTTCAACCTGGAGAATGGTCCAGTTGATTCAAAAGGGAAACGTTTGCCAGATGGAGCCTCTTCTTCACGAGAATATAATAAGTATCTTTCTTTGGTAATTAATTTTTATGCTAAGAAATTCAGTTAAATGCCAAATGCTATTGGCAATGTTCACCGTTGTCTGTACTCTTGTAGGGTGTTCTCAGAATGGTGAGAAAGTAGACCTTCCACCTATTGGAGGGTCTGTATTAAACCTCAACAAGACAGAATTGTTGTTTGACGATTTGGGAGGCGAGGATAGAGTTTTCTCAAAAGATGGAGAGAAAATGTATTTTGAAACAGTTCTCTCTCAAATCGGAGAAAAGGAGAAAGTTGAGCATTCTCTTGGTGAGGGCGTTCCACCCTTTTATACTTCATATTCAGTCATTGACGGAGTATGGTTTAAACTTGAACGATTGGATGATGGGAAGGTTCTGCGTTGTGAGACATTGAAGAATGAAGATGGAGTGACCAGAAAAATCTACATCTATGTATCCGATGGCACTGATACCCACGGTTATTTTGAGGTTACTCAAAGTGCAGTGGAATAATCGAATATAGCTTCATTTGTATATTGAAGCCCATTGCCGACTCGAAGTGGCAAGGGGCTTTTTCGTTGTTTCCCGTGCTTTGGTATAGTTGTTGAATAATGGGGAATCCCTTTTGTATATATCTGGATGCAACTTGTAATAAATCGTTGATTTGCACGAATTTGCATTGCGTTGTGTGATGCCGTCTATCGGTTTTGCGGAACATTAGTTCGGATAGTTTTAGTGTAGAAAAAATAAAAATGGTCAAGATGAAGAAGATTATTGCGTTTGGCCTTGTGTCAGCGTCGCTTGCTCTCCTGCCGCTGGAAGGATTTGCCCAGTACAAGAAAAAGAAGGACGGCAAGGAGACACCGAAGACCGAGGTGCAGCTCATTCTGGAAGAGGCTGACTCGGCCGAGACACCGGTGGTCATATCGCTGGAACAGGCGCTGAAGATTGCGCTGAGCGAGAACATTGCCGTGAAGGTCGCGGACAAAGAAATTGAAAGGACAAAGTATGCGAAGAAAGGCACCTACGCCTCTCTTTTCCCACAGATTGACGCTACAGGCTCCTATCAGAGAACAATCAAGAAACAGGTGATGTACATGGACTTCGACATGAGCAGCTTCGGGGGAGGCTCAGCGGCTGGCTCCGGTTCCACGGGGTCCGGCACAGCAGGTACGGGTGAAGGCAGTGGAACAGGCGCAGGCAGCACCGCTTCATCATCCAAAAACAACGGAGGACTTGAGGTCGGTCGTTGGAACACGTGGAGCGCCGGCGTGTCGGCTTCAATGCCGGTCGTGAACGCGCAGCTGTGGAAAAGCATCAAGATCTCCGGAATGGACGTCGAACTCGCGGTGGAAAAGGCTCGCGCATCACGCCTCGACATGGTGAGCCAGGTGAAGAACGCCTACTATGCGGTACTTTTCTCCAAGGAAGCCTTCAACGTATATAAGGAGGTGTACGAGAACGCGATGACCAACTACGCGGAGACCGAAAAGAAATACAACGTGCAGAAGGCCACCGACCTTGACATGGCACGCGCAAAGACAAATGTTGCAAATGCCATCCCGAACGTCTATAACGCAGAAAGCTCGATAATCCTCGCCCTGTGGCAGCTCAAGGCCGTTATGGGAATTGACCTTGAGATGAACATCGACGTCGAGGGCGCGATTGAGGACTATTCCGAATATATGACATCCGACGTCACCAAGGCCGACAGCATTTCGCTCGACCGCAACTCCACTATGAAACAGCTTGAGATTCAGGCGAATGAGCTTGCGCAGAGCATAAAAGCCCAACAGTATGCCTACATTCCGACCCTTGCCCTCGCGTTCAACTACAGCTACAACGCGATGACCAACGACTTCAACTTCAAGGAGTATAGGTGGACACCTTATTCTTATGTAGGAGTGAGCCTCTCAATCCCTATCTTCTCCGGTGGAAAACGTCTCAATCAGGTGCGCCAGGCACGCAACAGCTACGAGCAGATGAGACTTCAGATGACCTCCACCGAACGAAATCTCAAAATTTCCATCCGTCAGTCACTCAACACGATGGAGACCAATGTCAAGAGCTATGATGCTGCAAAAGATGCAGTCGCTTCAGCCGAGAAGGCCTACAGCATCGCGGAGAAGTCCTACGAGGTGGGACGCGCGACCCTCACCGATCTGAACGACGCGCAGCTCGCCCTCACGCAGGCCCGCCTTGCCGAATCACAGGCGGTCTATAACTTCATCGTGGCCAAGACACAGCTCGAACAGACTTTGGGTCAGGATTTTACAGAATAAAACTGGGGGAGACTCCGAAATGAGGGGAGACTCCGAAACAATTTGAAAACATCAAGAATATGAACAACATAGTAAGAAATCTAACATTCGCGGCTGTTGTGATAGCAGCCGTATCCTGCGGTAACGGGAAAAAGGCGGCTCCGGCTGCAGCCGCAGCGGAACAAGTGGCGGAGGAAGCTCCGCTTGTGACAGTGGTTACGGTCGGGAAACAGGATGTCCCTCAGACTTCTGTCTATACATCATCGGTCGAGCCTTACGCGAAGAACAACATAGCTCCGCAGACCTCGATGCGTATCAGCAAAATCAATGTTGAGGTCGGAGACTTCGTCCGTGCAGGTCAGATACTTGCAGAAATGGACAAGCTTCAGCTCCAGCAGGCCGAACTTCAGATGAAGAACAACGAGACCGAGTACAACCGTCTCAAGGGGCTCTACGATGCGGGAGGACTCTCAAAGTCGGATCTCGACGCAATCGAGCTTTCCTACAAGGTCAGCAAGACCAGCTACGAGAATCTTCTTCAGAACACCATTCTCCGCTCGCCGATTAACGGAGTGGTGACCGCAAGGAACTACGACAAGGGTGACATGTATTCCATGAGCCAGCCAATCTATACCGTCGAGCAGATTGCTCCGGTGAAGCTCCTCGTCGGCATCTCCGAGAGCGACTACTCCAAAGTAAAGAAGGGCAACGAGGTGAAAATCACCGTGGATGCCTTCCCGGGCAAGGTCTTCGCCGGTAAAATCAACCGCATATATCCGACAATCAACGAATCCACGCACACTTTCAACGTTGAGGTCATCGTTCCGAACAGGGACAATGTTCTCCGTCCGGGAATGTATGCCCGTGTGACCGTTCAGTTCGGAGTGAACAACAGCGTGGTCGTTCCGGACACAGCAATCGTAAAGCAGACAGGCTCCGGCGAAAGGTTCGTCTATATCCTCAACGCGGACGGAACCGTCACCTACCAGAATGTGAAGCTTGGCCGCCGCATCGACTCTATGTATGAGATCCTTTCCGGAATTGAGGATGGCGCCAAGGTTGTCTCCGAAGGTCAGGTCCGTCTCAAGGATGGCGTCAAAGTTACAATAGCAGAATAACATCATGAGCATATACAGAAAAGCGGTTGATAATCCGGTTACGACGGCCCTTATATTCACGGCCTTCGCGATCTTCGGCATCTTCTCGTTGATGAATCTGTCCATCAACAACTTCCCGGACTTCGATGCGAACACCATCATGGTGATGTCGTCCTACCCGGGAGCAAGTGCCGAAGACATAGAGACGAACCTCACGAAGGTTCTCGAAAACTCGCTCAACGGAGTGAGTGACCTCAAGCATATCACCTCTCAATCAAAGGAGAATGTCTGCATCATAACCCTTGAATTTGAATACGGCGTCGACATCGACGAGGCGACCAACAATGTCCGGGACAAACTGGATATGGTGAATTCGAGCCTGCCCGACGGCGCATCCGTCCCGGTCATATTCAAGTTCAGTGCGGACGATATGCCGATCATAATCTTTTCCGCGACGGCGAACCAGAGCATACCTGCCCTTGAGAAAATTCTGGACGACAAGGTATCTACTCCGCTCGCCCGCGTGTCAGGAGTCGGCACAGTGTCTGTCTCCGGAGCTCCGAAGCGTGAGATTCAGGTCTATTGCGACCCGAACAAACTTCAGGCGTATGGGCTTTCCGTCGCGGGCATTTCCAATGTCCTCGCCTACGAGAACAAGAACGTTCCTTCCGGAAACATCGACATCGGCTCGGACACCTACACGCTCCGTATCGAAAAGGAGTTCGACAGCGCTGAGGAGATGCTTGACGTTGTCGTCGGCTATTCCGGTGGCGAGGCAGTCTATCTGCGTGACGTCGCGACAGTGAACGACGGCCTTGAAGAGAGATCCCAGGAAGCCTATACCAACGGAGTGCAGGGCGCGCAGATTGTCATTCAGAAGCAGTCAGGCGCCAACACCGTAAACGTCATAAAGAAGGTGAAGAAGACAATGGCTCAGATTCAGGCGACCCTGCCTTCCGACATAAAGATAACCACTGTCGTCGACAGTTCACGAAACATCATCAATTCCATCAATTCTCTGAAAGAGACGATTATAATCACCTTCCTTGTGGTGGCTCTCATCGTGTTCCTCTTTCTCGGAAGGTGGAGGGCGACGTTCATCATCGTGCTTGCGATTCCTATTTCCCTGCTCGCGTCTATCATCTATCTGTTCGCGACAGGCAACACGCTGAACATCATATCAATGTCAGCCCTTTCCATCGCCATCGGTATGGTTGTCGACGATGCCATAGTGGTGCTTGAGAACGTCACGACACACATCGAGAGGGGAGAGAAACCAAAGGAGGCTGCAGTTCACGGAACTCAGGAAGTCGGCATATCCGTCATCGCGTCCACACTCACCATGCTTGCTGTGTTCCTTCCATTGACGATGATTCAGGGAATGTCCGGAATCATGTTCCGCCAGCTCGGCTGGATTGTGTCAATCATCATGATTGTCTCCACCACCGGCGCGCTTACCCTTGTGCCGATGATGTGCTCCCGTATGCTTCGTCTGAAACTGAACCACGGAAAGGTCTACACCTTCGTGTTCGGAAACATCAATAAGTTCATCGCTTGGATTACAAGAGGTTATGGACATGTCATCCATTGGTCGGTAAGACATCGCACGGTTGTCGTTTGCGTCGCTTTCGCCATATTCATCGGTTCCATTGCGCTTTACATTCCGCACATGAAGACCGAATATTTCCCTCAGTCCGACTCCGGACGTCTCCGCGCAAGCATCGAACTTCCGGTCGGGACAGGACAGGACGTGACGCGCGAACTTGCGGCGGAAATCTATCAGAGAGTTATTGCTGCCGCCCCTGAAATCAAAGTGTACAGCTATTCTCTCGGACAGGCCGACTCTGACAACGCATTCGCCTCAATGCAGAACAACGGAACCAACATCATCTCCGTCAACATCGACTGCGGAAGTATGGAGGAACGTGTGCGCACATCGTCCGAAATATCGGATGACATAAGGGCTATCCTTAACTCATATCCTCAGATAAAGAAGTTTACCGTCACGGAAGGCGGCATGGGAATGGGCGGCTCTACGTCAGTGAAACTCGAAGTCTATGGCTACGACTTCACTAAGACCGACGACATCGCCGCGCAGCTTGCCTCAAAGCTTCGCGATGACCCTGCGTTTTCGGGGGCTGTCGTGAGCCGCGATGAGTACACTCCTGAGTATCAGGTGGATTTCGACCGCACGAAACTTGCGATCAACGGGCTTAACAGCACAACAGCCGCTGCTGCTGTCAGTGCGGCAATCAAGGGTTCCGTGTCGTCCTTCTATCGCGAGGACGGAGAGGAATACAACATTCGTGTCCGTTATGCCAAAGAGTTCCGAACCAGCATCGCCGACATAGAGAACATTGTGGTCTATACCCCTACGGGAGCCTCAATCAAGGTGAAGGACCTCGGCAGGGTCGTCGAGACTTCCACTCCGCCTAAAATCGAGAGGAAGGATCGTCAGCGTCTCGTGACAGTGACGGCGTATGTCGCCCGAGGCTACGCCCTTTCCGACGCGGTAGTAGTCGCCAACAACGCCATCGGCAGCACTGCCATCCCGTCTGAGATTACGGTGAATGTTGCCGGAGACATCGAAGATCAGCAGGATACCTTTGGCGATCTCATCACGCTCCTTATCCTGATTGTCATCCTCGTCTATATGGTGATGGCATCGCAGTTCGAGTCCCTGATGAGTCCGTTCGTCATCATGTTCTCCATTCCGTTCGCGCTCACCGGAGTTGCCCTCGGATGTATGATTACAGGCACGGCTATCGGAGTGATGGCCCTAATCGGAGTGATTATCCTCATGGGTATCGTCGTGAAGAACGGTATCGTGCTCATCGACTACACCATCCTGCTTCAGGAACGGGGCTATGAGGTCAAGGAAGCCGTCGTCACGGCCTGCAAGAGCCGTCTCCGCCCTATACTCATGACCACCCTTACCACAGTCCTCGGTATGGTTCCTATGGCAATCGGCACAGGCGAGGGCTCGGAAATGTGGCGTTCGCTCGGTATCACAGTGGCATGGGGTCTTACTATCTCCACGCTCGTGACCCTCATCATCATCCCGACGATTTACACCTCCTTCGTTGAAGCAGGCAACCGACGCCGCGCCCGCAAGGCCGCCAGAATTGCTGCGAAGAATGCGTAATATGCGGTGTACCGGGGTACATGACTGATGAAAAAAGGAATCCGGGCCAAAAATACAAACAATATATGAAGACAATATTTATAGCATATAATCAGGCGTACAACATGGAACTCGCCGACATCCTTGAGGCTCATGGCTGCAAGGGCTACACGATGTGGAACGAAATCACCGGACGCGGTTCCGAGACGGGAGAACCTCATCAGGGGACCCATGCGTGGCCGACTCTTAACAATGCGATGCTTGCCGTCGTCCCGGACGAGAAGGTTGACGGCATCCTTGACGGGCTTTCTGCAAAGAATACGGAATATCCGGAACTTGGTCTCCGTGCTTTTGTCTGGAACGTCGAGAAGTCGATTTAATGTATTATATTTGTAGCCTGGACTTCACGTCTTTGTGAAGACAGACTACATTTGTTTAATTACATAAACGATTAAGATTATGGAACATATTGTGAATGACGCGAACTTCGCGGAGATTATTTCATCAAATAGTGCGGTGCTCGTTGACTTTTGGGCGACATGGTGCGGCCCGTGCCGTGCCCTCGGCCCGACAATCGAGGAAATCGCGAATGAGTATGAGGGACGTGCGTTCGTCGGAAAATGCAACGTCGACGAAAACAGCGAACTCGCAGGGCAGTTCCGCATTATGAGCATACCTGCACTGCTTTTCTTTAAGGACGGCAAGTTGGTGGACAGGCTCGTCGGTGCGCAGCCTAAGGCAAACATCACCGTTAAGTTGGATGCTATATTGTAGTTTTGTATGAAAAAGATATTTTCAATTTTGGCGGTTCTCGCCGTGTCTGCGCTCTTTGCTGCGAACGCAAGCGCACAGTTTAACTATGGTGTAATCGGTGGAGCGACATTCTCGTCCGCAAAGTCAAGCGACTGGAAACTCACGAAGGACACTCAGTATCATGTCGGTGCAACGTTCAAGCTCTCGCTTCCGCTCGGTTTTGCGGTGCAGCCGTCTTTGATGTATCATGTGAAGGGAACCAGTGTGCCGTCCACGACAGAGGGAATCGCGTCTTTCGACTACAGCGCAGGCTATCTTGAAGTGCCGGTTTCTGTCCAGTGGGGACCGGATCTTCTGATTATGAGGCCTTATTTCGAGTGTGTGCCGTTCTTTGGCTATGCCCTGAACAACAAGTACAAGGGCAGCGAATCCGAGAAGAACAACTGGACGGGATTGAACCGCTGGGAATACGGAATCGGACTCGGAGCCGGTGTGGAGGTTTGGCATTTCCAGGTTTCCGCAAGATATAACTGGAACTTCGGAACACTCTTCGATGCTAAACAGGAAATTACCGATGTCAACTCGTTTGCCGCGAAGATGAAGGATTCAATCGGCGACAAGAGCCGTTTTGGTGGAGTGACCATTTCATTGGCAGTATTGTTTTAGAAAGAAACGCGAGTTCACGGCGGGAACTGAAGGGGAGAATATGAACATAGAATCTGTCAAGGATTATCTTGGAAGTGACTGGACTGCGGTTCAGGAACTGATGACCGGAGTGCTCCAGAGCGACATCGCGCTACTCAACACCACCAACGGGGCGATAATGGCTCATGGTGGCAAGCAACTGCGTCCGATGTTGTCTCTGCTTGTCTCCCGCGCCTGCCTTCGTTCGGCCGACACCTATGTCCCCGGGCAGAAACTGAGCCCGCTTCCGGAGGTCTCGAAGCGCTACGCCGCGGCTTCCGAACTCCTGCATAACGCCACTCTTCTCCACGACGACGTGGCAGATGGCAGTGATATGCGCAGGGGGAATCCGACGGTGCGCTCCCTGCTCGGGCCTTCCGCATCGGTGCTGGTAGGGGATTTCTGGCTGGTGAGGGCAATCCGGCTCATTCTCGGAGATAGCGACTCCGGCTGTGATCCGCGTGTGGTGCGCATATTTTCCAGGACACTCAGTTGCCTTGCGGAAGGCGAGATGCTTCAGCTTCAGAAGGCGCAGACTGCCGACACGGACTATGAGGACTATCTGCGGATAATCTACAGCAAGACAGCATCGCTGTTTGAGGCCGCTGCAGTGACGGCGGCAATTTCGGTCAATGCCTCAGGCGTGTGCCGGGAAGCGGTGCGGGACTACGCCGTAAGCCTCGGTTATGCTTTTCAGATTAAGGACGACATCCTCGATTACTGCGGGACCGACTCGGTCGGCAAGCCGCTCGGGGTTGATGTTCTTGAACAGAAGATTACACTGCCGCTGCTCGGGGCCATTGCCTCTGCTCCGGAACATGAGGCGGAAGTTCGCGGATGGGTCAGGGATGTGCCTGAATGTCCGGAGAACAGGGAGAGGATAGTCTCGTTTGTTGCTGAAAACCACGGTGTTGATTTTGCCGAAAAGAAACTTGAAGGCTTTGTCGGGAAATCCGTAGAAGCGATTTCGCTTCTTGCTCCGTCAAAGGAACGCGAGATGCTTGCCGGCCTTGCCCGCTTCACAGCCATGCGAAACAAGTAACACTGCCACCCCCCCAATAGATATGAAATTTGATGAGATAACAGGAAATGATGCGCTGAAACGCACGCTCGTGTCGATGGTCGACAGCGGGAGGGTGCCGCATGCGATGCTTCTCTATGAGAACGATGGTTGCGGTGCCGTTGCCCTTGCGCTCGCATTCCTACAATATCTCAATTGCCGCCATCGTGCCGGCGGAGAACCCTGCGGGGAGTGCCCGTCTTGCCGTCAGATGAGCAAACTGATTCATCCGGACGTGCATTTCGTGTTTCCGGTAAACAAGAGCGCTAAAGTTAGTGATGACAAGCCGACGTCGGATTCTTTCTTGACATGGTGGCGTGCTCTTGTGCTCAGCAATCCCTATTTTTGTGAGGAAGATCTTCAGGAGGCTCTTGGAATTGAGGGCAAGAAAGGCGAAATAGCCCTTGGTGAGGCCAAGTCTATAATTTCGAAAATGTCCCTCACCGCCGTTGAGGATGGCTACAAGGCCGTGCTTTGCTATCTTCCGGAAAAAATGAACCCTACGGCTGCGAACAAACTGCTGAAACTTGTGGAGGAACCGCCGGAGAAGACAGTTTTCGTATTTGTTACCCATGCTCCTGAGAAAATGATGCAGACGGTGTTCTCCCGTTGCCAGAGCATGCGCGTGCTACCCTTAACCAAGGAAGAGGCGTCGCGAGTGCGAGGCGAAGAACGTCGAAGTGAGGAGTTCTTCTCTCTCGTGTCCTCGTTGCTTGATGCGGTTGCCCGCAGAGACCTTCTTTCTGCGCTTGACGTAGGCGAGGCGGCCGCGGCTTTGCCATCAAGGGAACGCCAGAAAGCGTTCTGTGCCTATCTTTCGGCTTGCATTCGCAGGATTTTCCTTTTGGGGCAAAACCAGAAGGCGCTTGCCGGCGTGCTTCCGGAAGAAACCGCTTTCTATGAGGTCGCATCCTCAAGATTCGGGACCGCCTTCTGCATGAAGGTCGAGGCCGCTCTTGACCGGACCGTTTCGCTCATAGACCGCAACGTAAATTCGAAGATTCTGTTCTGCGACCTCGTGGACAGGATTTTTGTCGCTATATAACAACATATTATGGAAAACAACGATAACGAAGCAAAAAAATATGACTGCTCGCGCGGGTGCACCGTCGAAAGGAGCGACGAGGGCGAGCTCAATTGTCACTATAGGCCCGGCTGCTGCAAAATGGAAGTCTATGACTGGCTTCCGGGAGTTGCTCAGGAACAGTATAAGGACTATTTCGAAGTCCGTTTCAAGAACACCCGCAAGGGCATCTACTACAATGCCTCCGGGCAGAGCATAAAGACCGGCGACCTTGTTGTGGTGGAGGCCAACACGGGGCATGACCTCGGAATAGTGACGCTTGAGGGCGCCATAGTGGCACGCCAGATGAAATGCCGCAGGCAGACTCCGGAGAACGGCGAATTCAAAAAAATCTACCGCAGGGCAAAGATCTACGATCTCGAGAAGTGGCAGGAGGCCATCGGACGGGAGCAGGAGACGATGATACGTGCGCGTCAGATTGCGGTGGAGCTCGGTCTAGACATGAAAATCGGGGACGTGGAGTTTCAGGGCGACGGCACCAAGGCCATATTCTACTACATCGCCGACGGGCGCGTGGATTTCCGTCAGCTCATCAAGGTTTTTGCGGACGAGTTCCACATCAGAATCGAGATGAAGCAGATTGGCGCGCGTCAGGAGGCCGGGCTTATAGGCGGTCTGGGAATATGCGGACGCGAGCTTTGCTGCTCCAACTACATCTCCACTTTCCAGTCAATATCAACTTCGGCAGCCAGGGCGCAGGATCTTTCGCTCAACCCGCAGAAGCTTGCAGGACAGTGCGGGAAGCTCAAGTGCTGCCTCAACTACGAGACTGCATCCTACATCGATGCCCAATCGCGCATTCCTAAGGTTCTCAATCCGCTTGAATTCCAAGACGGACTCGCCTACCTGATGAAGACGGACATTCTCCGTGAGGTTATGTATTTTTCCTACGACAAGTTCTCGCAGGCCAACATGTTCCCTCTTTCCGCAATCGAGGTCCGCGAGATTCTGAAGATGAACCGCGACGGCATCAAACCGGAATCTCTCAAGTCTGAACCGGAGGCTGTTGCACCGGAATTTGTTACGGCAGTAGGAGATGACAGTATTTCGCGCTTCGACAACGTCGGACGTCGCAGAAAGAAGTCACGTGGGGGACGCTACCAGGGCGGAAACGGAGGCCAAGGCGACAGTGAACGCGGAAATGGCGACCGCGGGAATGGTGATCGTGGAAATGGTGACCGCGGGAATGGCGAACAGCGTGGCTGGGGCCGAAACAGAAACCGCGGTAACAATCAGAATCAGAATAAAGAACAGAACGGAAATGGGAAAGGACAAGCTCCGAAAGTTCAGGGAGAATGAGACTTTCTCCTGCCTTCTTCAACCATCCGCCGCTGATGTCCTCGCTGTGGTGAAAGTTGACGACGCGGCAGGTGATGACACCACCGGGCCTGACGGTGAACTCCTGAAGAGGGACGGGACATTGAAGGATCATCCGATTAAGGGGCATTGGGCAAGCGATTTTTTCAAAAATGACAACCCGATTGTGGTGGAATTGGGCTGTGGCAAGGGAGAGTACACAATAGACCTCGCCCTGCGCAATCCGTCCATCAATTATATAGGTGTGGACATCAAGGGTGCCCGCCTATGGAAAGGCGCGAAGTATGCCGAGGAGCATCATCTCCAGAATGTGGCGTTCCTGCGCACGAGAATCGAGTTTATTGAGGCCCTTTTCGGCCGGGACGAAGTTTCTGAGGTCTGGATTACCTTTGCCGACCCTCAGATAGGCCGTGAGAAGAAGCGCCTTACATCGCCTCTTTTTCTGGAGCGCTATCGCAATTTTCTCAAGTCTGGGGGCATTGTGCATCTGAAGACCGACAGCCGCTATCTTCACGAATATTCCCGCGCTGTCGCCGAGCAGAACGGCTTGAAGATTCTCGCCTGCGCCACAGATATCTATGGCGCTGACCGTCAGAGACTTCTCGAAAGCCCACTCGCTTCAGTCTCAGGTGCCGATGCCGTCAAGGCTCTGTTTGAGGTGCAGACTTTCTACGAAAAGCAATATCTCGCCCGCGGCATTGACATCACCTACCTGGCCTTCACTATTGACCACGAGGGGTCATATCGAAGTCCCGACTGGGACGAATCCCTGTATGAGAGGTAAAGAAAAAGCGGATTGCCGCGTTACGCTCAACTTTTTCTTTCTTAGATAATAAGTTTGGAGGGGCGATGCATAAAAGGATGGGACGGATGGTGAAGATGAAACCGCAGCAACCCAAGGCGCATAAGCGCCGTGCGCAGCGCACAGAAGCGCGGGCCTGTGGGATAGGGTCTCGCGGAGCACCACTTCCCCTACGAGGGGACGGGAGGGGTCAATAAGAGGGTGAGGATTTCATCAAACCATCCAACGCGGCAGACCGCCTTTTAGGCGCGCCCAATCTCTCTACGTAGGTCTTTCTCTTTGATGGACTGCCGCTTATCATACTCTTTCTTGCCTCGCGCCAAGGCAATCAGGAGTTTCGCATAGCCGTTGTCGGCGATGTAGAGTTTCACGGCGATAATCGTGAGCCCCTTTTCTTTGACGGCGCGTTGGAGCTTGCTGAGTTCGCGTTTGTTCAACAGGAGTTTGCGGTCGCGGCGCGGGTCGTGTGCTCCCCAAGTGCAGCCCCACCAATAGTCCGCCACGTGCATATTCTTGACATAGAGTTCTCCGCCGTTGAAATAGCAGAACGAATCCACCAACGAGGCTTTTCCCGCCCTGATGGACTTGATTTCCGTGCCCGTGAGCACAATTCCCGCCTGGTAGGTCTCGATGAATTCAAAATCGAACGACGCCCTACGGTTCTTTATCTCGACACTGCTTTTTGCTTTCGGCATATCTCTTTCCTCCCGCTTCAAAATATAATGGCGGCCGTCCCTCCCAATCGAAACACTCTCCCGCCGGTTGCGTAATAGTCCGCAAATTTATAAATTTGTCTCCATAATCCGAAAATTCAAAAGGATATATTCCCGCCATTTTGTGCGGAGCAAACAAATCCAAAGCGAAGATGAAGAAAAATTTCACCCCCATTCCCCCACAGGCCCCACTTCCTCCGGCAGAGAAAATCGATGTCTGGGATATATATAACAGGTATATTTCCGGAGAAATCGACATCATCTGCGTCATCGGACCCACAGCCTCCGGGAAAACGAAATATGCCGTGGCACTGGCAAGAGAAATCAACCGCCTCGCGGGAAAAGCGGTCGCCGAAATCATCTCCGCCGACTCCCGTCAAGTCTACAGGGGAATGGACATAGGGACGGGAAAGGATTTGTCTGAATATGAAGAGATTCCGTGGCATTTGATGGACATCGTCGATGCCGGCGCGAAATACAATATCTACGAATATCAGCACGATTTCGAACGGGCCTACAGGGACATCCTCTCCCGTGGCTGCGTTCCGATTCTCTGCGGAGGCTCAGGACTCTATGTGGAGGCTGCAACCTGCGGCTATTCCCTGCCGGATGTGCCTGAAAACAAAGAACTTCGCGAGGAAATGGAGAAGCTTCCCACTGAGGAGCTGATTCAAAGGCTCGCCGCTCTCAAACCCCTCCACAACAGCACCGACTACGACACCCGCAAGCGCCTGATTCGAGCCCTTGAAATTGCGGTTTATGAGTCGGAGCACCCGGTGAACCGCACGGCATTCCTGCCCAAGAAGGCATACTACATAGGCACGCTAGTCACCCGCGAGCTCCGCAACGCCCGCATCGACGCTCGTCTTGACGCCCGCCTGAGCGAGGGTATGGTAGATGAAATCCGCAGCCTCCTCGAAGGCTCTCCCGCGCACTCCGACCCGCTCACCGGCAAAACAACCCCAGCCCGTGCCCCCATCCCGCCCGAAGACCTCATCTACTACGGCCTTGAGTATAAATTCGTCACCCTCTATCTCACCGGCGAACTCAGCTTCGACCAAATGAAGCAATCCCTCGCCACCGCCATCCACCAATTTGCCAAACGCCAGATGACCTGGTTCCGCGGAATGGAACGCCGCGGCGTCCGCATCCACTGGGTTGAAGTTTGAGGTGAAATGCCTTATTTACAAAGTTTTTCGTTAAATTTATGCGATATAGTGCAACTATTACCTATGTATACAAGTCCGGCATCTACCAGCCATTGGATTGTAATTTCAAAGTCTTTTGCCCGTGCACCGTGCTTAATTGAGCTATAGATAAACTTCTTGTTTTCTTTGAATAATTGTGCCGGAAGAGTCTGCCACACAAGTCTGATTCCTTATTGTGCTGTTTTTTATTCTATAAGTTTTTGAAATACAGTTCCTTCCATATAAATGACTACATTTTTTAGCGGATGTTTCACTAGTAGAGTTACATTTTTTAGCACATAAAACAGCCGCTGTACTACATTTTCTTGCACTGTTTTAAATTTTTTATTTTGGCCAAAAACGGATAGTTTTGTAAAAACCTCGGAAAGGTGTATATTTGCACTCGGTAAAAATCGCGGATATGTGTATATCCGCACCTTGTAAAACCTTAGGATTCGTGAATATGAGAAGAAAGATATATGACCGCCTACTCCAGTGGAAAAGGGAGAAAAATGGCTCTACAGCTATCCTGATTGAGGGTGCCCGCCGTACCGGCAAGAGTTGGATAGCAGAGGAATTCGCCCGCAGCGAATATGACTCCTACATCCTCATCGATTTCAGTAAAGCCCCCAAGCGGGTAAGAGGCTGGTTCGATGAATATTTGGAGGATATACCCACCCTTCTGCAGAACATCCAGCTCCACTACAAGAAACAGCTCACGCCCCGCAAATCCCTCATTATCTTCGATGAAGTGCAGAAATGCCCCCGCGCCCGGGAAGCTGTCAAGGCGCTGGTAGAGAACCGCACCTTTGATTACCTTGAAACAGGCTCCCTCATCTCCATCAAGAAAAACGTACAGGATATTGTCATTCCATCTGAGGAAGAAAGTATTGATATGTATCCGATGGACTTTGAAGAATTCCTCTGGGCTATGGGGAACGAAGTCTTGATGCCCTATATAAAAAGCCAGTATGACAAGAAAAAGCCGATGGGTGAATTCCACCGCGAGGCTTTACACTACTTTCGGCAGTATCTGATTGTAGGTGGTATGCCACAGGCCGTAGCTGAATATGCCGCCTCACGAGATTTCGCTAGGGTGGATGCTGTCAAGCGCACCATCCTCCGACTTTACAAAAACGACATCAAGAAGTACGCAGGGGGAGCTACCGCCAGGGTGAGTGCTATCTATGATGCCATACCTGGCCAGCTCCAGAAGAAAGAAAAGAAGTTCGTTCTCTCTGCCCTCAAGGATGAGGCCAGGATGCGTGAATACGACAGCGCCTTTTTCTGGTTGGAAGACGCCAAGATTGCCAATATCTGCTACAATACAACCGCCCCAAACATTGGCTTGCAGCTCAATGAAGATCGCACAGTACTCAAATGCTATTTCTGTGACACCGGCCTGCTCATCTCACTGGCATTCGGTGCTCGTGGTATCGTCACAAACGAGATTTACCAGAAACTCATGTTCGACAAGTTGGAGATTGACGAAGGTATGTTGGTGGAGAATGTCGTAGCCCAGATGCTCAAAGCATCAGGTAATGAGTTGTTTTTCTTCTCCAATTACGACAAGGAGGATGCCGAGAACCGGATGCAGATAGATTTCCTGATTCAGAAAGAGCTGGTAACATCCCGTCACAATATTTCGCCGATAGAAGTCAAGAGCAGTACCAACTACACGCTCACTTCCATCAACAAGTGCATCAAGAAGTATGGCCAGTACCTTTCCACGCCATATGTCCTCCACACTAACGATGTGGAAATAAAGGACGGGCTTACATATCTTCCGCTTTATATGACGCCTCTGTTGTAGCGGTCATAGGTTTTAAGTGCTAGGAAGAATATAAATGAATTTCCAACCCAAGTTTCGACTGTTTTAAATTTTTTATTTGGCCCCAACAGCCTCTTTTGTGCGCATTGTGGCTGTTTTGAGACATTAAAGAGCTACAGCCCAAACGCCTCCGCGACAAGCCTGACGCTGTCGAGCAGCTCCCAGCCGAAGAACTGGACTTCCTTACGGCTGCGGACGCCGTGACGTATGAGCTCCACTTCGGCGCGGTAGGGTTTGCGGCCCACATGGCCGTAGGCTGCGGTCGGTTCGTAAATCGGGTTCTTCAGGCCGAACTTCTCAATGATTTTGGCCGGTCTGAGGTCGAACAATTCGCCAATCTTTTCGGCGATGAAAGCATCGCTGAATCTCTTCCCCTTGAACTCGGCGCCCTGTACTCCGGAACGGTCAATGGCTGCGCTGCCGTAGCTGTTCACGAAGATGCTGACCGGGCGGGCAACTCCGATGGCGTAGGAAATCTGCACCAGGAGTTCGTCAGCCACGCCGGCTGCCACGAGATTTTTTGCTATGTAGCGGGCTGCGTAGGCTGCAGAGCGGTCCACCTTGGATGGGTCCTTGCCCGAGAAAGCTCCGCCGCCGTGTGCTCCGCGTCCGCCGTAGGTGTCGACAATGATTTTGCGCCCGGTAAGGCCGGTGTCGCCGTGCGGGCCTCCGATGACGAATTTGCCTGTCGGATTCACGTGGAGGATGAAACCCTGCGGATTGTCGTGCTCGTCGAAAACTCCGTGGAAAAGGGCTGCCGTGTCGGGGTGCAGCCGCTTGAGCATCTCCGGAATCAGGATTTCCTCGACGTCCTTGCGTATTTTCGACTGCATAAAGAAATCGTCCGGGAGGAATTCGTCGTGCTGGGTGGAAATCACTATTGTGTGGACTCTTACCGGTTTTCCAGTCTCCCCATCATATTCAATTGTAAACTGTGACTTCGCATCCGGACGGAGGTATGGCATCCTCGAATTCTTCTCCCTGCGGATATCTGCGAGGACGCGGAGAGCGAGATGGGAGAGATAGAGCGGGAGGGGCATATAATCCTCGGTTTCCCTGTTGGCATATCCGAACATCATTCCTTGGTCTCCGGCGCCCTGCGCGTCAGCCTCGTCCTCGACATCCTTGCCTTTTCCCACCACGCCGCGGTTGATGTCTGCCGACTGCTCGTGAAGCGTGCTCATCACTCCGCAGGAATTGCCGTCGAAGCGGTAGTCGGCCTTGTTGTAGCCGATGCGGTTCACTGTCTCCCGCACGACCTTCTGGATGTCCACATAGGCGTCTTCCGAGCGGACCTCACCGCCCACAATCACAAGTCCTGTGGAGCAAAAAGTCTCGCAGGCAACCTTGGCTTCCGGGTCCTGGCGGAGAAATTCGTCAAGTATGGCGTCTGAAATCTGGTCTGAAACTTTGTCCGGGTGTCCTTCCGACACCGATTCTGAAGTAAAAAGATAATTGTTCATAATGTTTTATAGCATTGTTGTGCTCACGGGGCGGTGGTGCATCACCGGATAATTGACATTTTGGGTACGCATCATCGTACGCGGACAAAAAAATAACTCCACATATTTTTGACAATTTCAAAATATGCAGAGCCGCTATAAAAACACACTGTCAGGTCTCGTGAGACCATCTTCACGATTTTAGCATTTTTTCGAGTGGTTGCAAGCAGACAAATCTCTCCACATATTTTGCCCATCTGTACGGTGAAAAATCCACCTTTTGAATGGGAGTGCAAAGGTACGAAAAAATTTATGAATGCAAAGAAAAAATCGTAAAAATCGACTAAATTTCAAAATAATCCGACATTTTTTCTTAAAGTCGCAATTCTGATATACATTTGCGCGATAAAACCAAAACATTTTTTATTAATTCAACCCTTATGAGACAAACAATCAAATGTTTTCTGACTGCCTTGGCAGCGGTTCTTTTGGGTGTGACCTCTTTCGCACAGGTCACGACATCAAGTCTTAACGGTCGTGTTGCAGATGAGAACGGTGAAGCCGTAATAGGCGCCGCTGTCATCGCGACACACACTGAGTCAGGTACACGCTATGCTGCGGTTTCTAACAATCAGGGCCGTTTCGTAATCAATGGTATGCGCGCAGGAGGTCCGTACACAGTGGAAGTATCCTGCCTCGGTTTCCAGCCGACAACCTACACCGGCATCACGCTTCAGCTTGCCGAGGCGTTCAACCTCAATGTCGACCTCAAGGAAGACAAACTCCAGCTTGGAGAGGCAATCGTGATTGCTACCCCTGCGTCCAAATTCTCTTCCGAGAAGACCGGAGCAGCCACAAACATTTCAAGCAAACAGATTGAGTCGCTTCCGACTGTCAGCAGGAGCATTACCGATGTTACGAGGCTTTCCCCTTACGGAGGAAACGGAATGAGTTTCGCGGGATCTGACGGACGTACAGCCAACTTTACTGTGGACGGAGCTAACTTCAACAACAACTTCGGTCTCAATAAGAATCTTCCGGGCGGCGGTTCTCCTATTTCAATCGATGCAATTGAGGAACTTCAGGTGGTGATTTCACCTTATGACGTTCGCCAGACCAACTTCATCGGAGGCGGTGTGAACGCAATCACGAAGTCAGGTACCAACACCTTCAAGGGTTCTGCCTATGTTTATCACCGCAACGAGAATATGCGCGGTAACCAGGTGGCAGGAACTGAAATCCCTGGTGCAAGAGACAGAGACCGTAACACAACTTACGGTTTCACACTCGGTGGCCCGATTGTGAAGAACAAACTCTTCTTCTTTGTCAATGCAGAGTACACCAAGACTCCTTCTGTGGCAGTTCGTTGGAGAGCTTCCGCAGACGGCGAGGGTAACGCAGACAAATACCTTTCCTACGCAAAAATTTCTGATATGGAGAAAGTTTCCGCATTCGTGAAGGACAAATACGGCTACGACACCGGCTCTTTCGACAACTTCCCTGCTGACGAGAGCAACTTCAAGGTTCTTGCCCGTCTGGACTGGAACATCAATGACAAGAATAAACTCGCTGTCCGCTACAACTACACAGGCAACACTTCTTGGAATGGTCCTAACGGTTCTTCAATGGATGGTGGTACACGTTCTGCGTACGATCGTACATCCCTCTATTCAATGGCTTTTGCAAACTCAATGTACTCGATTAACAACATCGTACATTCAGTTTCAGTCGACTTGAACAGCAAGATCAACGACAACCTTTCCAACCAGTTCCTCGCGACATTCTCAAAACTTGATGATGTTCGTGGTTCAAACTCAAGCGAATTCCCATTCATCGACATTCACGACGGTTCAAAGACAACAACCCAGTATATGGCTCTCGGATATGAGCTCTTTACTTGGAACAACGCCGTGCATAACACCATCTTTAACCTTAAGGACGACCTTGTTTGGTATGCGGAAAACCACAAGCTTACCGGGGGTATCAATTATGAGTATCAGATGGCAGACAATTCCTATATGAGAAACGGAACAGGCTACTACCGCTACAAGAGTGTTGACGATCTCATCGACGGAAAGACTCCTGAGGTTGTCTGCCTCACTTATGGCTACGACGGTGAGACCAGCCCTGCTGCTCGCGTTCAGTTCCACAAACTCGGTGTTTACGCTCAGGACGAGTGGAATATTCTTGAGAACTTCAAACTCACCTACGGTCTTCGCCTCGACGGTCTTTTCTTCGACAACGGTGACCTCAAGACCAATCAAAAGATTAAGGAGATTCCTTACTATCCGAAGGCTTACGGATACCAGGAGACTCACATCGACACAGGCAAATGGCCTACTTCAAGCGTGACTGTTTCTCCAAGAGTCGGTTTCACTTACGACATCCTCAAGGACAAGAGCCTCGTTCTCCGCGGAGGTACAGGTCTGTTCTCAGGTCGTCTCCCGCTCGTGTTCTTCACCAATATGCCGACCAACTCCGGTATGGTTCAGTATCAGGCACAGATTAATGATGACAACGCCAAGAAGAAAGGCTTTGATATGAGTGTCTTCGACGGCGGTCTCGTGACTGAGCCGGGCACAAACAAAGCGACGGTGAAGGCTCTCTACGACAAACTCATCGGCCTCGGTTATCCGACCACCCCTGGCGACGGCACAGTTCCTTCTTCAATCTCTGCGGTTGACCCTAAGTTCAAGATGCCTCAGGTTTGGAAGACTTCCATCGCTCTCGACTACAGCTTCCCTACTTCATTCCCATTCTCAATCACAGCTGAGGGTATCTTCAACAAGACTGTGAATGGCGTGTCAATCTCTGACTGGTCTATGCAGCCTGTCAATGGATTTGCAAGATGGAGCGGAGCTGACAACCGTCCGATTTATCCTGCAGGTTTCAGAACAGCAACCAAGGCGTTCGTTCTTGAGAACACTCACAAGGGATATGGTTACTCTGCAAACGTTACTTTGAATATGCGTCCTGTCGAGGGTCTCAGCTTGATGGCTGCTTACACTCACACAGCCTCAAAAGAACTCACCGGTATGCCTGGTTCAGCAGCTGAGTCTGCCTTCACTTATGTTCCTACTTCAGAGGGTCCTAACAACATCAAACTTCACAACTCCCAGTATGTGACTCCGGACCGTGTCGTTGCATCAGGAACCTACAGCGACAAGTGCGGCAACCACTTCAGCCTTATCTATGAAGCTTGGAGAGGCGGTTACAACTACTCTTATATGCTTACAAACGATATGAACGGCGACAGCTACAACTACGACGCCCTCTATATCCCGACTGACGAGCAGGTTGCAAACCGCGAGTTCCGTTTCGCTTCAGACTCAGACCGCGACCGCTTCATGGACTATGTTCACAACAACAGCTACCTCAAGAAGCACCAGGGTGAATATGCAGAGGCATACAGCGTTTACTCTCCTTGGGTGCACAGACTTGATTTCAGCTACAAGCACGACTTCAAGGTGAAGATTGGCAACTCAATGAACAGACTCCAGCTCAGCTTTGACATCAAGAACCTTGCGAACATCTTCAGTTCAAGATTCGGTGTCAGCAAGTATATGAATCCTGAACTCAACGAAGGACGTATTCTCAAATACGAATCTACAGACTCCGAAGGCTATCCTGTATTCTCTACTCCGAAGGCAGTCAGCGGAAGCACTCAGACATTCGTTCCTAACAAGGCTATCGGCCAGTGCTGGTATGCTTCAGTCGGAATCAAGTATATGTTTAACTAGTAATTCGGACTAAGATTATGAAAATCAAAAATATATTTTATCTTGCCATTGCTTCTTCACTGCTTTTCGCCAGCTGCGTAAAAGAGGAGGCTACTGATTCTTTCGAGAACATCAAGCTTGACAGGACATTCGTCACAATTGATGCTAAGGGAACACCGGTAGACCTGACAGTGACAGCTACTGAAGACTGGAAGTTCATCGTGACTGACCAATGGCCTCAGGTTTTCACTTTCAAGAAGGGTGAGGACGGCAAGGCCATCAAGCCTAAGTATGACTTCTGGGGCACACTCACCAACCTTTCTGATGTTGATGAGACCAAGACTAAAGATGCTTGGGTGACTTCGAGCGTTCTCTCCGGAAAGGCCGGCACTACCAAGGTCACTTTGACGGCATCTGCTTTCGATGGCGGAAGGGAGATTACAATTGCGATGCTCTGCGGCACTCATAAACAGCACTTTGTTGTGCGTCAAGGCAATCTTGACCCTGTAAAGGCAACTTGCAAGGAAATCAATGAAGGCGCTATTGTCGGAGCATCATACAATGTTAGCGGTATTGTAACTAAACTTGGGAGCTACAGCAAGTACGGCGCATTCTATGTGAATGACGGTACTTCTGACAAAGACGTTCAGGTTTATAAATCGACTCCAGAGTCCATCAAGAGTTTCCCTAATGTAGAGGTCGGTGACTATGTCGAGTTCAGTGGTTCTTGGTCATCTTACAAGAATTTTGAAAACGCCAACATCACTAAACACGAAAAATCTCTTGCGAAGCTCTTGACTGAGCCAAAGACAGTTAAGAAAGATGGAGAAGATATCGAGTTCGAAGTCGCATTCAAGGGTAATGGTGTTGAGCCTTCTGTTCCAGAGGAATATCAGAGTTGGATTTCGCTCCTTGGAGTGAAGATTCGTGAAGGAGAAAAGACCAAACTCGATCCGAACCCTGCATCAATTGCAACAATTACGGCTCGTGTTGCAAAGAACGAATTGAGTGAGCGTAAAGGTCAGATTATAGTTGCGTCATCAACATCAACTGTGACCTACGAATTCACTCAAGCGGGTGCTGCGATTGTTAAGTATGACTTCAATAAGGGAGCTGAGAACTTCACTATTAAGGATGAGGTTCATCCTGAAGGACTTGCTGCAAATAAAACAGTTTGAGCTATAGCATCTTTCAGTGGAGAGTCTTATATGAAGGCTTCCGGCTATATCAGCGAGAAACAGCGGGATTCAGAGTCTTGGCTCACTTCTCCTGTGGTTGACCTTACAACTGCGAAGAGCGCAAAACTCTCTTTCACCCACGCACTTAATAACCTTAATAAGGGTAAGATTAATGAGCACATCTTCCTGATGGCAAAGAAAGAAGCCGATAGCAAATGGACTGCTCTCACAATTCCTGCAGGCCCTACAGGTACAAGCTACGATAAGTTTGAGGCCAAGGACATTGACCTGAAGGCTTTCGTAGGCAGCAAGATGCAGTTTGCGTTCGTCTACAAGAGCACTACAGCTTGCGCTCCTACTTGGCAGATTTACAACGCGAAGGTTGAATAATCCCAATCTTTAGATAGTACTGACGAAGACGGCGACCGGAACCCCGGCCGCCGTTCTTGTGTTCAATATAATAGTCCGAACATCCAGAGCGGGATTCTGTTGTGGTGTCCGATTTCGGTATCGTCAACTGCGAGAAAGCTGTTCTCAACGTCTTTGATTTGTTCAAATGACTTCTTTCTGCCGCCTACTTCAAACAGGTACTTCCCGTCAATGAGGAAATCTCCCTTGGCCGGATATGTGATATCGTGTGAACATCTCAGCTGGTTCATGAAGAAAGTCTCCCTGACTGTTCCTATGTTGGCCTGTGCTGAATAGGCATACATGAGGTTGGTGTTGTCCATGAATATCTTTTCCGGTCGTGACAGCTTGTCGATATGTTTCGGCTTGTCGGAAAGCAGTGAAAGCAGTCCTCCTTTTTCAAGAGTGTACAGCATCTTCAGACCCTGAGACCTGTCTGTTTCAAGTTCGTTGTAGAGACTCGACATGTTAGGCGTCTGGGGAACCTGCTCTGCTAAAATCATGAACATTTTCTTCGTTTTTCTGATTGTAGACTGCTCTACCCCTTCAATTATCGGGTAGTCGTTTTCCAGAATGTGGTTGACCACCTGCTGAAGCCTTATCTCAAATCCGGCGTAGACGCTTTTATAGAACGGATAGTATCCATGCTTGAGGTACTCTCCGAACAGCGGGAGTATCTTAATCCCGCCGGAGAGAATTTCTTCCGCGATCTTCCTGTGATTCAGGAGAATGTCGTCGAGAGAATATGCCGGAATGTCCATTATTCCCTCATAGCGAAGATATTCTCTGAAGGACAGTCCTTTGAGCGTGTAGGGGAGCTGGCGTCGTGACAAGTCTGCAATTCCTTCTTCCAATTTCAGCATTGAAGAACCGGTGTAGACGATATGAAGCCCCGGATAGTCATCGTTGAGATTCTTGATGAGTGTCTTCCATTCCGGAAAATAGTGGACTTCATCAATGAACAGATGCGTACCTCCGTGCGTGTAGTGATATTCCACGAGATCGTTGACAGAATGTGTAGTGAACCAGAGATTGTCAAGCGAGATGTACAGAGCCTTGTCCTTGTCCGGGAAAGCCTCCTTGATATGCTGCAGCAGCATCGTAGTCTTGCCGGTGCCTTTCGCACCCTTTATCGCTATGAGGTTGTCTCTCCAGTCTATGCTGTAGTAAAGATAGCGTTTGAATCCGGCCGGAACGCTGTTGAGCCGCCTTTCGTAGATTCTGAGTATTTCGTCAAGTCCTTCCATTGCCTGCTTTTTATTTGTTTGAGGGTACAAATATATAAAAAGATGTTTGCAAACACTAAAATCAACCGAAATTTAGTGTTTGTAAACATCTTTTTAGGGCAAAATTCAGTGTTTATAAACACTAAAGCAAAGCCTTGGGGTAAGAGAGTGTGAGGGCTTCCCGTAGCTGGGTGTCGTAGCGGAGACGAAGCTTGACGCCGGCTTTCTGATATAAGTAGCGGACGGCTAGTTCCTCTTCGATGAACGGGATAATCTCGTCTTTCTTGAGGCGGATGAACTGTTCCTTGTCCATTTCGAGGACCTTGTCGATGGCGGTGAGCTGCTCCGAGATGCCGTCTGAAAGGCCGTCCTTTTCGAGCTCTTTCTTCATCTGGTCGAAGAGTGTCTTTGCGCTGCTGCGATAGTCGAAGGTTTGGGTCTTCGCGAAGTTTACGAAATCGTCGAATTCGGCGTCGCTGAGGTGGAATTCGTCCACGGCAGGGATGCTGTCGTGCGTTTTGACGAATTCAAGGGCATAACGATCGATGACACCGTAAAGCACGAGAGAATATACCAGGCGGCTGTAGTTCGGGGCGGCAAGTTCGATGTCCGGGGTGATTCCGCCTCCGTCGCGAACGATGCGGCCCTTAGCTGTCTTGAATTCGTGGGTGAGCGAGTCCGGGATCTGCCCGACGCTGCCGTCCTCGTTGCGGTGGCTGTAGTCGATGGCCTGAACACAGCGGCCTGAAGGGGTGTAGTACTTCGCCGTGGTCACTTTCAGCTGGCCGTTGTAGGCGACAGGGCGGATGGACTGCACGAGTCCCTTTCCGAAACTGCGACGTCCCATCACCGTGGCGCGGTCAAGGTCCTGGAGGGCTCCGGTGACAATCTCCGAAGATGATGCGGAGTTGGAGTCAATCATCACGATAATCGGAATCTCTGTGTCAATAGGCTCCGTGGTTGTCCTGTATTCCTTGGTGTCTTCCGCCTTTCCCTTTGAACTTACGACAAGCGAACCTTTCGGTACGAACAGGCTCACGATGTTGATTGCCTCGGACATAAGTCCGCCCACGTTCCCGCGAAGGTCGAGAATCAGCCGCTGCATACCCTGCTCCTTAAGTTTGAGGAAGGCTGCGCGTATTTCAGAAGATACGTTCTCTGTGAATCCGCTCTGGAGGATGTAGCCGTCCTTGTCGTTGAGCATTCCATAGTATTCAACGTCCGGCAAGTGAATCCTCTCCCTCACGATTTCCATGTCCTTAATTTCCCCGCTGCGGACCTTCTTCACCTTGAATTTTACAGTCGTACCCGGCTTTCCCTTCATTTTCTCCGAAGCCTCGGCGCTTTCGAGTGCACGGGTGTCCTCACCATTTATCTCTATAATCTCGTCTCCGCACTGTAGGCCATATTTCACTGCAGGCGAACCTTCATACGGCTCGTTGATGACGACATATTCCCCCTTTTTCTTATAGATTATGGCCCCGATTCCTCCGTAGGTCTTGGAAATCATCATCTGGAAGTCCTCGTTCTCCTCTTCCGGCACATACACGGTGTACGGGTCGAGTTCAGAGAGCATCGCATCGATTCCGGCCTTCATTATGCGGTCAACGTCGAGCGTGTCAACGTAGGTCTGATTGAGCTGACGGACCACCGAATTGTGGATTTCCGTCCACTGACCGAGTTTGAAGCCTCTGCTCTGTGCTTCAGAGTTAATACCTGTGCCTAAAAGAAATGCCGCCGCAGCGACAAAAGGAATGATTCTTTCCGAAATATGTTTCATGGTAACGTTCTTTTCTTCATCAAAATTTGTCGAACCCCGAATTGTTCTCAATAACCGTTCCACGGGAGAATACGTTTTCGAGTGCCTGTTGGTTCGGGTTGATGCCCGTCATCAGCCCATATCCTGTGAGAGCCTGCTGGAGAAGCCACTGTTCTCCGGGGATGTACTCTACCGTTTGTGGCAGGCGTCCGAGAATATCCGGGGTGAATGCCGGGTCGCGATAGTTCGCCTCAATTATCAGCTTGAGACTCTGGCTTCCCTGCTGGTTCGTATCTATCTCCGATGAGAATGGAGTCGCGTCAAGAGCTGTCGGAAGCGTGTATATCATGGCGTCGTGCCGAAAGATTTCGGACCGAAACCGGTCAATCGGAAGCGCTGATACTTTTGGGGATGAGAGATGATGCACGAAAGTGAGTGCGCGGGCGATGTTGCGGTTCATAAGTGTCACGTCGAGTCCGAGCATGAATGCGGCGACAGCCGCTGCCTTGCCGGCTCCTCCGCATCCTACCACGAGAACATTCCGGAGCCGTCCGCTTTCGCTGGCGTTGGAGTTGAAGTTTTCGAGCAGTGTCCTGACCGCCGTGCAATCGGAGTTGAAGCAGCTGAGCCCCCTCGTGGTCTTCACGAGTATGTTCGCCGCCCCTATAAGTTCAGACTCATGGCTGCGCTGCTTCGCCTTGTCAAAAGCAAACTCCTTAAACGGGGCTGTGATGTTGACGGCGTCGTATGATTTCATGAACAGGCGGAAGGCTGTGTCGAAGTCCTCACATTCGAGAAGGTCGTAGCGGAATCGACCGCCGTATGCCGCCTTGAAGAGGCGAGGACTTAAAGAATGGGCTATCGGGAAGCCTATGAGACCAAATCTGGACATGGTTAATTTCCCCCTTTTCTCTGCCGGACGGCTTCATAGAGGAGAACGGCAGCGCTGACGGATACATTCAGAGAGTCGAGCCGACCGAGCATCGGAATCTTTATGTGGGCGTCAGCGGAGTCACGCCAAGCTTGTGTGAGACCTGTGGATTCCGTGCCCATTACAAGTGCGGTGGCGCCGGTCATATCCGTGTCATAGTACCACTCCGAGTCCTGAAGCTGGGCGGTGAGTATACGTATGCCGCGCTTTTTCAGAAAGGCGATGGCATCCGCCGATGTGCAGACGGCCACCGGCACGGAGAATACAGCACCGACGCTTGAGCGTATCAGATTCGGGTTCCAGAGGTCCGTGAGCGGGTCGCAGACAATCACGGCGTCTGCTCCTGCCGCGTCTGCGCTTCGCAGGACCGCTCCAAGATTACCGGGCTTTTCGACCGATTCGAGCACCATCACAAGAGGGCTCTCTCCAAGCTTCAGGTCTTCGAGAGAGCGCGGCACTGAATGCACTTCCGCAATGATTCCCTCCGTGGAGCCCCTGTAGGCGACTTTTTCATAGAGGAATGCCGGAATCTGCACGACGCCAAGGCGCGGGTTGAGCGCCTCTGCCTTTGCAACCAGTGCGTCAAGCCCATCCTTCCCCTCAATGTTTTCCGCAAGGTGGCCCGTTTTCGTTCCGGTGCAAGATTGCCCGGACGCGGGAAAGTCATTGACAGCATTGTTTTGGACTGCCATGACTTCGCCGCAGATAAAAAGTGTCTCCGGAATGAATCCGGCGTCGAGGCAATGTCCGAGTTCCCGCTGCCCCTCCACAACGAAGAGTCCGGCAGCGCTTCTTGCCTTGGATTTCTCCACGAGCGTCAGCAGTTCCTTGACTTTTCTGTTCTGTGCAGATGTTATCGTCTCTATTCTCATCGCATTCAATTAATTCGCTTCTTCCGGCCATGGATTGTCGATGATTCCGGCCATCGAGACCATCTGTGCGTGTGCCTCGTGGAGCAGTCGTGCTGTCTCCTCCTTGCGCGGTTTCGTGACGTCCGGGAAAATCGGAGTCCCGACGTGCAGTGTCAGAAGCGGAATTTCCGGCTTGTCGAAGAGCTTGTATATCCCCGTGCGAGGGCGATAGGAAATCACGAAAGGAATGACCGGAATGTTGTACTTCCAGGCCATCGTGAACGCTCCTTTCTTGAATGAACGGACAGGAGTGTAGAACTTCCAGCTTGCAGCCTCCGGAAAGACGTGCAGCCATTCCTTTTTCTTGCGATACTCATCAAATGCGGCATCAAACGGCCGCATCCCGGCACGGTTTTCCGGAATCGGAATGCCTCCGAGATAGCGCATGAACCATGCGTCCTTTCCCCTCATGTGGTCTCCGTAGATTGGAAACCAGAGGTTTCTGTTGCCGATGGCGTCAAGCACGCATGCAAGATCCCAGCGGTAGACGTGGTTGCATACCGTCATCGCCCCGTCCTTCAGTTGCGCCTTGTATTTTCTGAGATTCTCCTTTCCCTCAATCTTCAGCCCATAGCGTACACGATTGACGGGAATCACTAGACAGTGCAGCAAGGACCGGTTCAGGGCGTGGTTGAAACGGTATTTGAACGAATTGTCATAATACGGATAGTGCTCGTCCAATGTCACCTGACGTCCGTCATATCTCACGCCGATGATATGCGCGTCCGACCTGTCCTCCGGGTATTCGACGTCAATTTCGGGGATATATGTCCCCTCCACCGTCTTCATTTCCCTATATCTCAGATTATCAGTTCCTTTTCCCATATTTAAGAAATTTGTAAATCAATTTCCATTCATCACTTTGCACGGCCGAGCAGCGACTCCGCATAGCGTTGGAGCATCGCGTGCCCTACTCCGTCAACCGGAAGCTGTGCGGCGAAACCGAGAGCCTCCTCATGATATTTCCTAATTTCACTCTTTGCGGCATCTCCGACTCCAAGACGGACGTAGATCTCTTTTACAGCGGAAATCTTCCTCTCTTTTTCCTCATCGGAGCCGACCGGAAGAGTCATCGCTTCGAGCAGAGCCCTGTGCATGAGGGCATCGCTGCCGGTAAGTTCAAAGGCTTTGGTCAACAGCCAGCTTTTCTTGTCGTTGAGGATGTCGCCTCCGATTGCCTTGCCGAAGACGGACGGGTCTCCGAAGGTGTCTAGATAGTCGTCCGCCACTTGAAAGGCCAGGCCGAGCGAATAGGCATATTGGTAGACCAGCTCCTGACTCATCGCATCAGCCCCGGCAATCAAGGCTCCCATCTTTGCGGCGCATGCAATCAGGACAGCCGTCTTAAGACCTATCATCATTATGTAGTCGTCCATCGGGACTGACTCCCTCGACTCGAACTCCATGTCGTATTGCTGTCCTTCGCAGACCTGTGCCGCTGTGTCCGAGAACAATTTCAGAACCTCCGGAAGCCTTTCTGCCGGGGCTTTCCCGAGCAGTCTGTAGCTTTCGATGCACATTGAGTCTCCGGACAGGATTGCTGTGTTGGCGTCCCATTTCTTCCAGACCGTCGGCATTCCGCGACGCACGGCCGCATTGTCCATGATGTCGTCATGAATCAGAGTGAAACTGTGGAAAACCTCAATCGCGGCAGCAGGGGCGAGAATGCTTTCGTCAAGCGAGTCCTTGAAAAGCGAATAGCTCAGAAGGCAAATCCTTGGTCGGATCCGTTTCCCTCCAATCTGAATCATATATCTCAGCGGTTCATACAGCCCCGCCGGTTCTTCCGTAAATCTGAGTTTTCCGAAAAGCTCTTTCAGAGCCTCTTCAATCTGTTTTTCAGCAATCATTGGATTTTTTGAATTGATGGACTTTCTTGTTTGTCAGGGTGCAAAGATATTCATTTTTCAGAACAAATCCTTGAGTACGGATGCCGAGCGGATGTTCAGCGGATATTCGAGGTGGATCTCCATATAGGAAAGAAATGACTCTATAAGGTCGGAACGCACAGCTCCGGTCATCGGTACGAGCATCGCCTCATCGAACGGAAGCCGCATCAGGTTCTCTGCGGCAGCCGCATTCTCCGCGCTGACAAACGGTGCGATATCCGAAAATTCCGGGCGGAAGCCGAGTACGGAAGTGAGTTCGAGGAGAAAGAGGAGGTGGAAGTTGCTGAAATTGCTGTCCACCGCATCAAGGAGAAGTATCTTCCGTATGCACCAGTCATAGAGTCCTTCCTCGTTTGCCCCTTCGCGCAGAACCCGGAACAGAACTTCCGCCATGAACATCGAGATGCTTGCCTTGTAGAGATTTCCGCGCAGTCCGTTGAGAGGATATGAAGCGGCAAGGGAACTGACGGTCATCATTGCAGATGACGCCGCCGGGTTCACCGCGACTTCACCCTCAAGAATATTCAGCGGACTGACAAGTCCCAACACGGCGGCTCTGGCCCCGCCTCTTTTTGAAGCCCGCCCCGCTCCTCCTGCAACGGATGCCGCGGCCGAGACAGACCTCAGAAAAAGGCTCCTGCGGCCATATTCCCGGCTCAACGTGTGCAGGACAAGGGAACTGTCTCCATACTTTGTGGAATGGAGAAGGATGAACTCTGCCTGTTGTTTGTTGTTTCTTGTCATTGTTCCGCGTCATTGGATGCACTTGCTCCGGCAAGGTCTCACTTTTCTGTGTGCACTACTCCGTTCACCGGTTGCAGCGCCTTGAAACGGTGCGAGATGAGATTTTTGAGGTGCTCGGGAATTTCAGCGAGCGTTTTTCCACGAAGTTCCAGAATCTCCGTCTTCGAAAGTCCTCCGGAAGTCAATGCGGAAAGTTCGTCATCAGTAGGGATGAACACCGGGTCGTAGCCGAATCCTCCGCATCCGGCCTTCGAGAAGGATATGTGTCCCTCAAGCGAGCCGTCGCAGACGAATTTTCTTCCGTCGCGGAAAATTAGCGTTACAACGCAGCGAAAACGTGCCTTCCTGTCCTCAAGCGTGTCCGCTCCGGCCTTCTTCAGGTTAAAGAGCAGTTTGTCCATATTGTCTGCGAAGTTCTTGTCATTTCCGGCGTATCTGGCAGTGTATATTCCCGGTTCTCCTCCGAGAGCATCAACCTCCAGCCCGGAGTCGTCCGCGAACACGGCGTCGACCAAGTCAGAAGCGTGGCCTACAGCATTTTTAGGCGATGCCATATCCCCGAAAACCCTGTCCCATATATACTTCGCCTTGAGAAACGAATTTTCCGCGAATGTCGCCCCCGTCTCCTCTGCCTCTCCCTCAATTTCGCAGTCTTGCGGCGTCAGCAGTTCCACGTCCTCTCCAAGGATGTCTGCCGCCTCACGCAGCTTTCCTTTGTTCTGTGTTGCAAAAATAATTCTCATTATATATTTGTGCATATCTTCAAAAACGGTGACAAAATTAAGAAAATATCCCTATAGATTCATTAACTTTGCGCATGAACATAATAATTATTAAAACGTAAATATATGTCACTGAATAAAGTAATGCTCATAGGAAACGTGGGCTCGGATCCGGAAATCCGCTACCTTGAAGGCACTGACGCTCAAAGCAGTACGAAGGTCGCGAGCTTCCGCCTTGCAACCGGAGAACGCTACCGGGACCGCAACAATGAACTCCGGGAAATCACCGAGTGGCACAGCATAACGGCGTGGAGAGGCAATGCCGACCTCGTCGAAAAATATGTCCGTAAAGGTACCCAACTCTATGTCGAGGGGCGCATCCGCACGCGCAGTTGGACTGATCGCGACAACAACACGCGCTACACCACCGAGATTCTTGCCGACAGCATCCAGCTCCTCGGCCGTCGCTCCGACAATCCCGCGACGAGAGACACGCCTGGGCCGCAGGTCCGGCCAACTACACAGCCTCAGCCTGTTCCCACTGCCCCGCAGCCTTCGCCAGCTGACCCCGAAGACGATGATCTTCCATTCTAGAAATCTCTATCCATGATGCAGATGTATGATTATTCGCTTGTCGCGGCCCTCTCGCTGCTGCTTTTCTTTGCCGTCTATTTCTTGGTGGCAAAGACCCCTGACAAGCCTATATTCGCGGTATATGTCCGTTCGAGACGGATTATGGGGCTTGCTCTTCTTGTTCTCGCATGCAATTACATCGTTCATCTTTTTGTCGGTGTGCGTTTCTTAAACCACACAGCTGCCATCCTGCTGAACATCTCAACCTACTTCCTTGCCTATTGGCTCTTCAGTTCGGCATTCATTATTTTGCTCGACCGCGGCTATCTGACTGCAAGGCGGGTCGTTTTCCACATGCTCCTGTGGGTGCTCTACCTCGGCGCCTCCGTGGCGACGCTGTTTCTGACAGATCCGGCGCAGACAGCCTGCGTCACAATTCTGGCCACCCTGCTCGTCGCGTATGGGGTGTGGCTCTCGGTGAGGCTCATCAGAACATACCGCAAGGCCGTCCGTCTCTTTGACGACACTCATTCCGACAACATCGCCTCCTACATCCGCTGGATGTCCATACTGACCTGGTGGGCGCTGATTTACGGTGTCGGTTGCAGCCTGCTTACTTTCCTCCCTGACAGATACGTCTTTGTTTGGATACTTTCCTCAATCGCGTTCTACATATATATATTTGTGTCATACACGAATTATATGCTCTACTATGACCGCGTGGAGCACATTCTCGAAACCTCCGAGGAATATGATGAGGTCTCTGAAAATGCGCAGGAAATGGTCCCGTCCTACTATGCGGACATAAGAAAACGCCTTGATAAATGGATTGAGGAACAAGGATATACGAAACCCGGCCTTACCTTGGAGGAACTTGCTGGCATCCTCGACACCAACCGGACCTACCTCTCCTCCTCCATCCGGACTGCCTACGGCGTCTCTTTCCGTGAATGGATCACGGGGCTTCGTCTTGAATGTGCCAAGCGCATGCTTCAGGAGCACCCGGAATACACCGTGGCAGCCGTCTCCGAATCTACCGGCTTCGCATCCCTGAGCTACTTCACCAAGATTTTTCGCGAAAAGGAAGGCCAGACCCCGGGCAAATGGATTAGGTCCGTCCGATAATAGAAGAGCTTATAGGATTTTTTCATTCGGCTCTTCCTTCGTGGAAAGGGCGAACATGACAGAAATGACGATTGCAACAGCGGCGAGAGCCATGAATATGTATTCAGACCTTATCGCTGCTTCCTGCCCGTCGAAACGCTTGAAAATCGAGCCTACCGCCACCGGTACCGTCATGAGCCCGATGTTCTGAATCCAGTAGATGAGCGAATATGCAGTGCCAAGATTCTTCTCCGGAACAATCTTCGGAACCGACGGCCACATTGCTGCAGGCAGCAGCGAATATCCGATTCCGAGTATCCCTATTGCGACGTACCCTATGAAACTCGTGTCCGCCATGCTGCCGCCTATGCTCAATTTTGCCGGGGCGAAGGCAATCAGAATATGGGCGACGAAAACCAGCACCGCACCGGAAATCATCCACCGGGAGCCGTGCCCCACCTTGTCCACCAGCAGCCCGAAGAGCGGGGCGAACACCACGGTGAAGAACGGAATCATTGAGACCATCCATCCTGCGCTTTCGGCCGGGATGTCGAACCGCGGGATGAGGATTGACGTGGCGAATTTCTTGAACGAGATTATACAGCAGTAGAAGAACACGCACAGCAGTGCAATCATAAGGAAGCGTTTGTTGCTCAGAATCTTGAATATGTCCGAGAATCGGAACTCGTCCTCTTCCTTTTTTCCGGAGCCCTCCTGCACGCCCGATGACTTGTCAAACCTCGCGTCCATGGCAACGAACGCCGCCCACAGCACGCAGCCGAACATCAGCAGCGCCAGTCCAACAAGAGCAGGGCGGTTTGTTTCGGAGAGGCTGTACACCGTTCCGTCGGCATGATTTGCTATGAGTGCCGGGGATACAAGCAGTGCTGCGGCCGTTCCGAGACGGGCAATCGCGAGCTGGAGTCCCATGGCAAGCGCCATCGGACCATCCTTGAACCATTTCGCGATGGAACGTGTCACAGCGACGCCGGCAATCTCTGATCCGAGTCCGAACAGCATGCAGCCTATATAGGCAATGGTCAGCGAAACTTTCGGCGCAAGCCCTGCTGAGATGGCCGCGGTCACGGTCGCTGCTCCAAGAGCCATCATTCCAACGAAAATGGAACCTGTGATTCTTACGCCCCACTTGTCGAGCAGCATCCCACAGAAAATCAGCCCTCCCCAGACGCACAGGAATGAGTATCCGCCGGCATAGAACCCATAGTCGGCGGAATCCCATCCGAGTTCCAGAAGTTCAGGGTTTCTGAAAATCTGGGAAACGGACGAGAACATGTCATCAAAAAAGTATGACGCGAACATCGGCACCACAAGGAGTGCCAGCACGCCCCATCTTGAAAGATTCTTTGTCATTTGCTATTCACTATTTGCTATTGGCTATTTGAAAAACTGAATAAAAAGTGCAGATGCGAGGCTTGCGGATAAATTAAAACCGGAGTTACCTTATGGTAATGAGGATTTTAATTTATCCGCGTAACGAAGCAGATGCCTTTTTATTCAGATTTTTTGACGTTCGGAAGTTCAAGCCCATAACCCTTCCTCTTATCCTCGGCTTTGAGCCACAAGGCAAACACAAACGCCAGCACGCCGAAAGACGCGAAGATAATCATTGGCCAGAAATATCCTCCCGTGGCGTTGAGCACGTTGCCGATGAGTAGTGGAACAAGGCAGAGACCGATGTTCTGAACCCAGAAAATCACGCAGTATGCCGAGCCGAGAATCTTCTCGTCAATGATTTTCGGAACAGAAGGCCAAAGCGCTGCCGGTACGAGCGAGAATGACACTCCGAGTGTCAGTATGAGCACAAGGGCGAGAGCCTTTGACGGGAACGCAGGAAGCAGGAACGCGAAGCTCAGGTGGCAGACAATCATGATTACAGCACCAAGCATGAGCATAGAGGCACCCTTGCCTTTGAAATCGAGGAATGCACCGAGGAACGGAGTGAGGCACATGGCGAGAATCGGGAATACGCTGAAGAGCTGTGCCGCCGTTGCTGAATCCACGCCGAGGGTCTGCTCGATGAAGTTCGGGGCATATCTCTGGAACGGGAAGATTGCGCTGTAGTAGAGCACGCAAAGAAGGGCTACAATCCAGAACATCTTGCTGGTGAAGATTTTGCCGAGGTCGCTGATGTGGAACTCGTCTTCAGCCGAGTGCTCTTCTGTTGCCTCACCTGCCTCGATAAGCTGCTTGTCGAACTTGCGGTCCATAATCGTGAACACGAAGTAGTTAATCAAGCCCACAAGAAGAAGTGCCGTGCAGAAACCAAGCGGAGCGAGAATTGCCGCATTCTGGAATTTTGCCGAGATAATCGGGGCAATCCACATCACTGCGAACACGCCAAGACGGGCAATCGCCATCTCAAGGCCCATGGCGAGGGCCATCTCCTTGCCTTTGAACCACTTGGCGAGCACTTTTGACACCGTCGTACCTGCCATCTCGCAGCCGCAGCCGAAAATCATAAATCCCAGACCTGTCTTTTTCGCACTTCCCGGCAGAGCCACCCACCAGCTGTCAAGCCAGCCGCAGAAAGCCGTAGCCTGGAACCAATCCGAGATGCCGACAAATTTGATTGAGGCACCGATAACCATAAGTCCTGCGGAAAGGAGTCCTGTGAATCGTACGCCCATTTTGTCGAGGATTATTCCTGCGAAAATCAGGAACAGGCAGAAAACGTTGAGGAAATACTCCGAAGCTGCGTATGTTCCGAATACAGAACTGTTCCAGCCGAGGCCTCCGTCGGCGACGGCTTTCTCTATAGTTGATTTCAGAGGAGACATCACGTCGACGAACATATACGCGAAGAACATCATCGACGCCACGAGAATCAGGACAGCCCACCGGGCTATCGGATTGTCATTCATTAGTTTGTAAACCTTTTGCATATTTTGATAATTTATATATTCAAGCTGTTTTCCATTCTGTCAGCCCCATTCTATGTATTTTCGGAGCGAAAAAACTCTGCAATTTAGGAAAATTGTTTGTAACTTGCGAAACTTTAGGCTCCAAATTTTCGCCTAAAGAGAGTTTGCTGACGAAATGCTTGAGAATATAAATTCGCCTGAAGACATAAAAAAACTTGATGTTCCTGAACTCGAACAGCTCTGTTCCGAGGTCAGAAGCTATATGATAGAATGCTGCTCAGTCAATCCCGGGCACCTCGGTTCCAGTCTCGGGGCCGTGGAACTCATTGTCGGGCTTCATAAGGTTTACGACACCCCGAAGGACAAGATTATCTTCGATGTCGGGCATCAGGCGTATGCCCACAAGATTCTTACCGGGCGGCGCGACGCTTTCCGCAGCAACCGCAGGAAAGACGGGATCAGCGGATTCCCCCGGATGGATGAGAGCCCTTTCGATGCTTTCGGTGTCGGACATTCATCAACTTCCATTTCTGCGGCTCTCGGACTTGCTACGGCTGCCCGCATGGAAGGACGGGACGAGAAGATTGTGGCTGTCATAGGTGACGGTGCACTGACTGGAGGACTTGCCTACGAAGGGATGAACAACGCCGGAGCCAGCAAGGCGGATCTGCTTGTGGTAGTTAACGACAACAATTTTTCGATTGATCGAAACCTCGGTGCCATGCACGAGCACCTGCTGCGTCTTACGACAAACGCGACCTACAACCGCATCAAGACACACGTCTGGAACGCGATAGGGGAGAATGGCCTCCGCGAAACTCTGAAAAACATGGCGGCCAATGCCAAGCATTCGATCATAAAGGGTTCCGGTGGTGACATCTTCGAGGCTCTCGGCTTCCGCTACTTCGGACCGATTGACGGCAACGACATCGGACAGGTGGTTTCGACACTCCGGAAAATCCGTGACCTCGGGGGACCGCGCGTCCTGCATATAATAACCAAAAAAGGAAAGGGGTACGCCCCGGCGGAGCAGCAGCAGACCATCTGGCATGCACCCGGCATCTTCGACCCGGAGACGGGTGAGCGAATTTCTTCCAGAAACGGTGTCAGCCGCTATCAGGACGTGTTCGGAGCGACGCTTCTCGATTTGGCAGAACATAATCCGAAGATTATAGGCATCACTCCTGCCATGGCGTCCGGCTGCGGGATGAACCTTCTGGCTGAAAAGATGCCGGACCGGTTCTTCGATGTCGGCATTGCGGAGGAGCACGCCGTGACCTTTTCCGCAGGACTCGCCGCCGGAGGAATGCGGCCGTTCTGCAACATCTACTCTTCCTTCTCCCAGCGGGCATACGACCAGATTATCCACGATGTCGCGCTTCAGAACCTCCCTGTCGTGATATGCCTGGACCGTGCCGGACTTGTCGGCGAGGACGGGGCGACCCATCACGGCTGCTATGACATCGCTGCCTATCGCTGTATCCCGAATGCCGTGATTGCCGTGCCTGCGGATGAACTGGAACTGAAGAACATGATGTACACAGCCTCCATGGCCAATGGAGGGCCGTTCATTATTCGCTATCCGCGTGGATGTGGTGAGAACGTTCCGTGGAAGACGGCGGAATATGAGATTATGTCTCCGGGACACGGACAGAGAGTCGTGGAGGGACGTGACATTGCCGTGATAGCAGCAGGACCATCTGTCTGGAGAGCAAGGGAAGCGATAGAAGAGTTCTCCAAGGAGAAAGGTTGGACTCCGTCCCTATATAATATAAGGTACATAAAGCCGATTGATGAAGATCTTCTGAAAGAAGCTTGCACTGGACACCGCACCATCATCACTATTGAGGACGGCTGTGTGGCCGGAGGACTGCATGGCGCGGTCTCTGAATATGCGGCAGGACGCTTCCCTGGCGTGGAAGTGCTCGGGATCGGCATTCCGGATGAATTCGTTGCCCAGGCGAGCCAGGCCGAGCAGAGGGAATACTGCGGTCTGACAACCGGCCGGATTCTGCGCACGTTGTTACGCGAAGCTGCAGAAATCAAATAATATAGCGCAGGTTTCGCAAGTGCGAAACACCACTTTTTTATATTTCTTGAAGGAAAAAGAATAAAAAGTTTTGGAGAATAAGAAATATTGCCTATCTTTGCAATCCCTTTTCGGGAAACAGGCCTTTGCCGATGTAGCTCAGTTGGCTAGAGCACGTGATTTGTAATCTCGGGGTCGTGGGTTCGACTCCCTCCATCGGCTCAAAAGAAACGAAAAAATGGGAGAATACCAGAGTGGCCAAATGGGGCAGACTGTAAATCTGCTGGTTTACACCTTCGGTGGTTCGAATCCATCTTCTCCCACAAAGGAGAGTCTTCGGGCTCTTTTTTGTTAAGAAATACGGTTAAAAAGCGGAAGTAGCTCAGTTGGGAGAGCATTAGCCTTCCAAGCTGAGGGTCGCGAGTTCGAACCTCGTCTTCCGCTCAAAACTACGCCAGTGTAGCTCAGGGGTAGAGCGCTTCCTTGGTAAGGAAGAGGTCGAGAGTTCAATTCTCTCCACCGGCTCTGCTTTTTTCGTGTATAATATTGTATAATACTTTTAAAAACATACAAGTATGGCTAAAGAAACCTTTAAAAGAGACAAACCCCACGTTAACATCGGTACGATCGGCCATGTTGACCACGGTAAGACCACTTTGACGGCAGCTATCACTACTGTCCTCGCAAAGAAGGGTCTTTCTGAGCTTCGCTCATTTGACTCCATCGACAACGCACCGGAGGAGAAAGAGCGTGGTATCACAATTAACACCGCACACGTTGAGTACCAGACAGCAACCCGCCACTATGCGCACGTTGACTGCCCGGGCCACGCCGACTATGTGAAGAACATGGTTACAGGTGCAGCACAGATGGACGGCGCAATCCTCGTTGTGGCTGCAACTGACGGTCCGATGCCTCAGACTCGTGAGCACATCCTTCTCGCACGTCAGGTGAACGTCCCTAAGATTGTCGTTTTCATGAACAAGGTTGACCTTGTTGACGACCCTGAGATGCTTGACCTCGTTGAGATGGAAATCCGTGACCTTCTTTCATTCTACGGATTCGATGGCGACAACGCTCCTGTTATCCGTGGTTCAGCACTCGGTGCACTCAACGGTGACCCGCAGTATGAGGAGAAGATTATGGAACTCATGGACGCTGTTGACTCCTACATTCCTATCCCTCCGCGTGACAACGAGAAGCCGTTCCTTATGCCTATCGAGGACATTTTCTCAATCACAGGTCGTGGTACTGTAGCGACAGGTCGTATTGAGACCGGAGTTGTTCACACTGGTGACGAGGTTGAAATCGTCGGACTCGGTGAAGAGCCTAAGAAGACAGTCATCACAGGTGTCGAGATGTTCCGCAAGATCCTCGATGAGGGTGAGGCTGGTGACAACGTAGGTCTCCTCCTCCGTGGTATCGACAAGAAGGAAATCAAGAGAGGTCAGGTACTTGCTAAGCCGGGTACAATTCATCCTCACGAGAAATTCCAGGCTGAGATTTACGTTCTTAAGAAAGACGAGGGTGGTCGTCACACTCCATTCCACAACCACTATCGTCCTCAGTTCTTCCTCCGTACCCTTGACATTACAGGAGAGATTACTCTTCCAGAGGGCGTAGAGGTAGTAATGCCTGGCGATAACGTCACAATCAATGTAGATCTTATCTACCCTGTAGCAATCAACGTAGGTCTCCGTTTCGCAATCCGCGAGGGTGGACGTACAGTCGGTGCAGGTCAGATTACAAAGATTCTTGACTAATAAGTTTTAGTGATGGGCGTCACTTAAGGGTGACACCCATCTTTTCACAGGGGAATAGAACAAGGGTAGTTCAGCGGTCTCCAAAACCGTCGATGTGGGTTCGAATCCTGCTTCCCCTGCAAAATATCAAAGGTTACGATTTGGTAAAGTTTAACAGGTGTCGTCATCAGCTTCCAACAGACAACACCCATTAACGGTAAAGATGAAAAAAATCATTAACTACTTCAAAGAGTCGTACTATGAATTGACCAAGAAGGTTTCTTGGCCGACATGGGACAAATTGCAGAGTTCTGCCATTCTCGTGATGGTGGCGTCTGTGATTTTTGCCATTGTCATTCTGGCTATGGACACCGTGTTCCAGTACTTGATGAAAGCAATCTATACCCTTTAATTTTCAGTTTCAGTCATGAGTGAAAATTCCAAGAAGTGGTATGTGCTCAGAACCGCAGGCGGTAAGGAGAAGAAGGCAAAAGAGTATCTCGAAAAGGAAATCGAGCGCTTCGGCCTTAAGGATTTCGTCAACCAGGTGCTTGTTCCAACTGAGAAAGTCTATCAAATCCGCAATGGAAAAAGAGTCTGCACTGAGCGTCTCTTCTTCCCGGGTTATGTGCTTATCGAAGCGGAACTTGTGCCCGAACTTCAGTACATCATCCGTAACGAGGTCCCTCATATGTCAGGTTTCTTGACAGAGAAGAGGGAGGTCAAGAGAGATGGTACCAAGGTTCAGGAGGAGAGACTTCCTATACCTCTACGCGACGATGAGGTCCGCAGGCTCCTTGGCGAGCAGGACGAGAAGGCCGGCAGCGAGGCGGAGACTGTGGTCGACTATATGGTCGGCGACGCCGTCAAGATTACCGATGGCCCTTTCAGCGGCTTCGACGGAACTGTGGAAGAAATAGTCGAGGACAGAAGCAAGCTCAAGGTGATGGTTATGATTTTTGGCAGAAAGACTCTGCTTGAACTCAATTTTACCCAAGTAACTAAAGAATAATCATTAATTATGGCAAAAGAAATTACTGGATTTATCAAACTCCAGATTAAGGCCGCCGCAGCAAATCCGTCACCTCCAGTAGGACCGGCTCTCGGTTCTAAGGGACTGAACATCATGGATTTCTGCAAGCAGTTCAACGCGCGTACGCAGGAAAGCGCCGGCAAGATTCTTCCGGTTGTAATTACAGTCTACAGCGACAAGTCTTTCACTTTCGAGGTAAAGCAGCCGCCTGTAGCCATCCAGCTCAAGGATGCCGCAAAAATTCAGACGGCCTCTGCAGAGCCTAACAGAAAGAAGGTTGCGACCATCACTTGGGATCAGGTGAAGACTATTGCCGAGACCAAGATGCCGGATTTGAACTGTTTCACCATTGAGTCTGCAATGTCGATGGTAGCAGGTACGGCAAGAAGTATGGGTATAAAGATTGAAGGCGGTGAAAAGCCGGCCGGTGTCAAATAATTTTTCATAAGCTATGAGTAAACTTACAAAAAACCAGAAAGTGGTTACGGCCAAAGTTGATTCGGCCAAAATGTATAAGCTTGCCGAGGCTTGTGAGCTCGTGAAGGATGTTACCTTCACAAAGTTTGACGCTTCAGTAGAGCTTCATGTAAAGCTTGGTGTTGACCCGAGAAAGGCAAACCAGATGGTTCGTGGTGTTGTCACTCTTCCTTACGGAACCGGTAAGACAAAGCGCGTCCTCGTCCTCTGTACTCCTGACAAGGAAACCGAGGCAAAGGAAGCCGGAGCGGACTATGTTGGTCTTGACGAGTACATCGACAAGATAAAGAGCGGCTGGACAGACGTTGATGTTATCATCTGTACTCCGTCAGTCATGGCAAAGGTCGGCGTTATCGGCCGTATTCTCGGCCCGAGAGGTCTCATGCCTAACCCTAAGACCGGCACGGTTACGATGGAAGTCGGAAACGCTGTCAAGGAAGTGAAGGCAGGTAAGATTGACTTCAAGGTTGACAAGACCGGTATCGTTCATGCAGCCATCGGAAAGGCTTCATTCACTGGCGAGCAGATTCTCGGCAATGCAACAGAGTTGCTTAACGCGATTCTCAAGCTCAAGCCTGCTACTCTGAAGGGAACTTACCTCCAGTCAGCTACCATCTGCTCAACAATGAGCCCTGGTATTCATATTGATGTTAAAACAATCGGCAGTGCTGAATAAAGGATTACAATTATGAGAAAGGAATTGAAAGTCGAAGTAATTGAAGCGATTTCAGCACAGCTCAAGGAAACCCCTAATTTCTACATTACGGACATTTCCGGGCTCAACGCTGAGAAGACATCGAAGCTCCGTCGCGAGTGCTTTGAGAAAGATATTAAACTTTCCGTTGTGAAGAACACTCTCTTCATCAAGGCAACAGAGGAGCTTGGCGAGGATATCCACGAACTCCACAGTGCACTTGAAGGTCCTACGGCCATCATGTTCACCACGACACCTAACGCTCCTGCGAAGCTCATCAAGAAATTCCAGGAAGCCGGCGAGGAAAAACCGGTACTCAAGGGTGCTTTTGTACAAGAATGCGCATTCCTTGGCGCTGACAAGCTCGACGAGCTTTGCAACATCAAGTCTAAGGAAGAGCTCATCGGAGACATCATCACTCTTCTCCAGTCACCTGCACGCAACGTCATTTCTGCTCTGCAGAATGCATCCGGCAACACTGTTGCAGGCCTCGTGAAGGCTATTGAGGAGAAAAAGGCAAACGAGTAAATTATATTAACTATTTTAAATATTAACTAATTATGGCAGACATTAAAGCACTCGCAGAAGAGTTGGTAAACCTTACTGTGAAAGATGTTCAGGAACTTGCTAATGTTCTTAAGGAAGAGTATGGTATCGAGCCGGCAGCAGCTGCAGTAGCAGTAGCAGCAGGTCCTGCAGCAGCAGGCGAAGCCGCAGCGGCAGAGCAGACTGAGTTCGACGTTGTTCTCAAGAGCGCAGGTCAGGCTAAACTTAACGTAATCAAGGTCGTTCGCGAAAAGACTGGTCTTGGACTTAAGGAAGCCAAGGAACTTGTAGACAAGGCTCCTACAGCAATCAAGGAGAAGGCATCCAAGGCAGAGGCTGAGGAACTGAAGGCTGCCCTTGAAGAGGCTGGTGCTGAAGTTGAGGTTAAATAACTTCGCCCCGCTTCCCCAAAGGGGAACAATCTCAGGTTTAGGGTCCGAAGTAGACCCTAAACCTTTTTGTCGTATTTATGTATTAAATAATATCATAAGGGCAGAAGATGTCACAAAAGACTAAAAATCAGCGAATTTCCTTCGCAACATCAAAGATTCTCCTTGAGTATCCTGACCTTCTCGAAGTGCAGTTGAAGTCCTTCCAGGATTTCTTCCAGCTCGAAACTACCCCTGAGAACAGGAAGAACGAAGGTCTCTACCAGGTGTTTCAGGAGATTTTCCCGATCGAAGATACCCGCAATAACTACAAGCTCGAGTTCATTGATTATTTCATTGACCCGCCGCAGTATTCGATCGAAGAGTGTCTGGAAAGAGGACAGACTTACAGTGTTCCTCTGAAGGCAAAACTCCGCCTTTCTTGCAGTGACCCTGAACACGAAGACTTCGACACGAAGGTTCAGGACGTTTATCTCGGCAACATTCCTTATATGACGCCGGGCGGAACGTTCATCATCAATGGTTCAGAGCGCATCATTGTATCCCAGCTCCACCGTTCGCCGGGCGTGTTTTTCGGATCAAGCATCCACGCCAACGGCACAAAACTCTATTCTGCCAGAATCATCCCGTTCAAGGGTTCATGGATAGAGTTCGCGACTGACATCAACAATGTTATGTATGCCTACATCGACCGAAAGAAGAAACTCCCTGTCACAACACTTCTCCGTGCAATCGGATTCAACAGTGACAAGGACATTATCGACATTTTCGGTCTTGCCGATGAGATTGAGGTCACTCCTGAAAACCTCGAGAAGTTCCAGGGCAGGAAACTCGCCGCGAAGGTGCTGAAGACCTGGATTGAGGACTTCGTGGATGAGGACACCGGCGAGGTAATCCCGGTTGAGAGAACCACCGCCATCGTTGAGCGTGGTGAGATTCTCGGAGCTGATACCATCGAGAAACTTGCAGAGACAGACGTAAAGACTATCCTTCTCCAGAAGGAAGATGCTAACGTCAATGAATACGCAATCATCTACAACACCCTTCAGAAGGACCCGACAAACACCGAAACTGAGGCTGTTACCTACATCTACAAACAGCTCCGCAATTCGGAACCACCTGATGAGGCAACTGCAAGGGACGTTATCGACAAACTCTTCTTCTCAGACAAGAGGTATGACCTCGGGGATGTCGGAAGATATCGTCTCAACAAGAAACTCAATCTCACGATTGACGATAACATCCGTGTTCTGACGAACACCGATATCATAGAGATTATCAAATATCTCATCCAGCTCATCAACGCGAAAGCCGTTGTCGATGACATCGACCACCTCAGCAACCGTCGTGTAAGGACTGTGGGCGAGCAGCTTGCCAACCAGTTCAACGTCGGTCTTTCAAGAATGGCGAGGACTATCCGCGAGAGGATGAACGTGAGGGACAGCGAGCAGTTTGCTCCGACTGACCTGATTAACGCGAAGACCCTTTCGTCTGTCATCAATTCGTTCTTCGGAACCAGCCAGCTCTCACAGTTCATGGACCAGACCAACCCGCTTTCAGAGATGACCCACAAGAGGCGTCTCTCAGCACTCGGTCCGGGAGGTCTTTCACGTGACAGGGCAGGATTCGAGGTGCGAGACGTGCACTACACCCATTATGGACGTTTGTGTCCGATCGAGACTCCTGAGGGTCCTAACATCGGTCTTATCTCGTCACTCTGCGTCTATGCGCGCATCAACAACCTCGGCTTTATCGAGACTCCGTACCGCAAGGTGGAGAACGGTAAGGTTGACCTTAGCAGTGGTGGATGGCAGTACATGAGCGCCGAGGAGGAGGAGAACCAGATGGTCTCCCTCGCCAACGTGAAAATGGATGATGACGGAAACATCCTTGAGGACAGAATTCTCTGCCGTTATGCGGCCGATTTCCCTGTCGTTACCAAGGAGGAGGTAAACTATATGGACGTGGCTCCTAATCAGATTGCCTCTGTCGCGGCTTCACTCATTCCGTTCCTCGAGCACGATGATGCCCACCGTGCACTGATGGGCGCGAACATGATGAGGCAGGCAGTTCCGCTTCTCAGTCCAGAGGCTCCTATTGTTGGAACTGGTCTTGAGGAAAGGGTTTGTCTTGATTCCAGGACTCAGGTAATGGCTGAACGCAGCGGTGAGGTCGTATATGTCGATGCAAAGGAAATCCATGTGAAGTATGACCGTACTGACGATGAGAGGTTCGTAAGCTTCAGCGACGACATCACTGTTTATCAGCTTCCTATATATAGAAGGACCAACCAGAGTACAACCATCCTTCTCAAGCCAATCGTTCGCAAGGGCGACAAGGTCGTGAAGGGTCAGGTTCTTACCGAAGGTTATGCGACACAAGACGGCGAGCTCGCCCTTGGACGTAACCTCAAGGTGGCGTTCATGCCTTGGAAGGGATACAACTACGAGGATGCAATCGTGCTTTCCGAGAGGATGATTCGCTGGGATGTCCTCACTTCAATTCATGTCGAGGAATACCTTACTGAGGTCCGTGACACTAAGCGCGGTATGGAGGAACTCACGTCCGACATTCCGAATGTAAGCGAGGACGCCACGAAGAATCTCGACGAGAACGGTATCATCCGTGTCGGTGCCCACATCGAACCGGGGGACATCATGATAGGAAAGATTACCCCGAAGGGCGAGAGCGACCCTTCTCCTGAGGAGAAACTCCTTCGTGCTATTTTCGGTGACAAGGCCGGCGATGTGAAGGACGCATCACTCAAGGCCAACCCTTCACTTGACGGTACCATCATCAAGACTGCCCTCTACTCGAAGGCAGGAAAGGAGGCAGGTGCCAACAAGCGTCAGGCAAAGGCCGACATGAAAGTTCGCGTCGAGAAGATCGAGGAAGAGTTCAATGTCAAACTCGAGGCTCTCAGGGCAAGGTTTATGGACAAACTCATCGTCCTCGTCGACGGAAAGAAGAGTGCCGGCATCAGCGACCTCTATGGTGTGGAAATCATACCTAAGGGTGAGACGATCAAGGCTTCCGCTCTCCGCGATCTCGACTACGAGAATATCAACACCAGCAAGTGGACCTCAGAGAAGAACACCAACCTTCTCGTGAAGGAACTCATAAACAACTACTGCATAGCTCACAAGGAAGAGCTCGCACGTGAGAAGCGCGAAATTGACAAGATAAAGGTCGGTGACGAACTCGCAAACGGCGTCCTTCAGGTGGCGAAGGTATATGTGGCAAGAAAGAGAAAGATCAGAGTGGGTGACAAGATGGCCGGCCGTCACGGTAACAAGGGTATCGTGGCAAAGGTTGTCCGCGACGAGGATATGCCGTTCCTTGAGGACGGAACTCCTGTGGACATCGTTCTGAACCCTCTCGGTGTGCCATCCCGAATGAACCTCGGTCAGATTTACGAGACCGTTCTCGGATGGGCCGGAGAGGAACTCGGACTCAAGTTCGCCACCCCGATTTTCGACGGTGCATCTCTTGACGACATCTGTGCATACACCGACAAGGCGGGACTTCCTCGTTACGGAAAGACCTACCTCAGGGACGGAGGCACCGGTGACTGGTTCGACCAGCCTGCGACAGTCGGCGTCATCTATATGATTAAGCTTGGTCACATGGTTGACGACAAGATGCACGCGAGGTCAATAGGTCCTTACTCTCTCATCACACAGCAGCCTCTCGGCGGTAAGGCGCAGTTCGGTGGACAGCGTTTCGGTGAGATGGAGGTTTGGGCACTCGAGGCATTCGGTGCGGCTAACGTTCTCCAGGAGATTCTTACAGTCAAGTCCGATGACGTTACCGGACGTTCAAAGACTTATGAGGCAATCGTCAAGGGCGACCTTATGCCGACGCCGGGTATTCCGGAGTCACTCAACGTCCTCCTTCACGAACTTCGCGGTCTTGGTCTCAAGGTTACGTTGGATTAATTACGGATAATTTGAAATTTTAGAAATATGCCGACTTTTAATAAAGATAACAAGGTTAAAAGCAATTTCGAAAGAATCAGCATCGCTCTCGCTTCTCCTGAAGACATTAAGGAAAGGTCTTCAGGAGAGGTCCTCAAGCCGGAGACGGTCAATTACAGGACCTACAAGCCGGAGAGGGACGGTCTTTTCTGTGAGAAGATTTTCGGTCCTACCAAGGATTACGAGTGCCACTGCGGCAAGTACAAGAGAATCAAGTACCGCGGAATTGTCTGTGACCGATGCGGTGTCGAGGTCACCGAGAAGAAGGTCCGCAGGGAAAGGATGGGACACATCGAGCTCACCGTTCCTGTTGCGCACATCTGGTATTTCAAGTCTGCCCCTAATAAGATCGCTGCCCTTCTCGGCATTGCGGCCAAGAAGCTCGAGGCTGTCATATATTACGAGAAGTATATCGTGACGGCTCCGGGACAGACCGGACTTCAGAAGCTTGACCTTCTGTCAGAGGATGAGTATCTCGACATATTGGCGCAGTATCCTGACAACCAGAATCTTCCGGACGATGATCCGGACAAGTTCAAGGCAGGAATGGGCGCGGAGTCAATCTATGATCTTCTCAAGGAGATTGACATTGATGCCCTCGCCAAGGAACTCCGCACGAAGATGCTGACCGAGACTTCCCAGCAGAGGAAGGCCGAGGCGCTCAAGAGGCTTTCAATCGTCAAGTGGTTCCAGGAGTCAAAGGGAATCAACCGTCCTGAATGGATGATTCTCAAGGTTATTCCTGTCATTCCGCCTGACCTTCGTCCGCTCGTTCCTCTCGATGGAGGACGTTTTGCGACATCCGACCTCAATGACCTCTACAGAAGGGTTATCATACGTAACAACCGTCTCAAGAGACTCATCGAGATCAAGGCTCCGGAAGTCATTCTCCGCAACGAGAAGCGTATGCTTCAGGAGGCTGTTGACTCACTTTTCGACAACTCAAAGAAGTCGAATGCAGTCAAGAGCGAAGCGAACAGGGCTCTTAAGTCACTCTCTGACAGCCTTAAAGGTAAGCAGGGACGTTTCCGTCAGAACCTCCTCGGTAAGCGTGTTGACTATTCAGCACGTTCGGTCATCGTCGTTGGACCTGAGCTCAAGATGCACGAGTGCGGTCTGCCTAAATTTATGGCAGCCGAGCTTTACAAACCGTTCATCATCAGGAAACTGATTGAGCGCGGCATCGTGAAGACCGTCAAGTCCGCAAAGAAGATTGTCGACAGGAAAGACCCTGTGATTTGGGATATTCTTGAGAACGTGATGAAAGGTCATCCGGTTCTTCTCAACCGTGCACCTACACTTCACCGACTCGGTATTCAGGCATTCCAGCCTAAGATGATTGAGGGTAAGGCTATCCAGCTCCATCCGCTCGCTTGTACGGCATTCAACGCCGACTTCGACGGTGACCAGATGGCAGTCCACCTTCCGCTCGGAAATGCTGCGATTATGGAGGCTCAGCTTCTTATGCTCGGCTCCCACAATATCTTGAATCCTGCCAACGGAACACCTATCACCGTGCCTTCTCAGGACATGGTGCTCGGACTCTACTACATCACTAAGCTCCGTCCGGGAGCCAAGGGTGAGGGTCTGAAGTTCTATGGCCCGGAGGAAGTCATAATTGCGCTCAACGAGAAGGCAATCGACATACATGCCCGTGTTTTTGTCCGTCTGCCAAAGGACAAGATGGACCCTTCAAAGGGAACCGAGATGGTCGAAACTTCCGCAGGACGTATCATTGTCAACCAGTTCGTCCCTCAGGAGGTTCCGTATGTCAATGAAATCCTCGGAAAGAAGTCTTTGAGAAAGATTATTTCTGTTGTCATCAAGAACACCGGCGTCTCAAGGACGGCGCAGTTCCTCGACGACATCAAGAACCTCGGTTACCGCAAGGCATTCGAGGGCGGTCTTTCGTTCAACCTCGGTGACGTTATCATTCCGGAGGAGAAGACACAGTTGATTGAGGATGGTTATAAGACCGTCGAGGAAATCAAGTCAAACTTCCAGATGGGTTTCATCACCAATAACGAGCGCTACAACAAGGTCATCGACCTCTGGTCCGGCATCGACAACAAGATTACCAAGATTGTCGAGCAGCAGATTTCTACTGACCAGCAGGGATTCAACCCTGTATATATGATGCTTGATTCCGGAGCCCGTGGTTCCACACAGCAGATTAAGCAGCTCTGCGGTATGCGTGGATTGATGGCAAAACCTCAGAAATCAGGAGCATCCGGAGCGGAGATTATCGAGAACCCGATTACCACCAACCTTAAGGAGGGTATGTCAGTGCTCGAGTACTTCATCTCTACGCACGGTGCACGTAAGGGTCTTGCCGACACCGCCTTGAAGACTGCCGACGCAGGATACCTCACCCGCCGTCTGGTGGACGTTTCACACGACGTCATCATCAACGAGGAGGACTGCGGCACTCTCAGGGGTCTCGTCGCCACTGCAATCAAGAGCAAGGATGAGGTTGTCGAGTCTCTCGGAGAGAGAATTCTCGGTCGTACATCCGTACATGATGTCTTCAACCCTCTCACGGGCGAACTCATCGTTCCGGCAGGGGAGCAGATTACCGAGGATCTCGCAAATCTCATCGAGTCATTGCCTATCGAGCAGGTTGAAATCCGTTCAGTGCTCACTTGCGAGTCCCGTAAGGGTGTCTGCGCGAAGTGCTACGGACGTAACCTCGCATCAGGCAGGATGGTTGAAAAGGGAGAGGTTGTCGGTGTCATTGCTGCACAGTCAATCGGTGAGCCGGGTACACAGCTTACACTTCGTACATTCCACGTCGGAGGTACGGCTTCAAGTGCTGCTGCAGACAGTTCAATCACTTCCAAATACAACGGAAAACTCGAGTTCGAGGAGCTCAGGACAATCGAGAGGGTTCTTGATGACGGCACAAAACAGCTTGTTGTTGTCAGCCGCACCACAGAGCTCCGCATCATCGACGAGAACACCGGTATCACCTTCTCTCAGTACGATGTGCCTTATGGCTCAATCCTTTACAAGAAGGATGGCGAAACTGTCAAGAAGGGAGACCTCATCTGCGAATGGGACGCCTACAACGCAATCACCATCATCGAGACCGACGGTGTCGCACGCTTTGACGGTATGGTTGAAGGCGAGAACTTCCGCGAGGAGGCTGCCGACGAGTATTCACTCAATCGTGACAAAGTCATCATCGAGGGTCGTGACAAGACCAAGAACCCGAGCGTTCTCATCGTTGACGAAAACAACGAAATCAAGAAGCAGTACAACCTCCCTGTAGGTGCTCACGTTATGATTAACGAGGGCGACCAAGTGAAGGTTGGAGACATAATCATCAAGATTCCTCGTGCAATCGGAAAAGCAAACGATATCACCGGAGGTCTTCCTCGTGTCACCGAGCTCTTCGAGGCCCGCAACCCGTCTAATCCTGCAATCGTTTCAGAGATTAACGGTGAGGTCATTATGGGCAAGGTCAAGAGAGGAAACCGTGAGATTATCGTGCGCAACAAGTCCGGTGTCGAGAAACGCTATCTCGTTCCGCTCACCAAGCAGATTATGGTTCAGGAGAACGACTATGTCAAGGCAGGCATGAGCCTCTCTGACGGAGCCGTTTCACCGACAGACCTTCTCCGTATTCTCGGTCCTATCAAGGTTCAGGAGTACATCGTCAATGAAATCCAGGAGGTTTACCGTCTGCAGGGTGTGAAGATTAACGACAAGCACTTCGAGATTATCGTACGTCAGATGATGCGCAAGGTCCAGATTGACAATCCTGGCGACACTGAGTTCCTTCAGGAGGAGCTCGTCGACAAATGGACGTTCATGGACACCAACGACAACATTTACGGCAAGTTCTATGTTGTCGAGGCCGGTGATTCACAGCGTTTCGAGGCAGGCCAAATCATCACTGCAAGGGAACTTCGTGGTGAGAATTCCTCTCTTGAAAGGCAGGGTCTCAAGCCTGTGGTTGTCCGTGAGGCAAGACCTGCTACAGCAAGCCAGGTTCTTCAGGGAATCACACGTGCTGCGTTGAAGACCAACAGCTTCATTTCAGCAGCTTCATTCCAGGAGACAACCAAGGTGCTCAGCGAGGCTGCCATCCGCGGTCGTGTGGACTACCTTGAAGGTCTTAAGGAGAATGTCATCTGTGGTCATGCCATTCCGGCAGGTACCGGTCAGAAGGACTTCCAGGAGATACTTGTGTCACCTGTGGTGGAGGCTCAGCAGACTGACTTGTCAGAATTGTAGTCGGGGCTCCCTCTAAGATATTACTAAAGTGGCTCGATCAAGAAATTGGTCGGGCCACTTTTTGTGTTTTGAAATATTTGGATTAACTTCGTGGGGTCAAGAGGTTGTTTTAGATTTTTCACAGCTTCAAATGTTTGAAAGTGCAATAACCCACAATGTCTGTTATGCCGGTAAGAAAACTCTCGAAATTCTCAATAGTCATACTTTCGCTTTGCGCCGTACTTTTTGTCGGCGGAATCGTTTCAATATGTATCATCGATGATGACGCCACGCAGAGCCGTCTCGCCTTTCAGACCTTTGAGGTCGCGCTGATGATATTCCTCACCTTTGTCCCCGACATCCTGCACAGAATCATACACATAAAGATTCCTCGCCTGATGGAAGTCATATTCGTGGCCTTCTGCTTCTGTGCGCTGATTCTCGGCGACGTTGCTGACTTCTACGGAAGGTTCGGGTGGTGGGACTCGCTTGAACATGGAATGTCCGGAGTGCTTCTCGGAATCCTTGGCTATGCAATCATAAACACATTCAACAGTGTCGAGGGCAACAAGATTAAGTTCTCGCCTGTGTTCGTGTCGCTTTGGGTCGTGTGCTTCGCCCTTGCTTTAGGAGCAGTATGGGAGATAATGGAGTTCATAACGGACGGTTTGTTCGGACTTAACTCCCAGCAATACCTCACTACTCCGGGCACATTTGACAATGCCGTGCCGCTTGAAGGACATGAGGCTCTTCGTGACACGATGGAGGATCTTATGCTTGACTTTGCCGGTTCGCTCATCATCTCGGTAATAGGCTATTTCGACCTGAAGAAGCAGCGCAAGGGCATTGCTGCTCTCACACTTGACACTGACGACACAGAGGCATCTACCGCGGCTATTTCCGTTCCGGGAATAGATGGCGCGAAAAAATAGATTTCACTTTATTTGTAAAAATATCTACCTTTGCTCCGCCGGCTTTCCTTTCGGGATTTCCGGCGGAACTCTAAAATAATGAACATAGCTCTTGTTTCAGTAACCCGAAATCTGGACAATTTCCTGTTTGCGCTGAAACAAGTGGCGACGGTTCACGCAATAGGCGTGAACTGCGTCGCTGCTTGCAGGTGCAACAAAGGCTGTCCAGAGCCGCGGGTTACCTGTGCGCAGGAATGCAGTTCGCGCTTTCTTGTGTCTGTGGCTTGACTCCGGTCGGGGGCAGCCGGGAAACGACAGCCCCTGCGGTGGAATGTCTTTTCCATCGATGTCTATCAGCTTATAAGTTTTTTACCATAGGGTCAGCCGTTCTGACCTGTCCGGGCTAAGGAGATTTCAAATTTTCTCAGGATTCTCAAATCCCTTAGCCCTTTTTAAAATCCGGACTGCCGAACGCAAGTCTTCTATGGAAAGTTCTTTCTCGGAAATGTCCCTTTCGAGAGATTTATTCTTCGCCTGATACTCCGAGAGCGCGTCTTCGGCAATCCTCAGGCGGTTGGTCAGATAGGCGTTCTGTGTCATATATGGCACTTCCTCATCTTCCAGAACATCGTGAATATCAGTCATCGGTCCGAGGAAGAGAGCCTCTTCGCTGAGTCCTAGAGCCTCTGCAATCTTTCCGACGACAGGGCTTATCAGAACCGTACTTCCTTTCTCGATATTTCTGTAATGCGTTTCAGATATTCCGATTTTCTTTGCCATTTCTTCCTGCGTGTAACCCTTGGCTTTTCTGAAGTGTCGTATGTTCTTTTTAATGGAACTGTTATTCATTCCGGCCAATCGTTTCAGTACGGCAAAATTATAACAGAAAATAATACAAAAACCGCAACTGATACTTTTTGTTCGCAAGTATTTGTTGCGGTTTTATATAATTTCTCTGGTAGCAGGGTATGTGGGGAGTCTCAGAAGAGATGCTTCTTGCTGGTGGTGGCCACGAATTCTTTGAGGTAGAACGGCTCGAAGTAGGCCACGTTCCGGAAGTGCCTTTCGCTAAGTTCACGCTCAGCCGGCTCGAGCATCGCCGAGGCCTTCGGGCAAGTCTGGATGAAATGTGCGTTCGGGTGAGTGAGCGTGTCTGTGCACTTCGCGGCTCCATCTCCGATGAAGAGAACCGGTCCCTCAGCGAGGATGTCGCTGAAACTGTCGCCGTCGATGATTTTTGCCTCGGTGTCAGTGACGCGCGTGCCGTTTCCTTCGAATATGGCCGTATAGACTTCCATCCGGCGTGCATCTATCATAGGGACTATGTATTTGAATGCCAATTTATCATCATCTCTCTCCCGCTGAAAGCCGTCCGGCGTATGCTTCTGGAGCGCCTGGTTGACAAGTATCTCAAGTGTTCCTACGCTAAGCAGCGGAATCCCGGCCCCGAAACATAATCCCTTGGCTGTAGAGACCCCAACCCTGAGTCCGGTGTATGAACCGGGTCCCTCGCTTATGCAGACTGCCGAACACTCATTTAGAGAACAGCCTCTCTCCTTCAGCATCTCGTCAACGAATACGGCTGTGAGTGACGCGTGTGCACGATTCTCCAAACTTTCACGATAGCACACAATCTTTCCGTCTTCAACCATTGCCGTCGAGCACAGTGCCGTCGATGTTTCAATCAGTATGATTCTTTCCATATATTTCTAAAATATTGTCAAATTATCCCCTAATTCCAGAAGAAAAGTTCCTTAAGATAGGGAAATATCGTGTAGGACATTGTTTTCAAAGGCCCGTAGAACGTCGTCGCTGCAAGATATTCGCTCTTCACAAACGAAAACGTTCCATTCAAGGCATCAAAAATCATCAGCAGGATGCACAGAATCAGCAGGCATTCAACAATCGCGAGCGTCGCTCCGAGCAGGCGATTCAACCACCCGAGAAGCACCACTTTCACTATCTTTTCCAGGATTCTTCCTATGAGTGTCAGCCCGAGAACAGTGATGCAGAAAATCAGAATGAACGCGATGACTTTCAGAACGGTGTCGTCAAGCGCAATCCAACTCTTGAGCCATTGGCCGACCCCGACAGAGAACTTTACGGACAACCATACGCCGAGGCATAGAGCCACAAGCGAGACCACCTGCCCGATAAACCCTTTCTTCAGACCGATGCACAAGGCAATGAGCAGGCAGCTCAGCACTATAATGTCAAATATGCTCATAGATTCCAAAAACTCTGCAAAAATAATCATTTTGTAAAAACTCCACAATTCATTATCTTTGTCAGTTCAAAAAGTTTGCGGTCTTTGGCCTCAAGACTTTTAGAAACTGGACAAAAGAGAAATAATAATATGAAATTCAAGGAATACAGGGGATTGGATCCTGTCGCTGTCGCGAATGAGGTTCTCGAGAGATGGAAGAAAAACCATGCGTTTGAAAAGTCGCTGGAGTTGCGCGAAGGCGCTCCGGAGTTCGTCTTTTTCGAGGGACCTCCTTCCGCTAATGGGATGCCGGGCATACATCATGTAATGGCGCGCTCCATCAAGGACTCGATCTGCCGATACAAGACGCAGAGCGGTTTCCGTGTGAGACGTCGCGCCGGATGGGACACGCACGGGCTTCCTGTTGAGCTCGGTGTGGAGAAGAAGCTCGGAATCACCAAGGAGGACATCGGGACGAAGATTTCCGTTGAGGAGTACAACGAGACCTGCCGCAAGGAAGTGATGAAGTACACGAAGGAGTGGATGTCGCTTACTGAAAGAATAGGGTATTGGGTTGATATGAATGATCCCTACATCACCTACGACAACCGCTACATCGAGACACTGTGGTATCTCCTTAAGGATATATACAATAAGGGGTTGCTCTACAAAGGCTACTCCATTCAGCCGTACTCGCCGGCTGCAGGTACGGGACTCAGCTCCCACGAGCTCAATCAGCCCGGATGCTATCGCGACGTGAAGGACACGACTGTAACGGTGCAGTTTGAGGTCATCAAGGACGAGAAATCACAGATTCTTTTCGGTTGTGAGACTGTCCCTGTCTATTTCCTCGCGTGGACGACGACTCCGTGGACTCTGCCGTCAAATACGGCTCTCTGTGTAGGGCCGAACATCGACTATGTCCGCGTGAAGTCTTTCAATCCCTATTCGGGTCAGCAGGCAATCTATGTAGTCGCCAAGGCTCTGGTTAGCAGTTGGTTTAACCCGAAGGCTGCCGAACTTTCGATGGAGGACTACAAGGCTGGCGACAAACTCGTTCCGTTCAAGATTCTTGACGGAGAGTTCAAGGGCAGCGAATTGCTCGGAATCAAGTACCACCAGCTCATTCCATGGTTCAGCCCGGAGACGGACGGCGCTTTCCGCGTGATAGGAGGTGACTATGTTTCGATTGAGGAAGGTACGACGGGCATTGTCCACATCGCGCCTACCTTCGGTGCGGACGACAATAAGGTGGCTAAGCAGGCAGGGGTGCCTCCGATTATGGTCGTAGACCGCAACGGTGACCGCTATGCGCAGGTTGACCGTCAGGGCCGGTTCTTCCGCCTTGAGGATCTTGATCCGGATTATGCGGCAAAGCACGTGTCTCCGGACTATGCGGAATGGGCGGGGAGATATGTGAAGAACGCATATGATTCCTCCCTTGCACCGGACGCTCCTACCCTTGACGTTGACATCTGCATGATGTTGAAGGCTCAGGGAAAGGCGTTCAAGATTGAAAAGCATGTCCACACCTATCCGCACTGTTGGAGAACCGACAAACCGGTGCTCTACTATCCGCTGAACTCCTGGTTCATCAAGACCACTGCGGTGAGGGACAAGATGATAGAATTGAACAACACGATCGCTTGGAAACCGGAGTCGACTGGAACCGGTCGTTTCGGAAAGTGGTTGGAGAATATTCAGGACTGGAATCTCAGCCGAAGCCGCTATTGGGGAACGCCGCTTCCTGTTTGGCGCACCGAGGACGGAAAGGAAGAAAAGTGCATCGGCTCGCTGAAGGAACTCTATGCGGAAATAGAAAAATCCGTTTCTGCCGGTGTGATGAGATCCAACCCTCTGAAGGACAGGGGATTTGATCCGAATGACATGTCAAAGGAAAACTATGACAGGATCGATCTCCACAGGCCGTATGTTGACAATATATTCCTCGTCTCTCCGTCCGGGAAAAAGATGGCTCGTGAGACAGATCTGATAGACGTTTGGTTCGACTCTGGCGCTATGCCTTATGCCCAGGAGGGACTCCGAAATCTCGGAAGCAAGGACTTCGGATGCACGGCGGACTTCATCGCCGAAGGAGTGGACCAGACTCGCGGATGGTTCTACACTCTCCACGCAATCCACACGATGGTGAGTGGAACATGCGCATTCAAGCGTGTGATTTCCAACGGACTGGTGCTTGACAAGGACGGAAACAAGATGAGCAAGAGACTCGGCAACGCCGTGGATCCGTTCGGACAACTTGATAAATACGGACCGGACGCACTTCGTTGGTATATGCTCACGAACTCGCAGCCGTGGGACAATCTCCGTTTCGACGAGGCCGGTGTCGACGAGGTCCGCAGGAAATTTTTCGGAACGCTCTATAACACATATTCGTTCTTCGCCCTTTATGCCAATGTCGACGGGTTCGAACCTTCGGCGGCACAGGTCCCTTACTCGCGGCGTCCTGAACTTGACAGGTGGATAATCTCCCTGCTCAACACGTTGGTGAAGGATGTGGTCGCGGCCTATGAGGACTACGATGTGACTCAGGCCGGACGTCTCATACAGAACTTTGTGTGCGACCACCTGAGCAACTGGTATGTGCGTCTGGGAAGGAAACGTTTCTGGGGAGGCACGATGGATGAGGATAAACTATCGGCCTATCAGACATTGTATGAGGTTCTTCTTTCAGTTTCCAAGCTTGCCGCCCCGATAGCACCGTTCTTTATGGACAGGCTCTATCTCGATCTCACTGGAGGCGAGTCCGGCGAGTTCCGTTCCGTACACTATGTGCCTATGCCGCAGTACAACGAGGCTGTTGTGGACAAGGATCTTGAAGAGAGGATGGAACTTGCGCAGAGAGCGTCGTCAATGGTTCTTGCATTGCGCCGCAAGGTTAACATCAAGGTACGCCAGCCGCTTTCCAAGCTTATCATCCCTGTGCTGAACGATAAGGTGAAGGAGCAGCTTGAGAAGGTGAAGTCTTTGCTTCTGGGCGAGGTGAACGTGAAGGAAGCCGAGTTCATCCACGACACCGCCGGCATCATAACGAAAAAGATAAAGCCGAACTTCAAGACACTTGGAAAAATATACGGCAAGCAAATGAAGGAGATTGCGGCCGCCTTCCCTCAGCTTTCTCAGGAGGCCATTGCTGCGATCGAGGCATCAGACGAGTATGTGCTCAGTCTTCCTTCGGGTGACGTTGTCTTAAAGAAGGGAGACTACGAGATTACTTCCGAGGACATGCCTGGCTGGCTCGTGGCAAGTGACGGGCCTCTCACTCTTGCTCTCGACATCACAGTTACGGACGATCTTCGTCGCGAGGGCACGGCGCGTGAACTCATCAACCGAATCCAGAACCTCCGCAAGGATAGCGGGTTTGAGGTCACTGACAGGGTTCGCGTCGGCATATTTACAGATGTTCCGGAGTTCAGTACGGAAATTGCCGATGCTCTGTCCTTTTACACCGACTATGTGGCTTCGCAGACCCTTGCGGTCAGTGTCGCTATGGTTGATGCTCCGGCCGGTTCGGATGTCGAATGGGGTGATGGCACCATCAATATCAACGTTGAGAAAATATAGACTGACATTAAAACTTATATATTATGGCAGAAGAAAAGAAAATCAATGAGCCTGAAGTACAGGTCCGTTACAGTGATGAGGAACTGCAGGAGTTCAAACAGATAATTCTTGATATGCTGGCAAAGGCAAAGGACGAGTATAACACTCTGCGTGCCGTTGTCACACATGCGTCAAGCAATGATATCGGTGACACATCTCCGACATTCAAGGGACTTGAGGAGGGCGCGTCCGCTCTCTCGAAGGAAGAGGCGGGACAGCTCGCTCAGCGCCAGTACAAGTTCATTCAGAACCTTGAGGCGGCTCTCGTGCGCATCGAGAACAAGACCTACGGAATATGCCGCGTGACCGGCAAACTCATCCCGAAGGAGCGCCTCCGCCTTGTCCCTCATGCCACACTGACGGTTGAGGCCAAGGAGATGCTGAACAAGAAACAGCAGCAGTAAAGGTATGAAGCTGAAAATGTCCAAGGGCAAGTGGCTCATTGTGCTGGGCGTTGCTCTCGTGGTTATAGATCAGGTCATCAAAATACTCGTCAAGACCAATATGTGCCTTGGCGAGCATTTTGACGTCTTTGGTGACTGGTTCAAGATTTATTTCATTGAAAACGAGGGAATGGCGTTCGGGATGAAGTTCGGAGGCTGGTTTGGCAAACTCCTGCTGTCTTTGTTCCGTATAGTCCTTTTCTGCGTCCTTGTTTGGTGGATTAACAAGCTCTGCAAGAGACCATCCACTCCGACCGGCGTTCTTGTGGGACTGACACTCATCACCGCCGGAGCGCTGGGCAACATCTTCGACTGCTTTTTCTACGGTCTGGTTTTCTCTGAGTCCACTTTATACGCACCGGCTGTCTTTGGAGGGCATTACGCCCCATTCCTCTTCGGCAAGGTGGTGGATATGTTCTATTTTCCGATTATCGACACAACTTGGCCCGACTGGATGCCGTGGCTGGGAGGCCGCCCTTTCAAGTTTTTCGAACCTGTCTTCAATTTTGCTGACAGCTGCGTGACTGTGGGCACCTTCTACCTCATTTTCTTCCAGTACAAGTTCTTCGCCCAGGATGGCAAAGTGGAAAATGCGCAGCCGGAGGCGACCCCGACCAAGCATTCAGAAGGCAGAAAATGCAAAAAATAAGCGAAAAGCCAAGAAAAATTTTGTAGAATATATCTTTTTAACTACCTTTGCAATCCTTTCCGAAAGAAAGGTGAAATATGTTGGAGAGTTGGCCGAGTGGTTTAAGGCGGCAGTCTTGAAAACTGTTGAGGTGAAAGCCTCCGGGGGTTCGAATCCCTCACTCTCCGCAAAGACCTGAGAATCAGGGAGTCGCCCTCGCAATAGCGAGGGCGTTTTGTTAAGAGGAGGTCGCCGTTGAGAGCTCGCTCTCATAAGGTGACCTCCACTTAACAAAACCACACCCGTCAAAGGGTGTGCGACTCCCTGATGTCAAGCGCCTATGCAAGGACCCCGCCGGGGCGAGAGGGAACCGCGACCAAAGGGAGCGAATCCCGCCATTTCAACTCGGAGCTAATCGTGTCGACTATCATTATATATGACAATGAACTATGCAAATGGAAAACGAAAAATTACAACGTATCAGATCATTCAAGGAATGGCTACTCCTTATCCGCTGTGCCTTCAAAGGATTTGATCTCCTCAGAAATTAACTTCTGAAGCGCTTCTTTCGGGATTATGAGTTGATAGTCAGCAACGCCTATTGGCTTCGTCATCCCTTCAAGAGCCAATTCCACATCCACGTGGTCTTTTTCTGCGCATAGGATAATCCCTATGGATGGTTTTTCGCTTTCTCCTCTTTCAAGTTTATCCAGCAAAGAAAGATAGTAGTTCATTTTGCCGGCGTATTCTGGTATAAATTTTCCTATCTTGAGGTCAATGGCGACAAGACAGCGAAGTCCTCGATGGAAGAATAACAGATCTACCTTGCTGGTTCTTCCATTGAAATCCAACTCATATTGATTTCCGATAAAGGAGAATCCTTTCCCTAGTTCGAGAAGGAACCGCTTTATCTTCTCGACAAGCCGTCTTTCAAGTTCCAGCTCCAATATAGGCTGTGTCACTCCTAAAAAGCCAAGGTTGTAGCCATCGTGAAAGACTTCATTTGCATATTGAGCCTGGACGGCTGGAAGTGTTGCTGAAAAGTTGTTATCCAGCAGAACAGGTTTTGCCGTCAAATAAGCATTCATTTTGATGGCATTCAACAACAAGTCTCTGTTCCATCCTTTTGAAATGCTCTCCGATGCGTAGTATATGGTCTGTTCGTCATCCAGATTTTTGCTGAGAATAAGCAAGTTCTGGGACCAAGGCAAAACTGCTACGGCCCGTAGCAGTTTCTCGTCACAAGACATATAACGCACATAAAACTTCTTCATATTCCACAACTGTCTCGGTGAAAATCCCATTGATGGGTAGCGGTCTTTCAAATCCTCGGACAGGTGTCTTACGACAGAATCGCCATACTTACTATCCAATTTCTGCTCGAACAAGATTTTCCCGATTCCCCAATAACAGTTTGTCGCCAAAGAACAGATTTTTTGAGCCATCAAACTTCGTGCACTGTCAATTACTGCTACGGTTCGTAGCAGAATCTCCTTATAATCCAATTCAATGATATTCGTGATATCCTGTGTGTTTCTCATAAAATCCAGATATATAACTCTTGCAAATTTAAACATTTTACGAAACTTCAGCCGGCTGTTTGGTTATATCGCAAGTTACATCTTTCGGGGTTGAGAGAAATGAGGGATGGCAGAATATCCAGAGCGAAGTTGTTATGGATGATTTGTTCAGACAGGAATAATTGAGACTCCCTGATGTCAAGCGCCTATGCAAGGACCCCGCCGGGGCGCGAGGGAACCACGACCAAAGGGAGCGAATCCCTCACTCTCTCTGAGTCAATAAACTTCAGGTATTATCAAAAACAGCTGCAGCGCGTAGCAGTTTTTCGCCTATGGTGCACATCGCTACGGATGTAAGCGAATATTAATAAAATTTGTGATAATAATTATCAAGAATGGATAAATAAAAAATATTATTGTGGCATATATTTGCACAAAATCCGAACGTTATGAAGAGAATACTTGCAATTTTCATTTCCTCACTTGTGCTCGAGTCGGCTCTTGTTGCCGCTCCGTCTTTCGGAGCACAGGTTTTCATAGAACCGGGTCAGACTCCGGAACAGATTGACGGGTGGTTCAGAATCCTGCGCGACAGCGGTTTCGAATATGCGAGAATAAGAATGTTCGGTTCCCATATGCAGAAATCTGACGGCAAGTGGGACTTCTCTCTCTACGATGCCGCATTCTCTTCTGCCGAGAAATATGGTATAAGACTTTTTGCAACCCTTTTCCCCACTACAGATGAACTTAATGATGTAGGTGGGTTCAAACTTCCCAAAACAGAGAAACAGCTTTCTGATGTCGGAGAGTATATAGACAATGTCGTGGGGCATTTCAAAGATTCTCCGGCTTTGGATACATGGGTTCTTCAAAATGAGCCGGGTACCGGCAGCCTGAAGGTTAACGAAACAGAACTCTCTCGAAAAAAACGGCAGGAATGGGAGAGCTCCCAGAAAAAAGAAGGACGACGTAGTGCTTATCTTTCAGCGGATTTCAGCGATCAGGAATTTCTCGTGAGCTATACTGAGTGGTATTTGAGGTGGATATCTGACAGAGTGTTGACAACGGATTCCAAACACGGACGCCATATCAATCCTCATCAGATTTTAGAAACCATACAGGAATATGATTTTCCCAAATATGGGGAATTCATAACTTCGTTCGGGTCGTCTATGCATTTTTCCTGGCATTTCGATGTTTTTGAGAGGAAGGACTATCCTCTCGGTGTTTCTATGATGACAGATATCATAGCCAACAATGCGGAAGGCAAACCATATTGGATAACGGAATTTCAAGGAGGCGCAGTCACTGCCAGTGGAAAGACTGTACTTTGTCCAACTGCCGATGAGGTTACACAATGCCTTTGGACGGGAGTGGGAGCAGGAATAAAAGGCCTTATGTTTTGGACACTCAACCAGAGAAAGGCTGTGAGAGAGGCCGGAGAATGGGGCCTTTTGGATTTTCAGGGAAGACCAAGCCTGCGTCTTACGGCTGCCTCTGAAGTTGCGGGAATCATTGCCTCAAACAAAGAACTTTTCGATGGAATAGAGCCGCTTAAAAGCAATATAACAATTCTATACAACAATGAATCGCTCTGGATGCAGAAAATCAATGCTTCGTTCCAAAAAGACGAAGACAATCCGGGCAGAAGCAAGACGGCGGTGATGCAGTCAATGGCTGCTGCCTATTCCGCCATTTGCTCGCTTGGTGTCGTACCGCAAATATGCAGCACAGAGTTCTATGACTGGTCCAATCCAAATGGAAAAGTGATTGTTCTCCCCAATATTATATGTGTTCCCTCTGTTCTAAGGTCAAATCTGTTGTCATTCGTCCGTGACGGGGGAAAAGTTATCGCTACCGGATTGACGGGCTACTATGATGAATATATGCGTTGTTCATTTATGGGAGACTGGGACTTGGGAGAGGCTTTCGGTGCCGGAATTTCCGAATTCGCGGTCACAGACAGATATGCCCCACTTCCGGAATTCAATGGGATTCGGCTTGACACGCATCTCTGGAAAGGCATACTTATTCCCGAAACAGCGGCTCCATTTCTTAAAGACGGTGATATGGCCATCGCGTCATTCAATAAATACGGAAAAGGTTCGGTAATATGGTTCCCATCAATGATTGATTTGGGATGCAGATGTCGCAAAGAGTATGAACTGGCGGCATTTTATGCCGAAGTTTTGTCTTCCGATATTGTTGCGCCGGTATCGTTTGTCAAACCATCTCCGGGAATATATTTACGGACAATGAAATCCGGAGGCAAATACATCGGTATCGTGATAAACAAAAGAAATGAGACTGTCAAAACCGCATTCAAAAGCGGATTGTCGCATCCTGAAGTGATTTTCGCAAGCCACGGCGGTTCCGTAAAGAATTCGAAAATCATCATCCATCCTGAAGAAACGCTCGTTTGCGTTTGGAACTAATCAGACAACTCCTTATGCTTCTCGGCAAAGGTCGTTGGTGAACAGCCGAAATATTTCTTGAAGCATTTCGTGAAGTATGAATGCGTGTTGAACCCCACCGCATACATTACTTCCTGGATTCTCATATCTGAATTTGCCAGATATTGGGCGGCCCGTTTCAGACGGATATCCCTGATGAATTCATTTATTGATTCTCCGGTCGTTGATTTGACTTTGTGGTATATCTGCTGATATGAATATCTGCTCTGTTCGATAAGCTCTTGGACACCGAAAACGGGGTCAGCAATATTCTTTTCCACAATCTCCACGAGCTCGTGCAGCAATTTGTCATCAAATGATTCCAATGCTATATCTGACGGGCGGCCGAGAAACTGTTCTTTGTAACGCTTTTGCAGATTGAGTCTGGAATCCAGCAGAGTCTCGATTCTGGTCAGTAGGGTGGCGATACTGAAAGGTTTTGTGAGAAAGACATCCACTCCAGCTTCATAACTGTTTCTCTGTGCCGCATCGTCCGTCATTGCCGTGAGCATTATGAAAGGGATATGGCTACTTACCTTGTCATCCCTCACTGCCCGACAAAGATCATATCCGTTCATTCCCGTCATCATCAGGTCGGATATCACAAAGTCGGGAATAATCCCGTTTATGAGTTCAAGTCCGCTTTGACCGTCTGTCGCAGTGAAGACATTGTACTTTTTCTCAAGTGAGAGTTTCAAGAAAGAAAGCATATCCTTATCATCTTCTATTATGACAGCATTTTTCCGTTCCCCCTCACTTTTGTTATCCTGTATAGGCAAATCCTTTTCCGATACCGGCTGTAAATTATCGGTGGAGACACTCGCCAATTCGGCATTACATTGTCCGTCCGTTTCTATCCCAAGGTCTTTCCGGAGAGTGAAACTGAACGTGGAGCCGCTCCCGACTTCGCTGTGGACGGATACATCCCCTCCGTGCATCCTTACATAGGTCTTTACTATTCCCAATCCTATGCCGGAACCTTTTAGAGAGTCCGGGGCAACAGTTTCCGTACTTCCTTGATAGAATTTGTCAAAAACATATGGAAGGTCTTTTCCCGCTATTCCGCAACCGTTGTCCGTCACAGATACCACAATCATATCCGGCTTATCCGGATGAGCTGCGACCTGTACTACAATCATCCCGTAATCTTTAGTGAATTTGCAGGCGTTGCTCAATAGGTTGAAAACGATTTTTTCAATTTTGCCACTATCGTAGTTCATATAAACGGCATCAGTTTCGGTTTCGAATCCAAGTCTTATGTTCCTGCTTTCCGCCTTTTTCCGGAACGCATCGGTGAGTCTGGAGATGTATGCAACGATATTTCCCGAAACGAGTTGCATTCCGATTGCTCCGGACTCGATTTTTCTCAATTCCATAATCCTGTTAATCAAATCCTTGAGCCGTTCTCCATTTTGTTTGATGATTTGCAGCAGTTGTACGCTCTGTTCGTTCTTTTCCGTTTGCAGGAGTTCTTCCGTTGGTGCCATTATCAAGGACAGCGGTGTCTTGAATTCATGTGAGATGTTGGTAAAAAACTCGCTTTTGAGTTCATTCAACTCTTCCGCCTTGAGTCTTTCGTTTCTCTCTTTTGCCAATTGCTTGTCCGTCCGGAACTTGATAAAGAGTATTTTCGCTAGGCCTAGAATCAATAGCAGGCTTATGATGACATATACGGCAATGGCTCCGGCAGAAGTCCACCAAGGTTGTCTGACCACGATTTCGAGAGAACTATCCTTCGGACACCTTACTCCGTCGCTGTTATACCCACGCACCACGAACCTGTAGTGTCCGGGCTTTACTGTGCTGTACCGTGCGCAACTCTCTTTTCCCGTCGTACTGTGCCATATATTGTCCAGCCCTTCGAGTTTGTATTCATATCTGTTAGCTTCCGGGGCAGAAAAATTGGTGACTGCAAAATTGATTTTGAAATTACCTTGATTGTGATTGAGTCTGACTACGGGGAGTGATGTTACATATATCTGTGAAGGTGCGTATGTCTCGTCAATAACCTCAAAGCCGGAAATGACAGGAGATGGGGCGTAGTCATTGACGTGAATCAGTTCCGGGTTAAAATCGAGAACAAAGCCATCCCCACACATGAAAATCAGACCCTTGGCCTCCGTTGTCCCATTATGGATGATTCCCCGTACGCCCAACTGTGCGCTCAGATCTATGCGTACTTTTTCTTCTCTGTCTCTGTCATACATCACTATTCTCGTGGCGTTGGCAAACCATATCCTTTCGTGAGCATCTGTCGTAATGATTCTTATCGCCTGATTCATTTCATCGTCTTGAAACTTTTCGATGACGCCGTCCGCCGATATTAAGTTGAGCCCCAAATCGGTTCCCACCCAAACGTTCCCGTTGGAATCGGCAAGAATGGTGTAGATCCTGTTGCTGGTCAGCCCGTCATTTTCTCCGAAGACTAATGTGGGTTGTCCTTCACAGTAGCGTATGATTCCGTCTGAAATTGTCCCTATCCATATATTCCCTTTCTTGTCTACGTCAAAATACGGGATGCTACTGTTTGATTGTGAAAGAAATGGGGACAGGTCTGTTTCCTCATAATCAAAGCCTGTAATATTCCCCAATCTGTCGCGTTTCGGAGAGACCATCCCCAAACCATCGATAATGTTTGAGACTATGCGTCCGTCAGGCAGTTCTTTTATATCATATATATACTTAAATTGAGTTTTTTCATTTTTTACTTCGACAAAAACTCCTCTTCTCCTGTCGAAATACTGCAATCCGTCGTTTGTCCCGACCCAAATTGTATTTGAAGAATCGATATAGATGCGTTTTATGATATCATGCTTTAATCCCTGATTTTTGCCGTAATGACGCAGAATATTGAAAGAGTAGTCGCAGACAAGAATTCCGTTATGGGTGGCGAGCCATAGCTCGTTTGGGGATACGGCTTTTATGTCCCGGACCGTAACCCTCTTTCCTGTATGATATATAGGGTGTATGCTGACAGGTTTCCTGTTCAAGTCATACTTTGATATCCCCAGCGATGTGCCCAGCCATACAATGCCGCCCCTGTCCCGGTACAATTTCCGGACATAATTGCTGAGAAGGAATGTTTTTCCCTCTTCGCCAGTGACGGGAGTGAAAGTCTCTGTGACAGTGTCGAAAATGCAGACTCCCTTACTCGTACCTATCATCCACTTCCCCTCTTCCAGTCCTGCAATGTCGCAGACATCATTTTCGCAAATGGAACTGTTGTCAACATTATAGTACTTCAAGATATTCCCGCTCGTGGACATTATTGAAAGCCCTGCTGACATCCCCACATACAGCAGGTTCTCCTCTTCCATATAGCGTATGAATTCAATGAAATCGTTGACATCGTGTCGACCTCCCTTAGGGATGCCGCTTATCCGTACCGATGTGTTATCCTTGGGATCGAATCTGTATATCCCGTCGAAAGATCCGAGCCAAAGAATCCCCGTTGAGTCCTGTGTGATGGAAGTTATCTCGTAAGCTCTCGGATCCGGATGCCCTTTTGCCGGATTGAACGCTTCAAGATAATCCTTTCCCGTGTCATATTTTATCAGCCCGGTGCAGGTCCCTATCCATAGCGTTTCTTTGTCCCTGTCTTCACAAATACTGCGGATTCGTTGAGTGGATAGGAGTTTCCTTTCATCGCAAGCAGGCTTGCATGCGGACATTACTCCCGTGTGCGGGTCAAAAACGGATATTCCGATTTCCGTCCCGATCCAAATTCTGTCGGAGGAATCCGTGTGGAGGCAGTTGATCCATGAAGAATTCAGACAGGAATTGGGCGTTCCGTGTTTGTATATGGTGAAATTGTGCCCGTCATATCTGTTCAGACCTTCGTCCGTACCGATCCACATCATTCCGAAACAGTCCTGCGTGAGACAGAGTACCTCGTGGCTTGAAAGTCCGTCTTTAGTACTTACATTGTCAAATACAAAATCTTCTGCATTAAGACTTATGCAGGGCAGAGTCAAAATCACCGCTATAGTGATTGTCGGTTTCAGGAATATGCTCCTCATAAAAAATACGTTCCTTGGGGATTATTCAATTTCCACAATTGCAAATTTACCAAATTTCCCGGATTTCTGCCTTGGGGTGAATGCGCTGATTCTGTAAATCCTTGTCTTATGGTGGCTTTGGGTGACAGTCAGCACTGCGGAGTAAAAAACGTTCTAATTTTTATCAAAAATGTTGTAATGGACTTGATTGTTCCCAAAGACAAATGTTGATAGATTTGCATTCGAAGAAAAACACTGAGTAAGCAGTTAAAAATTGCGTGATAAAAAAATGAAAGTGATTAATCTCATATCTTCGATGCTGATGCTGGTTTCAGTCACGGCGAACAGTTGTTCTGCGAAAGTCTGGAAGTGTCCTATATGCGGAAGAGAAAATTGTGTCTGCGATATTGATGACGACGGCAATAACAAGGGAGAAGAACCCGAAAAGCCGGAGCCTCTGCCGACCGGAAGCGAGTTCATTACTCTGAATGGAGGAAAAATGCTCCTGCCGGACGGAGAGGAAGCCAGACTTTACGGAGTCAATTTCCAGACACCGATTTCCTGGGAATACAACCGCCTTGCGAGGGTCGGCATCGCCAAGACAAAAGATGCCTTGCATCAGGTCACCGACAATAACCTCAACGATTTGCAATTGCTGGGAATAAACCACCTCAGGTGCCATCTGACCCCTGTTGACTTTACGGATTCCAATGGCAATCTGCTGGAATCATCCGTATTTCTTGATGCGCTTGACTATCTTGTCAGTGAAGCCGGAAAAAGGAATATCTATCTTTCTTTCGCTTTCTTGAACCATATGGGCAACAGTGGCCCGGGAAGCGAGTGGATTTCCGGGGATCGGGCGACTTGGATTCAAGACGAGACTGTCGTTAAATGTGCGAGAAACTATATTTCGTCACTCGTAAATCACATCAATCCTTACACCCGAAAAGCCTACAAGAATACGACCAACATAGCTTATTGGGAACTGATTAACGAGCCTGAAATGTATTCATACTCATCCATCCGTTCCAAGTCTTGTCTGTCTGCCTACAATGCTTGGCTTGCCGAAAACGGCAAGTCTGACTCAGAGGCGAGTTACGCCGGATATCGTTCTGCTACCGTCCGTAATTACATCGATTCGATGAAAGAATTGCTTCGGGAGAACGGTGACATGCATTTGGTCTGCTGGGGATTGAATTGGCACAGGTATAGGCGCGGCAACGCGGATATATTTGAAGGAGTCTCCGCTTCAGAGGCAGACATTGTCGCTTTCTGTAATTATCCCGGACAAGATGATTCGGGCTCGGAGTACTGGAACAAGAGTTTGAATTTCACTTCGAAAGACTTTGCCTCTTGGTTTGTCGGACAGAAATCCGATGAGAACGGTTATGGTTGGGCATTGACTCCGGCTTTCTCCAAGAAGGCGGTGGTGGTTTATGAATTTGAGACTTTCTTTAATCAGAGTGCCTATATGTATCCTCTGCAGGCAACTTTCTTCCGCTCGCTCAGAGTTCAGTCCGCTTCGATGTGGACCTATACTTTTAGCGAAATCTCCCAAAATATGGGAGGCTCCCATTTCTTGAATCTAAGGTGTACTCCCGGAAAAATGATGTCATTCCTGATAGCGAAGGAAATTTTCCAATCGCTTCCATATATTCAAGATCTTCCCTCAAATCTCAACGAGCAGAAAGGAGAACATTATGTCATATCCAAGTCACATAACGGAGCCATATATAGCGATGCTGACAAATACTACAATTCTTGTGAGGTGGACGAGAGCTGGAATCCGATTGAGTGCAGTCTTAATGTAAAACACATCGCAGGTTACAGAAATTCTCCTATAGTGAAATACTCCGGTTCCGGAGCCTATTTCATCAATGAAAGGGACGGTGGACTTGAAATTATCCTTCTTCCGGACGTTAAGGTAGTCGGAGACATTTATGCCGGAGCTACTTACGGGAAGATCAAGACAGAGCTTGACAGCGTAACAAAAAACACATTGTCCATCAATTTGAATGCGTGGAGAAACCGCCCGGGGACTCTTTACAAAATTGTCGGGGGAGAGAGAAAATCCTGTGGGCACATAGGTGGTGCCTCCGACTTGAGGCTGTCTCCAGGGCAATATGTCATAATTCCTGATTAAGTAATCTTCAATAACAGCAATGAAGACAATCAAGTACATATTTGGCATCAGCCTCCTTCTCCTGTCTGCACTTTCCTGCAATATATTGAATAGAAATTCCGACAAGGCAGCGGCAATGCCTGATAATGAGGCTTTTGTTCGAGTAAGCGAGGAGGATCCTCGATACTTCAGGCTCTCCAACGGCTCTCCCTATATCCCTGTCGGCTGCAACCTCGCAGCGATGTCCGACCTCTCTTGTATGGAGCACTATATGGAGGAACTCCATAAGAACGGAGCCAATTACGCCAGAGTCTGGCTGAATTCGGCGTTTTTTGAGATAGAGAAGGAGTACGGAAAATGGGACGAGACCTCTGTGACGCATATTGACAGGCTTCTGGAACTGGCGAAAAACTATGACATCAAGATAAAGATGTGCATTGAGAGTTTCAGAAAAATCCTTCCGGGTGTGAACAAATGGGACACCAAGGCTTCATACCACTTGTCGAACGGAGGCCCTTTCACCGATATGGAGGAGTATATCTCATCTGAAAAAGGCAGAAAAGAGTATCTGAAGAGGGTCGAATTCTTGAAGGAACGCTATAAGGACAATCCAAGCATTTTCGGTTGGGAGTTGTGGAACGAGATGAATGCCGTCGAAGCCGGGAATATCGAAGAATGGAATGTTGAGATGCTTGACACCCTTCATAAGATATTCCCATCCAATCTCGTTATGCAGAGCCTTGGCTCGTTGGACAGGGAATCCAGTTTCGGCATATACAAGTTCATCAACTGCTTGAATTCAAACGATGTCCTCCAGGTGCACAGATATATTGACCAAGGTGCCGAATTGCCTATTTGCGGAGCATCTGTTGACAGATTGTCGGAGGATGCCGTCAGACATCTCTTGAATTACGGACAACGGAAACCTCTTTTGCTCGCGGAGTGTGGAGCAGTGATGCCTTCCCACAGCGGTCCTCACGAAATCTACAAAAAAGATCGGGAAGGGATAATCCTGCATGATTTCCTTTTCGCTCCTTTCTTCTGCGGTGCAGCCGGTCCGGGTCATTTGTGGCATTGGGATCATTATATTGATAAAATGAATGTCTGGTTTCAGATAGGACGCTTTTCTAAGGCAATAGAAGGGATTGACCCTGAAGAAGAGCATTTTAAGCCGATGACGAACCATCGACACGGATTGCGGGTATATACTCTGGGCGGGGATAGGCATATCCTTTCCTGGTGCAGGGATACGGCGAGCAATTGGCAGTCGGAACTTGTCGATGGGAAACCTGCAGAGGAATTGTCCGGGCTCACAGTAGAACTTGGAGATGTGGTCGCCGGAAGACAAATCGGGAAAGTCGAAGTTTATGACCCTTGGAAAAACAGTTGGACGAGACTCGCTCCGTATTCAAATGTCCGGCTGATACCTTTCAAACGATCAGTAATAATAAAAATAACACTAAAGCAGTAATATGAATTTCAAGAAACTAACCACCACCGTCATTCTATGCACTGTTTTAGCTCTGACCTCTTTCGCTCAGAGCCGTATGACCGTATCGGTCAGGGTCGTTGATTCTGACAATTATCCGTTAGTCGGTGCCGGTGTGATTGAATCGGGGACAAAGAATGGCTCCGTCACGGACATTGACGGCTTTGCTCAAGTTTCCGTTTTACCCGATGCCCGGCTTGAAATTTCCTCACTCGGCTTTCAGTCGAAGACGATTCCCGTCTCTGGCAGGACTTCCGTCGTTGTCGTCCTTGCTTCCGAGAGTCTTGCCCTTGATGATGTTGTGGTTGTCGGATATGGGGTCCAGAAGCGGGAAACGGTAACAGGGGCAATCAGCCAGGTCGCCGGAGACAAAATTATCAAGTCTCCTGTGAGCAACATCTCAAACGCCATTGTCGGGCGAGTTTCCGGCATTGCCACCGTTCAGCAGTCCGGCGAGGTCGGATTTGACGAAACGACCATAAGGGTTCGAGGTGTCGGAACATACAACGGAGACCAGAACCCTCTTGTCGTCATAGACGGAGTAGTCAGAGATATGGCTTCGTTCAACACCTTGAACAGTAATGATATTATGGGTATCAATGTGTTGAAGGATGCTTCTGCCACAGCGGTTTATGGAGTGCGTGGAGCTAACGGCGTCATAATCGTTACAACCAGAAGAGGCAACGAGGGCAGGCCGAAAGTCTCGATGTCCGCAAATTTCGGCTTCACAACGCCTACGACTCTGATTTCTTTTGTAGATTCCTACAATTACGCCCTCTTGAAAAACGAAGCTTTGGCAAATGACGACAAAGTCGGTTCAAAGTCTTTCTCGCAGGATGAGTTGTGGAAATTTCAGAACAATCGGGACTATACTCCGGACGAGGTCGCCGCGATGACTTTTCTGAATGAAGCTCAGCGAAACGAGCTTTTGAACTCTCCTGCACAGTTCTTCTCTTCTCACGACTATATGTCTGAGATTTTTGCTTCGCAACTTGCCCCTCAGCAGCAGTATAATGTCGATGTTTCCGGTGGAACAAAGGATGTTTCATATTATGCCTCCGTCGGTTATCTCAATCAACGTAGTCTTACGAACGATTTCGGCTTTAAGGACAGTGCCGCCAATTCCGGCAGCAACCGTCTGAATTTTAGGGCGAATTTTGATTTCAATATGGTAAAATATACAGAAATCAAAGTATCCATATCCGGACAGATGAAAGAATCGAGTTCGATTACTTCCGCGTCTGGCAGCACTTCGATGGGGTCAAGATACAAGGATCTCCTTTTGAATATATATGAAGCTCCGCCATTTTCGGCCGCCGGCGTCATTGACGGGAAACTGATCAACGGCTATGCGAACGACGGCATGATGGACAGCAACAAGAAAGCCTGGGGAAAGTCTCCTATTGCTTATATGCTGGAAAAATCCAAGTCGAGAATCTCCCAAAGCACACTCAATACCTCCGTAAACCTTGTGCACCATATGGACTACCTCACCGAAGGATTGGCATTACGGGCATCGGTGTCGTATGACCATTATATATCGAAAAGCCTGCTAGTTTCTTCAGACATACCTTCTTACAAGTTCATCCGTAATCCGGAACTGCCTACGGAACTGCTCTTTTTCGGCGGAGACGAGAAAGCCAAAAGCTACAAGGAGGCAGGATGGTCGAAACATCGCAAATTCTATATGGAATACGGTATCACATATAACCATTCCTTCGGGAAGCATGACCTTTCGGCAATGTTGCTGGCAAACGGGGAACGTTATACTGCCAATGGGCTGACTTACAATATTCCACAAGGTTTTTACGGTCTTGTAGCCCGTGCTACGTATTCGTATGACAGCCGCTATTTCGCGGAATTCAATATGGGGTATAACGGTTCCGAGAATTTTGCACCGGGCAAGCGCTTCGGCACTTTCCCTGCCGTATCGTTGGGATATGCCTTGTCGAACGAACCATTCTTCGTAAAAAACGATATTTTGACCTGGCTTAAGATAAGGGCATCTTACGGACAGACGGGAAATAGCAATATCGGAGGAAACCGTTTCCTCTACCTTCCTGGAACTTGGGGAAACCACGGATATTCAAATCCAATGGAGGGATACTCTTTTGGATCATCCAACGGAACTACGTTGAATCCTGAATACAAGGGGAAATATGAAATATCGACGGGTAATCCCGATGTGACATGGGAAAAGAAGAACTCTTACAACCTCGGTATTGACACGAAGTTTTTCAATAACCAACTGTCGATTTCTGCAGATATCTTCAAGGAAGACAGAAATAACATTCTTACAAAGTTGGAGACGGTGTCTTCGTTGGTGGGAATGAGCTCTTCAGTACTTCCTCCTGTCAATGTCGGACGTATGACCAATAAAGGATTCGAGATTGAAGCTTCCTATGACGGAAGTGCCGGTACTGACTGGTACTGGCACATAGGAGGGAATTTCTCTTATTCAGTGAACAGAATAAAATATATGGCCGAGCCGTCATACGCATACGAGTGGATGAACACCACCGGTTTTGCCTACGGACAGTACAAGGCCTACTACAACGAAGGCTTTTACAATACGGCTGAAGAAGTTGCGAACCACCCACACAACGATATTGACGCAAATAAGGTTCAGGCGGGAGACCTCAAGATTGTGGATGTGAACGGAGACGGCCTAATCGACTCAAAAGACATTGTTCCGGTCGGATTCTCGAATATACCGAGGACTACCTTCGGCGCGGATTTGAGTCTCAGTTGGAAGGGACTCTCCATTTCCCTTCTTTTTACCGGCTCGGCTCAAGGCTCTTTCGCTATGAGCGACTACTTGATTGTTCCTTTCTCTCAGGATCAGAGTTCTCCGCTTTCTTATATGACGGGACGATGGACTCCGGAGAGATATGCTGCCGGTGAAGCCATAACATATCCGAGGATGTCTGTCAATACGGCAACAAGCCAGAATAACGGCAAAAACGCTTTCTGGATAAGATCTACGGATCATCTCAAGCTGAAGAATATAGAGCTTTCGTATAATTTTGCCAGCCTGAAGGGCTTCAGCAAGACGCATATAAGTGGTCTGAGGATTTTCTTTAACGCCAACAATCTCTACACTTGGTGCTTCGGTGACCTGATTGAGGGGATTGATCCGGAACTTACTAATGACAGCACCAGCACCAGGGGGCTTATCTATCCTCTCACAAGGGTCTATAATTTTGGCTTCAATATGGAATTCTAAAACCAAGATGTAATGAAAACAAAGAAGATACATATAATAGTTTCCCTGACGGCCGTATTCGCCCTGTCATCGTGTGCGGATATGTTCATTAAGACTCCGCCGGTGACCGGTATGACAATCGAGGATGTATTCAGTACTTCGAAAAATGCGGAAGGTGCAATAGCGGAAGCTTATGCGAACATTCTTTCTTCGGGTCTTCCGGTCTATTCGTGGAATGCGCCATATCTGCCATATGAGGCCACAGAGGCGATTATGGGAGGTGAGGACGTATGCGCCATTCCTTGGGGTTATATGGACAAGCTGTGTATGTCCGGTATGATTGCCAATGAAGAAAATAAGGGAGCCGGTTATACGGATGATTATTTCCCCAACAATTTTGTTTATATCAGAAAGGCATGGACAGTTTATGAGAACATAGACAAGGTTTCTGATATGTCTTCGAGGGAGAAAGATATAGTAAAGGCTGAAATGAAAGCGTTGGTCGCTTTCCGCTATATGGAAATGCTGAAACGGTACGGAGGAGTGCCGATAGTTGAACATACGGTGACTTCCGAGTATAACGCTCCGAGGAATACCGTGCAAGACGTGGTCGATTTCATAGTCCGGCTTTGTGACGAGTCTGCCGGTGTCCTTGACGGGGTGGTTTGGAGCGGAGACTGGCTCGGACGGATTAATAAAGGTGTGGCTTTGGCAATAAAGGCGGAAACACTTATGTATGCGGCGCGTCCACTCTTCAATGCGGATGACGCGTATATGAGTATGGACAATCCTGACGATAATACCCTCATCTGGCTCGGTGGATATGACAAGGAACGTTGGAGAATAGCGGCGGAGGCCAATGAAGCAGTTATTGATTGGGGGAAGTCGAACGGATATGAACTCATCAGCACCGGAAACCCCGGTCCGGATTTCGGTACAGCTGTGGGCACGCCGTCAAATAGGGAAGTCCTTCTTGCATATAAGCACCACTTTGTCGGTGACGACAGCGGTATTTACAAGAATTACTCTTTCGTAAGCTTACATACGGCACACGACCTAGGTTGGTATAGAGGAATAAGCTACGAAATGCTGAAACAATTCCGAAAGGCTGATGGAAGTGACCAGCATTGGATAAACGAGGGAGAAAAACTGGACTGCTCCATTTATCGTCAGAAAGCTCTTGAGATGGAGCCTCGTGCACTGATGTCGCTCTTTTTCTATGGCGTCAATCCACAGAACAATCTCCTATCCGGAAATAATCTCTACAATGTGAGTGGGACGGACTGGCATCTGCTTTATAAGGAGAATGACGGATGTGCTAAGAACTGCAAATTCTGGTACGAGGCTGATGGGCGCGAATGGTTCGAATTTCCGATTTATAGGATGGCGGAGTTTTATCTGAACGCTGCCGAAGCTTACAACGAATACGGAAATCCGACTAAAGCCCAGACTTGTCTGGATGCAGTTCGCATACGTGGAGGTTTGTCTGCCTGCGGTGTTTCAGCGCAGTCTTCTTTGCGTAAGCTCATTCAAAGGGAATGGGCGGTGGAGTTCTACAACGAGAATCAGTTCTATCCTCACGCGCGCCATTGGAAGATGGGGCAGACTATGATAGGTGGTGTCCATCATCGCTTCGTATTCACCTCCGCTCCCGGCATTTCTGACAAACCGCGTCGTCCGGAAGAGTTCGGAGATTTCTATATGGCGAATTCTTATGTCGGAGAATATGCGTGGAAAACCAGAATGTCTCTTTCTCCCATCACTCTCAGTGAAATCAACAAAGGCATCATTATCCAGAACCCCGGTTATTAGTGTTTCTATATGAAAAGGATTATTTACGTACTAAACATTGTCGGTGCAGTCCTCCATTTTTCTTCTGTAAAAGCTCAGGAGAGAGAACTGCCACTTGCGGGCACATCGGCAGTCGTTGACAGAGGATTGTATGCATCCCACAACAGCTCTCTCAAAGGAAGTGAAGCGGAATGGCCGACTGCCGGCATCACTAATGCTCTCTTCGGACGCATTGCCGGTCTCGGGGTTGCCCAGTCAAATGGAGAACCGGGATATGATGCGGCAAAACTGTCCATTCGTGGAGTCTCCACATACGGAAATACGGATATCCCTGTCTATGTGGACGGATATCAGATTAATCCATCCTTCTTCAATTATATGTCTGCAGCGGAGATAGAGGAAATAAGAATCTTGAAAGATGCAGCGGAATTGGCTCCGTTTGGAATGAGAGGGGCTAACGGTGTCATTTGGGTCACGACCAAGCGAGGAACTTCCTCTAGACCGGTGGTGGACTTTTCGCTTCAGTCCGGAATACAGCAGGCTGTGGCAATCGACAAACCTCTCGGCACAGACGATTATTGCAGGCTCTACAACGAGGCGTACAGCAATGATAACGGAATGGTTTGGAATCCGTTCTACACTCCTGCCAAAATTGCTTCTCTGCCGGATGTGGACTGGTATGATGCGACGCTGAAGTCTGTCTCTCCGTTCACTCAGACGAACGTCTCCGTGCGCGGAGGAAGTGACAACTTGCGGTATTTTGTTGCTGCCGGCTATATGAACCAACAGGGGCTTTATGATGTCGCGATGACCGACACCACAGCCAATGCTGCCATAGATAGGATAAATATTCGCGCAAATCTTGACATAAATCTCGGCAAATATGTCGTTGCAAACATCGGTGTCGGGGGACGCATTGAAAATAAACGGTATCCGAACAAATCCGCCGCTGCCTTATGGGACAATATGGCTTCCTATCCGTCATCCGTATATCCCATCAAGGACAAAGACGGGAATTGGTCAGGCACACCTGTCCATAACGACAATCCTGTGGCAGCTGTCCGCGCTCTGGGACGAAATTCTACCCACGACAGGACTTTCCAATTCAGCCTTTCACTTACTGAGAAACTGGATGTCCTCTTGAAGGGACTTTATCTAAAAGAATCTGTCTCAATCAGCAGTTGGGCGCGTGATGCAGCAGGGAATACACGTAACTATGCCCGTTATTTCAATGGCACTGTTCAGACTACGGACACGGACACCCCTTATAATAAGTATGAAGACAGCGGCAAGAATCAATGGAATTGGAAGCATTTCACCGCGACCATGGGCTATGACAATAACTGGGGGAAACATAGTCTGTCTTGTGCTGTTGATGTCCTATATAATATATACAATACGGATATAAACCAGAACTCCGATGCCGGAGCACACATCTACTATAGGCACGCGAATATCTCCGGAGCAGCCTCTTACGCTTATGACAAGAGACTGTCAGCGACCCTTGTATTTGCTGCCGGCGGTTCAGACAACTATCGTCCGGGCAACAATTGGGGGTTCTATCCTGCTGCTTCCATAGCATATAATGTCCTTGACAGAAGGAATCGTATCCCGTCTGTGGACTTGTTGAAACTTAGGGCTTCCGCAGGGCTGAACGGATGGGATCCTATGGGAGAGAAACGTTTCCTTTGGGAAAGTTACCACTACAGCAACGGAGGCTTGAACCTCGGGAACGGCAGCCCGTCGTGGAACAGTGGTTTCGCTCCTATGTATGAAGCCAATCCTGACATATTTGCTGAATCAAGCGCAAAATACGACATTGGTGCGGAATGCGAATTTTTCGGAAAAACCTTATCTTTCGACATCACGGCCTTCTATGAGAAAAGAAAAGGTATAGTCACGCAGAATCATATGCTCCCCGGTTCGGCCGGTATTGCAAATCCGGCATACGAAAATATCGGTAAGGTCTCCAATTATGGTGCAGACTTTACTCTTCGCTATGCCGGGCACACCGGTGATTTCGGATATGGAGCGTCATTCATAGGGTCATACGCAACAAACCGTATCGATTATATGGCAGAAGTGATAACCGTAGCGAGTATGGCGCAGACAGGTCATCCTATAGGTTCAATATATGGTTTTGTGGGCCAGGGCTTCTATGATGTCGATGATTTTGACTCTGAAGGCAATCTGCTTCCGGATTTTCCGACCGTAACTTTGGGGAAAGTACAACCGGGCGACCTACGCTACAAAGACCTCAACAATGACAATGTTATTGACGAGTTGGACAAGACGGTGATAGGCAAACCATCCCTTACGAAATTCAATTACTCGTTCTCCTTGAATTTTTCCTACAAAGGA
>ERZ1026882.93-NODE-93-length-77417-cov-18.437321_pt1 | contig 77417 bp, 65 predicted proteins | sample MGYA00380171_ERZ1026882 | MGnify/ENA primary metagenome ERZ1026882 (study PRJEB33269, sample SAMEA4719807) | human gut metagenome | biome: human-associated habitat; feature: organic feature; material: feces | place: Cameroon | collected 2013-10 ...
CCGCAGGCACAGCCTACACCGTTGAAGTAAGAGCCGTATGCGAAAGCAGTCAATCGGCGTGGGTAAGCACAAGTTTCACCACTCAAAACGAGAGCGGCATAACTGCACCAAGCGTAAATACTCTTGCAGCAAGCAACATCACACATGATGGTGCAACCTTGAACGGTACAATCATGGCAGGAAGTGAAGCAATCACAGCTCAAGGCTTTATGTACAAAGCAAGCTCCGCAGCAGATTGGACAACAGTAGCAGCAACAGGAACAAACCTATCAGCTACAGTTAACAATCTTACGGCAGAGACTGCATACGAATACAAAGCCTTTGCAACCACAGCAAGCGGCACGGTTGAAGGTCAGATAATAAACTTCACAACCCTTGAAGCTCCTGTTGTAGTAACTCCGCCAACTGTTGTAACTCTTGCAGCCACAGAGATAACTCATGAAGCTGCTACATTGAACGGAACAATCATCGCAGGCAGTGAAGAAATCACAGCCCAAGGCTTTATGTACAGAGTAGAGAATGCAACAGAGTGGACAACAGTAGCCGCAACAGGAACAAACATATCAGCTACCGTTAACAGCCTAATGGCAGAAACCATTTACGAGTACAAAGCATTTGCTACAACAGCAAGCGGCACAGTTGAAGGTTCGATAGAAAGCCTTACAACAAATGAAACCCCTTCCGGCTTAGCAGATGCAGAAAGCGGTGCAATCAAAGCGATGATATACCCTAACCCTGCAAAGGATAAGGCTACATTGAGTTTGACAGGCTTGACGGCAAATGCCAAGATAATCGTCAGCGACCTTCAAGGCAGAATAATCCAAACGGAGGATTTGCAAGCAGGCACTGAGACATACGAACTCAATACAAGTAATTACGCAAGCGGAGTATATTACATACGTATCCTATGCGGTAATAACGTAAACACACAAAAGCTGATAGTCGAATAAGCAGACAATCGGTAAACACTTCAAGGGGAGCCATGCGGCTCCCCTTTTTTATAGAATGGCTATAAGTTCTCGTTATTCTCGATTTACTCGAGCTCACCTTAATATGAAATGCTTATTTCCTCTTTCCAGATCGAGCAAGAATTTTTTGGCTTGCAAGCCTCCTGCATATCCGGTGAGACTTCCATCGGTGCTTATCACCCTATGGCATGGCACGATGATTGATATGGCATTTGCTCCGTTCGCTGCGGCTACTGCCCGTACTGCTTTCGGCTTACCTATGCTTGCTGCCAAAACTTGATATGACAAATTGCTGCCGTAAGGTATGCGAAGCAAGGTTTCCCATACTTGTTTCTGAAAAACTGTGCCGACAAAAAGCAATGGTATGTCAAACGTCCTGCATTCTCCTGCGAAATACTCATCAAGCATATTCTTTACGACTTGTAATATCTCCGATGTACCTTGCATGTATTCGGCATCAAGTCCTGTCTTTATTCGCTTGCCTGTTTTCTCCTTACGTTCGGGTGTATTCCAATCACAAAGGCATAGCTTTCCCTCGTAAGAACCGAGCAAGAGTTCGCCGCAAGGGGAATGGTATGTATCGATGATGATTTTGTTCCTGCTGTTCATTTCGGATATATTGCAGCTTTATCTTTTCCTCTATTAGAGAAGAGACTTTCGGATATAAAACACGGTGGAGATTGCTCTCCACCGCTGTCAAACTAAAATAAAACGTTATGAAAAACTCACCTCGTTATAAACAAGCCTTGTAGTCTTGCAATATATCGGGATTGAAGTTCTCTATGTAACATGCCGCTTTCTCAATTTCGCTTTGTGCCATTTGTGTCATTATGCGAGCCGATTGAATGAAGCCTGCTTCCTTTTGTGCGTCATTGATAAGGAGATTGCTCATGATAAGATAACCTGCCATTTCAACCAATCGTCTTGAAAGGAAATCGAATGCTTCACTTGCCGTACCCAATTCCTTGGCTTTTTCCACTGTTGCTTCGTAACGTTCTCTCAAAGTAATGAGCGTCTTTCTCATTTCTGCCAATTCGCCCGATACCTCAACGGTTTCGTATTCCTTTATTCTGTTTGCATATACTCCCGAGCTTACGCCCTTGATTGCTGCAACGACCTGCAACTGAGAAGTGCCTTCGTATATGGTCAGAATTCTTGCGTCTCTGTACAATCTTTCGCAAGCATAATCTTTCATGAAGCCGCTGCCGCCGTGAACCTGAATGCAGTCGTATGCTATTTGATTTGCATATTCCGAAGAGAACAATTTCAACATAGGTGTCAAGGCATCTGCCAATCTCGAATGGGCTTTAAGCAACTGTTTCTCCTCGGGGGTTATTTTCCTTTCACGGGAAATGGCATCCAAAGACTTGGACATATCGACCTGACGAGCCGTTTCGTAAAGCAATGTTCTGATTGCATCGGTCTTTGCTCTCATATTGCCAAGCATTTCATAGACTTGAGCAAAGTCTGCTATCGGTTTACCGAACTGTTCTCTTTCATGAGCATACTTAACAGCTTCTCTGTATGCTGCTTCTGCCAATCCGACGGATTGAGCTCCCACTCCGAGCCTTGCTCCGTTCATAAGACTCATCACATACTTTATCAAACCGAGCTTTCTGTCGCCTACTATTTGTGCAGGTGCGTTATTGAATACCAATTCTGCGGTAGGAGAACCTTTTATTCCGAGCTTATTTTCTATTCTTCTTACTGTTACGGCTTTGTTTGCTCTGTCATAAACAAAGTAACTCAATCCTCTGCCGTCTGTTGTACCCTCCTCGCTTCTCGCAAGTACCAATTTGATGTCGGCATCTCCGTTTGTGATGAAACGCTTCACTCCGTTCAATCGCCAAACTCCGGCTTTCTCATCATAGCTTGCTTTCAAGCGTACCGCTTGAAGGTCGCTTCCCGCATCCGGTTCGGTCAAATCCATAGAGCAAGTAGCACCTTTGTTTATTCTTGGAAGGTATTCGTTTTTTATTTCTTCCGAACCGAACTCATATATCGTTTCCGCACAATCCTGCAACCCCCATATATTGGCAAACCCACAGTCTCCGCGTGATACGATTTCAGCCGCCATTACGTAAGGAACATAAGAGAAATTCAATCCTCCGTACTGACGAGGAAGACTCATGCCGTACAAACCTGCATTCTTCAAAGCATCGTGATTTTTTTGAGTGCCTTTGGCATATATAATGGCATTGTCCTCTATTTTGGGGCCTTCTGCATCAACGTCCTTTGCGTTTTCTGCCAATACATCGGCAGTTATTTCGCCTATTATCTCCAATACTTTTTCGTATGAGTCCAAAGCATCTTCAAAGTTCTCCGGTGCGAAATCGTATTTGTCTTTATCTGCATAGTCTCTCTCCTTCAAGCGAATGATTTCCTGCATCAAATCGTGATGAAGATGAAACTTCAATCTTTCGTTATCTGTGAAAAAATTACCCATGATTCAATCTGTTCTTATGTTTACAAATATGATTATTTGGTATTGTCCTTATAATGCTTTATAAGCTTTGGAAGGATTTCAAAAGCATCACCAATAATCTTGTAATCGGCAATGGCGTTTATCGGAGCATTGGAATCGGTGTTTATGGAAATAATCTTGGCAGATTGTTCCATACCTGCACGGTGTTGAACTGCACCCGATACTCCGCAGGCTATACATAGCTTGGGACGAATGGTTACTCCCGTTTGTCCGACCTGACGTTCATGTTCCGTCATACCTGCATCGACAGCAGCTCTTGTTGCTCCCACTTCTCCGCCAAGCACATCGGCAAGTTCATGTATCAACTTAAATCCGTCCTTTCCGTTTGCCATGCCGTATCCTCCTATGACAACGATTTGTGCATTCTTTATATTGATTTTCTGCTCCTCGATTTCTCTTGCCAAAATCTTTACACAGAAATCGCTTTCACTGACATATTTCGCCACGTCCAAGATTTGCAACTCTCCTTTGTAAGAGGCATCGTGTATTTCTTTCTTCATGACACCTTCTCTGACCGTCGCCATTTGCGGACGAGTCTCGGGGTTGACTATCGTCGCCACTATATTACCTCCGAAAGCCGGACGTATTTGATATAGGAGTTTATCATAAACCTTGCCTGCCTTTTTGTCTTCATGAGAACCTATTTCCAAACTTGTGCAGTCTGCTGTCAATCCGCATTTAAGGTAAGAGGATACTCTCGGTGCCAAGTCCCTGCCTATGCAAGTTGCTCCGAAAAGGCATATCTGAGCCTCTTTTTCTTTCAAAAGTTTGGTTACAATCGCAAAATGAGGTAATGTGGTGTATGGAAACAATCTCTCGTCTTTCGCATGGTTGATTATATCCACACCGTACGGAAACAAGGTCTCTTCGAGTTTCTCCGCAGACTCTCCTATCACTATTGCTTCAACTTGGCATTGCAGATTATCTGCCAATTTTCTCGCTTTGCTCAAAAGTTCCAAGCTCACATCGGCAATGGTACGTTCTTCCGTAAGCTCGCAATATACAAATATGTTGTTCATCTCTGATATTCTTTATTGTTAAACACTGATAACTAACCGATGATGTGTGAAGCAATCAAATCCTTGACTAAATTATCCAAACTCTCATCCGTCGGTTCGACCTCTATGCTTTCTTTTGCAGTAAGGACAACATTATCTATTTTCTTAACCTTTGTAGGAGAACCGCTCAATCCGAGACGACTATCCTCCGCTTCTATGTCCGCAGCACTCCAAAGACCGATTTTCAAATACGGTTTCTTGGAAAACATATCGCTGCAATCCTTTTTCATTTCGGCAGCTTCGGCTTCCGTCAAAGCATTCTTATATTTCATCAGTTGTTTTGCGATAGGAAAACGGCAGTCCGGTGCAGAAGAACCCACCGTTATCAAACAAGGATAAGCACATTCCACCTCTTCCACTCCACGTTCCAAACGTCTCTTTATACGTATTTTCTTTTCATCTGCACATATCACCTCTTCGGCGTATGTAATCTGCGGCATATTCAACTTCTCAGCCGTTTGCGGTCCGACCTGAGCCGTATCACCATCAATGGCTTGACGTCCTGCAAAAACCAAATCGACCTTGCCGAGTTTCTTTACACCCTGACTGATGGTGTAAGAAGTCGCCAAAGTATCACTGCCGGCAACCTTGCGATCGGAGATTACAAAACCGCCATCGGCTCCGCGATATAGGGATTGACGAATTATCTCTGCGGCTCTCACCGGTCCCATTGTCAAAACATACACTTCGGTTTGAGGAACAATATCCTTTATATATAAAGCCATCTCCAAAGCATTCAAATCTTCGGGATTAAAAATAGCCGGCAAGGCAGCACGATTTACCGTACCCTCTTCCGTCATTGCATCTTTACCCACGTTACGAGTATCAGGCACTTGCTTTGCCAACACTGCGATTTTCAAACTCATATACTTCGTTATTAGTTATACAGACTGCAAAGGTACGAAAAAATCCGAACACGGGTATTTTACTGCCTTTTTGCACCCGTTCAGACATATCCGATAAACATACTGAAAGACAGAAGGGCGTATCACCGCAACGAAACGGCTTTTTAATTCCCGTGATTTGCCGATAGAGATTTTTCTTGTCTGCCTGCCTGCAATCAAAATAAAAAAAGGAGGCATACATTCTTATTATGACTGTATGTCTCCCTTAATCCGTATGGTCTGACCAAGTTGTAATGCTTTACTTCTTCTCGTTCAAGAAGCGGAATTGCAATTCGCCGCCGGATAAGAACATTTCCACCTTGCTGTTCTCAGGCATATTGCCTTCTATCATGAAGACGGATAGTTTATCCACGACATACCGCTGAATGGCTCTCTTTATCGGTCTTGCTCCCAAGTCGGGTTGATAGCCTTTTTCTGCCAAGTAGTCCATGCTTTCTTCGGTGCATTGGAGTTCGACATTTTTTTCTTTCAAACGTTTCTGCAAACGAGACAACTGTAATTTGACAATTTCTCTTACTTCCGCCTTTTGCAATGGTTTGAAGACCACAATCTCGTCTATACGGTTAAGTAATTCCGGACGGATTGTCTTCTTCAATAACTCCAATACAGATGCTTTGGCTTTATTCCACTCCGATGAGAAGTCATTGCCGTGTTCGCTTATGGCGTGTTGCAATATCTCCGAACCTATGTTGGAAGTCATTATTATTATTGTATTCTTGAAATCCACCACTCTGCCCTTATTATCGGTCAACCTGCCGTCCTCCAATACTTGTAACAATATATTGAAAACATCGGGGTGTGCTTTCTCTATCTCGTCCAACAATACTATCGAATATGGTTTCCTTCTTACGGCTTCGGTCAACTGTCCGCTTTCCTCATAACCTACATATCCCGGAGGCGCTCCTATCAATCGAGAGACGGTATGCCTTTCCTGATACTCGCTCATGTCTATCCTTACCATAAGGTCTTCTTTGTCGAACAGCAATTCCGCCAAAGCCTTTGCCAATTCGGTCTTTCCGACACCGGTACTGCCTAAGAATGCGAACGAACCTATCGGTCTGTTTTCATCAGCCAAGCCGCTACGACTTCTTCTTATCGCATTGGCTACTGCCTCTATGGCTTCCTCCTGGCCGACGACCCTTTTCTTCAATTCGTCTTCCAAGTGCAATAGCTTATCTTTCTCACTCTGCATCATCTTTGCCACAGGGATACCCGTCCATCGCGAAACCACTTCGGCAATATGGTTATCATCAACCTCCTCTGTTATCAAGGCTCCGTTGGTCTGCATGCTCTTCAATTTGGTCTTATAATTCTCCAAATCGGTTTCTGCGGTCTTTATCTTGCCATAGCGTAACTCGGCAACTTTTCCGTAATCACCCGCTCTCTCCGCTTGTTCGGCTTCAAATTTATAGCGTTCGATTTTCTTTACCTCCTCCTGTATGGCTTCAACATACTTCTTCTCTGCCTCCCAACGTGCATGTAACTCGTCTCTCTCTTTCTTTAATTTATCTATCTCCGCAGAAAGTTCGTTTTCTTTCTTCGTATCCTTCTCTTTCTTTATGGCTACACGCTCGATTTCAAGCTGCATCAAACGTCTCTCCAACTCGTCCAATTCCTCCGGAGAAGAATCTATCTCCATACGTAGCTTTGCAGCTGCTTCATCTATAAGGTCTATTGCTTTGTCCGGCAAGAAACGGTTCGTGATATACCTTGCCGACATTTGAGCTGCCGCAACTATTGCACTATCCTTTATCCTCACATGATGGTGAACCTCATAACGCTCTTTCAAGCCTCTCAATATACTTATGGTATCGGCAACACTCGGCTCATCCACCAAAACCATTTGAAACCTACGCTCCAAGGCTTTATCCTTTTCAAAATACTTCTGATACTCATTAAGAGTTGTTGCTCCGATAGCCCTCAATTCTCCTCTTGCCAAGGCAGGCTTCAAGATATTGGCTGCGTCCATTGCTCCATCTCCTCCGCCGGCTCCGACCAAAGTATGAATTTCATCTATGAAAAGGATTATATCCCCTTGGGATTCGACCACCTCGTTAACCACACCTTTCAAACGCTCCTCAAATTCTCCCTTATACTTGGCACCTGCAATCAAAGCACCCATATCCAAGGTGTAAATCTGTTTGTCTTTCAAGTTTTCGGGAACATCTTTCTTCAAAATCCTTCGAGCCAATCCCTCTACGATAGCCGTTTTTCCCACTCCGGGTTCACCGACCAACACAGGATTGTTCTTCGTTCTACGGGACAGTATCTGCAAGACTCTCCTTATTTCCTCGTCTCGTCCTATCACCGGATCCAATTTGCCTTCCCTTGCCTTATCGATAAGGTTATGGGCAAATCTGTTCAAATTTTCTAATTTTCCATTCCTTGTTTCCATAATTCTTGTTCGTTTTTGTACAATACCCCTGCAAAAAACGAGCCGAAAAGCAAAGACTGACGAATTTGCATATAAAAGCACTCGATAGCTACGCGGTTCTGACAAAATTTCACCTCGCATGACACTTTTCAAAACAAAGCAAAAGCATATACCTTCCAATAAAAGATTGGTAAATTCTCACACAAATGACATATTAAGGAGCTTTCAACTTACAGCATTCTTTTGACTGTTCGGGTTCATTTCTTTTCTAAACAATAGAAACAAAGAAAGCCGCAGGCATTATTGCCTGCGGCTTTCTCAAAGTGTTTTACAATCTTTCGGAATTACCCGGCTGTCGGTTTCCTTGCCGCATTGCCGAACTTTATTGCATAAACACCCTTAGGCAAATCGCCGAGGTCTATTCGCAAAGTCTCGATGCCGGCTTTGAGGTCGAACGTTCTTACTCTTCCGCCGTTGAGCTCGGGGATTTGAAGCAAGACATTCTCTTTCAATGCCTCGAACTCCGAGTTCACGAAATCGTTTCTTTGCAATCAATCTCAACATGGTATGAAACAGTATGAATATATCGAATTGAAAAACAATACTCCTTGTCTGTCTGGAATTTACTTTGTCTTGTGTCTCTTTCATGCTTTGTTTCATTGCATTTATTCCGTCATCGCCTTCTTCCGACCCGCTCGGAGAACACATTCTTTTCGCACTTTCCTCTTACAAAGCTTGATGAAAATGTTAGCACGCTTGATGCTATCATTTTTATCCTTTATGGGAGTAACGAAAAAAGCCCCTTTTTGCTGTATAAAAAGCCCCTTTTTGTTGTATGAAAAGCCCCTTTTTTATATTCAAAAAGGGGCTTTTTCAATCATTATGCTCCGAGAGAAAAACGATGGCATCAAGACAGGGAACGATAAGACGAGCCTCGGCAACAATCCTCTTCAAGCGAAATATGCCTGCCTCCGATAAGGCTTCGGAATGTTCGTCATATCTCTTTATTCGGAGAGGCTCTATGGAAAATAAAACCGCTCTTTTGCGGTCTTCGCTTATCTTGGCTTATGCCAATTATGCTTAATGTTAATCCGTACACACTTCCAACAGTCCGGATCGGATAAAGAGCGAGACGAAACCCCACGTATGCTTTATGCAGTTTAGGTATATAATCTTCTCTGCCCGAGGGTCTCAGACTTTTCAAGTCATAACAGGAGAAATAATCTCCTTAGCGAATTACACGATTTGTTCCCGTTTCGGTTCCTTGCGGATTTGTTTGCGGTTCTTTTGGATATGAAAAAGGAGATAAAACCTTTCGGATTTACCTCCATTTTGTGCGGGTGAAGGGACTCGAACCCCCACGCCTCACGGCACCAGATCCTAAGTCTGGCGCGGCTACCAATTACGCCACACCCGCATCGTTTGCGTTTGCAAAGGTAGTATTTCTTTTTATTTCCACCAAATAATCGGGGCTTTTTTTACTCATCTCTACAAACTCTCCTTGCAAACGTCTCTATTTCAACCCCATTTTCTTTACCAATAATGGCGTTATATCTTCACTGTCCTCAGAATACCAAAGAATACCGTTGCTCTCGAAAATATATGTGTATTTGTTTTCTTTTGCTATCTCGGCAACTATTCCTTTGATTTTCTCTACAAGAACGTTCATTAGTTCCGATTGTTTGTTCTGCAAATCAATCTGAGCATTTTGTTGGAATGTTTCCATTCTCTCCATCACGCCTCTGATTTCATTCTCCTTGTTTGCTTTCAACAAATCTGTAAGTTGGTCTTTCTTTGCTTCGTATTCTTGTACCAATCTGGTATATTCGCTTTGCATTGCCTTCAACTCCGATTCCAATTCTGCCGTATAGTTTTTCATTACATTCTGAACGGAATCCGCTTCCGGCATTCTTTTCATCAAATCACTCGAATTGAAATGGCCTAACTTTACTGTTTTTTGTGCGTACAACCCTCCTGCGAACATGAATATCGCCGCCAAAGTCAGTACTTGAAATGTTCTCTTCATTCTTTTATCTATTGTGTTATTACTATATTTATTGCAAAGATACGTCTTTTTTGCTGTTCGTTTACCGTTTGGAAGAATTTATTTTGTAGCCGAGTTCTGCCAAAACCATATCGCTGATATCTGTTTTGTTATCTACATATAGTATTGTTGCTCCTCCGGATTTGTCAAACACAATGGAATAGTTCTTCTCACGAGCAACTTTTTCTATTGCATTATAAATTCTATCCTGTATAGGTTTTACAAGTTCGGAGCGTTTCTTCGTCAAATCGCCCTCATTGCCGAAGCGTTGCTTTTGAAGGTTCTTGGCATCTTTCTCAGCTGCAATGATTTCATTCTCTTTCTGCGTTTTCAAATCCGCAGGGAGAAGGACTGCTTCTGCTTGAAAGGCTTTGTAGAGTTTGTCCACTGTCTGAAACTTTGCCTCTACTTCTTTTTGCCACTGCAAAGACACTTCTTCGAGTTCCTTTTGTGCTTGCTTGTACTCGGGTACATTGTTTAGGATATACTCGGTATCCACACAGGCATACTTTTGGGCATAACCGCAAAAAGCAGCTGCCGATAACAATACTACAATCAATAGTTTTTTCATATCTGTCATTTTTTAATCTATCGAACCATTTATGGAAAAGTGGAAATGTGAACCGTTCTTGCCGGCTGCGGAAGGGACATCATCAAATCCATATCCCCAATCTATGCCGAGGGTTCCGAACATTTGCATGAATATTCTTATGCCTATACCTGCCGAACGATACATCTTGAAAGGTTCAAAACTCCGGAAGTTTGCCCAAGAGTTTCCTCCTTCAAAGAAGCCCAAGGCATAAACAGATGCCATAGGGTTTAGGGTTATAGGGTAGCGAAGCTCCAAGGTGTATTTATCAAAAACAGTAGCTCCTTTGTCTGGGTTCAAACAATTATTGTCATATCCTCTCAGAGAAACGAGTTCACGACCGTCTAAAGAGTAACCTGTCAAGCCGTCTCCGCCCAAATAGAACCTTTCAAAAGGAGAATAGCCGACTTTACTATTATATTGTCCCAAAAATCCGAACCTTGCTCTTGTTGAGACAACAAGATCGTCCAATACATTGAAATACCATGCCGCTTTCACATTCACTTTATAGTATTCAAGCCATTTATACTTCTCCGAAGTGGACATTGTGGAATAATCCTTGTTGTTGAACAAGGAATAAGGCAGTGTGAGTTGCGTAGAAACCGTTACTTCGGAACCTTGACGAGGATATATAGGTTGGTCAACGGAATTTCTTGATATACTGAAATTATAGTTGATGTTATTTGACACACCTGATGCAAGAACAAAATTTGGATAGTTCTTGACATTATATTGCTGGTAGGTTAATCCTTGGCTGAAAATGAAGTAATCATCAGGCCATTTCAAACGCTTGGCCAAAGAAACAGAAGTTCCGAATATCCCCATGTAATATTCCCTTGAACCGGAGGTGTTCCAGTATCCGTCGTCTTGATAAGAATAATATACTCCTACCGTAAGTGCCTGCGGTTTTCTTCCTCCGAGCCAAGGCTCGGTAAATGACAAACTCACAAGGCTGTAATATGTTCCATTGGTTTGCAATCTCAAACTTAAACGTTGTCCGTCTCCTGTGGGGAAAGGTCTCCATGCGTTCTTCTTAAAGAGTTTTTGTGCTGAAAAATTGGTCAAGGATATTCCTGCTGTGAATATAACCATATTGGCACCCCAACCACCGGATACTTCAAATGTAGAACTTGTTTTCTCTTCCAACTGATATTCTATATCAACAGTGCCGCTTTCCGGATTTGGTTTTATGTCCGGATTTATCTTCTCCGGATCAAAATAGTTCAACTGTTGTATTTCTCTTATTGAACGGTAAACATTATCTCTGCTGAATAGTTCTCCGGGATAAGTTTTAAGTTCTCTCATCACGACATAGTCATTCGTTACAGTATTACCACTTAAAGACACCTTGCCTATGCGAGCCTGCTTGCCCTCATACACTCTCATTTCAATATTTATGGTATCGTTGTTCACATTTGTCTCAACCGGAATAACTCGAAAGAACAGGTATCCGTCATCTGTATATAAGGAATAAATGTCCGTACCGGTAGGATCGTATTGCAAGTTTTTATCCAACAGAGATTTGTTATACGGTTCACCTTTGGTTATTCTCAATCGTTTGGACAAATCTTCCGAGGAATATTTGGTATTACCGACCCAGGTGATATCACCGAAGTAAAACTTATTTCCCTCATAAACTTTCATGTCAATCACCAAAGACTTCTTCTCTTTCTTTTTACGAGTAAAGAAATTACGTTTCTCCTTGGTTACTATATACATGGTATCCCACATAATCCTTGCATCACGATATCCTTCATCGTTATATTTGGATATAATCTTCTGTTTATCCTCCTTATACTTCTCATCAAGGTATCTTGAGGATTTCCAAATCCTCCACCAACGATATTCCTTTATGTCTTTCATTTTAGACCTCAATTTCTTATCGGCTATCGCATTATTACCCTCGATATTTATCTTCGCAATACGTATTTTGCTGCCCTTGTCTATGCGAAAGGTGAGGAACACCTCATTACGCAATACATTTGTATCTTTCTTTTCTTCGATTTCTGTCTTTACCGAATAATACCCTTTGTCTGCAAAGTAATCATAAATCACATTGATACAATTATTCTTCATATTTTCGGTTACGACATCACCTGACGCAATGTGCATTTTTTCTTTCAGTTTATCTGCTTCTGCACGTTTGACTCCCTCTATTTTGAAAGCGGTTAACCTTGGTTTGGTCATCAGTTTATAGACAAGGGAAATAGTCCGACCTTCAACCTTTGAAACAAGAATTTGGACATCTTCAAAAACTCCTTGTCGCCACAGCTTGTCGATAGCCATGCTTATCTTATCACTCGGCAGATAGATTTTCTCTCCGACGGATATTCCGGATAACAATATAACGGAATTGTGATCCAAATGATCCGCACCCTCAACGCTTATCTCTCCTACTTCATACTCCTTAGGAGAGTAATAGTCCAAATTGATTCCATTGCTTTGAGCGGATAACATATTCATTCCACCAAAAAGCAATGCAAACAACAGTAATACCTTATTTGTTTTTCCCATCAGTAACCCGGATTTTTTAATCCATCTTAGCGATAAACGTCCGATTTCGCATTTAATTTTGTCCGCCATCTGATTTATCGTTTTCTTTCAACTGCTCGCTTGTTTTGCCAAAGCGTCGTTCCCTCTTTTGATAATCCACAATAGCTTCATACAAACTTTGTTTGCTGAAATCAGGCCATAAAACAGGAGTGAAATAAAGTTCCGAATAAGCAAGTTGCCACAAAAGATAATTACTCAATCTGTATTCTCCGCTTGTACGAATCAACAAATCCGGATCCGGATATTCGGCTGTTGCAAGTTGAGACGATATATATTCTTGATTGATACTCTCAACATTTATCTCCCCTCTCTTTACTTTTTCTGCTATCTTTCTTGTCATTTCCGTAATTTCCCAACGGGAAGAATAATTCAAAGCAAGTATCAATACCATGCCGCTATTCCTACTCGTCCTTTCCATACATTCAAGCAAAGCATTACGAGTTTCCGAAGAGATGTGTTCCAAATCTCCGATACACGCCAACTTTATATTGTTGTCCATCAAAGTTTTTTCTTCCTGTGCTATGGTTGTAACCAACATAGACATCAAAGCATTTATCTCTTCCTTCGGTCTGTTCCAATTTTCAGTGGAAAAAGTGTACAAAGTCAGGTAACCCACACCCAATTCCGCACAAGCCTCGCATATTTGTCTCACTGCATTGACGCCATTCTTGTGTCCAACTATTCTTTCTTCACCTCTTTTCTTTGCCCACCGTCCATTGCCGTCCATTATGACCGCAATATGCTTCGGCAAGTTCTCCTTTATGATACAATCCTTATAATCCATCTTTTGTGTCCGTGGAATAATGTTTTCAAATACACTTTTGTTTGCACATTTTAATGCGACTGCAAAGTTAATTATTATTCCACAGATTGCCAAACAGAAGCTCGTTTTTTTGCTCTTTCTTCGATTACTTTGCTACAATGAATATTTTTTCTAACTTTGCCGGCTCAAAAACAAGATAGTCAATGATGAAAAAAAAGTTACTTATTTGCATTTTTGCAATCGCCGCATTCGGCACAAATATGTTCGGACAAGAAGGCAATGTTTCTTTGAAATTCGATGCCAGAGCGGATTACAACTACGTTAAAATAAAAGATGCCGAAGACCAAGCCGGTTTTTACGGACGAAATCTCAACCTTATGTTAGATGGAAAAATAAACTCCACGTTTGAGTATCACCTTCGTCAAAGGTTGAATGTTCCTATCGGCAGCATAGGAGGATTATTGGATGCAACCGATTGGGCATATCTTATTTATCACATAAACGATAATTTTTCTCTTTCAGCAGGTAAACAAGTCGTTGCAATAGGAGGATTTGAATACGACTATGCTCCGATAGACGGTTATTTCCTTTCTGCTTTCTGTAATAATATCCCATGTTACGAGCTCGGTCTTTCTTTGGGCTTCAAGGATAATTCCGGAAAACATTCTCTGCAATTTCAAATAAGCAATTCCCCATTCATCACAACGGCTTTTGATAATATGTACTCCTACAACCTCCTTTGGAACGGAAACTTCGATTTCTTCAAAACACTTTACTCTGTCAATATGATAGAATACAAGAAAGGCAGCTATATAAACTACATAGCCTTGGGAAATCGTTTTGAAATAGATAATTTAAGTCTTGAACTGGATTACACAAACCGTTATCATGGCAATCAAGACAATTTCTTTGATGATTTTTCCATAGTTGCTCAACTGAAATACAGCATAAATAACAGTTGGAATTTATTCGTAAAAGGAGGATATGATCAAAATAAAGCACAAGAAGCATCTACACCGCTTGATCGCCGATGGGACGTATGCGTAGCCCCGGGGACGAATTACACCTTTGGCGGAGCAGGTTTCGAGTTTTTCCCTTTGAAAGATAAAAAAGACATAAGAATACACGGATATGTTGCTTCGTCCGATGTTGAGCCTACCGAATTTACTTTTAACCTCGGCTTGACATGGAAAATGCAAGTTCTGAATAAGTAAATCAACAAAATAATAAATCTAAGTCAAATGAAGTTCAAACAATTAGGCTTTTCACTCAAAAGAAGCCTCGAAGCCTTGATTTTCCTTGCAATATTCTTTATTGTATTCGGTTATGTCGGCAATAAAATGGGGCTTGCCAATATGCTCAACACCATAATGAAAACAGCCTATGACCTCCTGATAAATACGGTATTATACCTTATGGCAATAACCGTACTTTCCGGAGCATTGGGTAAATTATTGGTGGAATTCGGAGTAGTACGTCTGTTGGAGCAAATACTCAGACCTTTCATGAAACCTCTCTTCAATCTTCCCGGAGTATCGGCATTAGGAGGTGTCGTTACCTTTCTTTCCGACAATCCGGCAATTATAACATTGGCAAAGGACAAAAATTTCAGCCTTTACTTCAAAAAATATCAGTTGGTCTCACTTACCAATTTCGGCACAGCCTTCGGAATGGGTCTTATAGTAATAGTCTTTATGACAGGTTTGGGATATGGAACAGGGGCATTAATCGGATTTGCAGGAGCAATCATCGGCAGTATTATTTCGACAAGACTTATGCAAACATTCACCATTAGAGCATATCCGGAAATGAAAGAAGCCGTTGGCGATGGTGGAAATGAGGAGGCAATCTCCTACAAAAGTGAAGGGAACGTATTTATGCGAATATTAAATTCCATATTGGACGGTGGCAAAAACGGCGTAGAAATAGGACTTGCCATTATCCCCGGCGTTTTAGTCATCTCAACCTTCGTAATGATGCTTACTTTCGGACCATCTAAAACAGGCGAATTTACAGGAGCAGCATACGAAGGAGTAGCAGCCTTACCCTATTTGGCAGGCAAAATAAACGTGGTTTTCGAATGGTTATTCGGATTTGAGCATACAGAATTGGTAGCATTCCCTATCACATCTCTCGGAGCAGTAGGAGCAGCCTTGAGTCTGATGCCCAGATTTATCGAAGACGGTTTGGTGAACGGCAATGCCATCGCAGTATGCACAGCAATGGGAATGTGTTGGAGCGGATTTCTCTCGACACATACCGCAATGCTCGACTCCTTGGGATATAGAAAACTTATCTCCAAAGCAATACTTGCCCACACCATAGGCGGTTTATTTGCAGGTGTTGCAGCTCATTGGCTATACGTACTTTTCAGTTTGCTATAAACTTTTGCAATAAGAGAAAACACGCCAAAACAGTCTTTGAAAAGCATGATTATAGGATTACTATGCCGATAGTAATCCTATTTTTGTTGGATTATTATGTCTTATAAAGAAGTCGGAAAGGTTTTGATACTGATCTTCTCTAAGCAAAAGAGAAGAAATTTGGATAGCTCAGCGATTTGGAGGTATTGATGTTGTAGGTTACCCACTGTGTCGCGATCTCATTTCAAACTTCCGGGAAAAATATGGAAGAAATGGTTTGATGAAATGGGAATAAAACAAAGCAAAATCATGAAAACGGACTTGCCGAAAAACACCATAAATCCGATAAACAAATTCCTGCAATAACGGAACGCCCTTTCGTTGAAATCCAAACGCCGTTCTAAGAAATTCTTTCGGCGTTTTGTCAAGAGGTTAGCAAACAAGCAGTTAGATGAGCGGTTTTTCGGCTGCGTCTTATGTTGTTTTGCTATCGGAAATGCGAGTGTTTTTCGGATATTCAGGGCATTTTGCGGAATTATACTGCGACTGAGCAAAAAAAACGACTTGTTGCCACACTCTTTTCCGAGGAAATAGCGTTTGTCGTTTGATATATGATTTTGTAATTCTGTAATTTCAAGAGAATGGATAAGATAAGTATAGGCAGTATAATTGATGTTTTGGAGAGGGTTGCTCCTTTGTCTTTTCAGGAGGACTTTGATAATGCAGGCTTGCTTTGTGGCAACAAGGACAATCTGTGTAGCGGTGTCTTCGTCTGCCTTGACGTAAGCGAGGGGGTAATAGAGGAAGCTAAGGAGAAGTCATGTAATCTGATAATTTCCCATCACCCTTTAATTTTTCGCGGATTGAAGAACTTGCTTCCGAACACCAATGTGAACAAATGTGTGCTTAAAGCTCTGCAATACGACATGACGCTTTATTCCTCTCACACCAACCTTGACGCAGCGGCTGAGGGGGTGAATACATTGCTTGCAAAAACACTTGGGATTGAGAATTTTATTCCTTTTTCAGAAGGAAGGCAGGAGGCGAATTACTTCGGTATAGGCGGCATAGGCGAATTGAGAGAAGAGATGGAGGAAAAGGAGTTCTTGGGGAGAGTAAAGGTGAAACTGAACATACATAATATAAGGTATGTAAGCGGAAGAAACAAGCGTATCAAAAGAGTGGCATTATGCTCCGGCAGCGGAGGAGAATTTATTCCTGTTGCATTGGCAAAAGGGGCTGATTGCTACCTCACGGCGGACTTGAAGTATCATGATTTCCTTGATATGGAAAACCGAATTCTGCTTGCCGATATAGGGCACTTTGAAAGCGAAGCAATAGTTAAACGACATATCGCCTCCTTAATATCGAAAAACTTTTGTAATTTTGTACCCTTGTTTTGGGATCAGACATCTAACAGAGTGAAGAACATATAATAAGATATAAAGATGGCAAAGAAAGTAAAAGAAGCAGAAACTCCTAAGCCGGTATTCAAGAATGATGAGGCGGATTTGGTGGTTGAGAAGCGATTGATAGCCTTGTACAAGTTGCAGCAAATCGATTCGCAAATCGATAAAATCAGAATCATCAGAGGAGAATTGCCTTTGGAGGTTCAGGATTTGGAGGACGAAACAGAGGGTTTGAAAACGAGAATCGGCAAATTCAACAACGAAATATCCTCTTGCGAAAACGCCATTGCCGATAAGCAACAAAAGATAAAGGAGTGCGATGCGTTGGTCGCAAAATACTCGGATCAACAAAACAATGTAAGAAACAACAGAGAATATGAGTCTCTTGCTAAAGAGATAGAGTTTCAAGAATTGGAAAAACAGCTTTGTGAGAAGAAGATACGCGAGTTCAAGGCGAGCATAGAGAATTATAAGGTAGAGATAGAGAAGTACACCGAGCAATATGAGGATAAACTTAAAGATTTGGAGGTAAAAAAATCAGAATTGGACGAAATCATCAAGGAAACAGAGGAAAAGGAAAAAGTGTTGATGGAAAAAGCTGCCGAAAATGAGAAGTTCATAGAAGAGAGATACCTTACTGCTTTCAAGAGAATACGTTCCAATGCAAGAAACGGCTTGGCTGTGGTAACGGTTGACAGAGATGCCTGCGGCGGTTGCTTCAATAAAATACCTCATCAAAGGCAAATGGATATTCGTATGCACAAGAAAATCATTGTATGCGAATATTGCGGCAGGATATTGGTCGATCAATCGATTGCAGCAGAAGTCGAATCGGAATTATCGGAAGAAAATGTATAAGTATTTTGCCAATGCCTTGGTGGTAAACGAAGGTAGAAAGGAATACATAAACATACTGACGAAAGGAAATCGGATAGAGGTGCTTTCAAAGAGTCCTCTATCCGATTTGCCTTTTGAAACGGAGTATGTGGAATGTAGTGGACTTATCCTTATACCGGGAGTTATCGATGCTCATGTGCATTTCCGTCAACCGGGAATGGAATATAAGGCGGACATGTCCTCGGAAAGCAAGGCTGCAATAGCCGGAGGAGTAACCACAGTCTTGGAAATGCCGAATACAAAGCCTTCAACGACAAATATCGTATGCTTGGAGGATAAATTGCGGCTTGCCAAAGAAAATATGTATTGCAATTACGGATTTTTCTTCGGACTTACAAATGAGAATTATGAGACAGCAAAGGAAATATCTGCCAATAAGTGTTGCGGCTTAAAACTATTTCTTGGCTCGTCAACAGGTAATATGCTGGTAAATGAGCAGAAGACATTGGAGAATATCTTTTCCATTACCGACAAAGTAATTTCCGCACATTGTGAAGACGAAGATACCATAAGGGAAAACACTATTAAGTATAAGGCATTGTACAATGACAAAGCCACAGCGTCGATACACCCTCTTATAAGAAGTTCCGAGGCTTGTTTCAAAAGTTCCTCTTTTGCCGTAAGCATGGCTGAAAAACATGGAGCTCACTTACATATAGCTCATCTTACGACAGAAAAGGAGATTTCGCTATTGCATAGCGGCGATGTCTCTGAGAAACGGATAACATCGGAGGTTTCGCCCATTCATTTATGGTTTGAAATCGGTGATTTTGCAGAATACGGCAACCTTATAAAGTGTAATCCGAGCATAAAGACAAAAGAGGATCGTACTGCCTTACGCCGTGCCTTACGAGAGGACAAAATAGATATTATTGCAACCGATCATGCTCCTCACACTTGGGAAGAAAAACAGAAACCCTATTTTGATGCCCCCTCAGGCATGCCTTCGATACAACATTCCTTACTTTTGATATTGCAATTAGTCGAACAAGGTGAGCTGACATTGGAGAAAATGGTGGAGAAAATGGCACACAATCCGGCAAAATTGTTCGGCATAAAAGGCAGAGGTTATATCAAAGAAGGGTATTTTGCAGACCTTGTACTGATAAATCCGAACAAAAAAACAATCGTTACGAAAGATTCCCTGCAATCAAAATGCAAGTGGTCGCCATTTGAAGGCAAAACATTTGATAACAAGATTGTTGCAACCTATCTTAATGGTGAAAAAGTCTTTGAAAACGACACTGTTTTCGATCGCCGAAATGCAATGATGATTGAAAAAGTCGAAAAAAGTTGAGAAAAGATTTGGTGGATTGAGAAAAGCGTTGTATCTTTGCAAACGCAAACGAGGGACAAACAAAGTAGTTTACCTCTCAAATTTAGGGAGTATAGCTCAGCTGGTTTAGAGCATCTGCCTTACAAGCAGAGGGTCCTAGGTTCGAATCCTAGTACTCCCACAAGATAGAAAGAGCATTTACAGCAAGTAGATGCTCTTTTCTTTTATCAAATAAATATCAAAAGGGACGGAAAATAACAAAGCATAATGAACTTCCTAAACTTCTCGCAGGACAATCCGCTTCTGTTTACACAAGCTGTCTTTTGGATATTCTTCGCTATCGTTTTGCTGATATATTCTCCTATAAGGAACAAACTTAACGCAAGACACTTTTATCTTTTTACCGTCAGCGTATTGTTTTATTATCTTTCGAGTGGCAATTTCGTCATTCTGTTGTTGATAACCACCCTTTTGACATTTCTGTTCGGTAAACTCCTCTTTGGAACTAACAAAAAGAGAAAGTTTATACTCACATTGAGTGTAACAATCAATCTCTTGTTCCTCGCTTACTTCAAATACACTTATTTTATAGCGGATTTGATAAACCATATCTTCGCAACGAATATAAAGGTTGTTGATTATCTTGCTTTGTTCTCCAACAACACATTTGGCACACAGCTTTCCATTGATAAGATAGTATTACCTGTCGGAATATCTTTCTATACCTTTCAAGCTATTTCTTATTTGGTCGATATATATCGAAAACGTATTGCAAGACAACCTTCTTTTATTGATTTTGCTTTCTATTTGAGCTTCTTTCCTCAGCTTGTTGCGGGTCCTATTGTCCGAGCAAATGAGTTCCTTCCGCAATTACAGAAACCTTATTCCTTATCCGAGAGGGAGTTCTCTTGGAGTTTGTTTTTCATTTTGAACGGATTGATAAAGAAAATCATCATTTCTGACTATATCAGCGTCAATTTCGTTGATAGAGTGTTTGAAATGCCGCAGTTGTATTCCTCTTTTGAGAATCTTATTGCTGTTTACGGCTACACCTTACAGATATACTGCGATTTCTCCGGCTATACCGATATTGCCATTGCTCTGGCTTTGTTGTTGGGATTCCGATTGCCACAAAATTTCAATTCGCCTTACAAGTCTCGAAACATAACAGACTTTTGGCGACGTTGGCATATAAGCCTTTCTTCTTGGCTTAAAGATTATCTTTACATAAGTTTGGGCGGTAATCGCAAAGGACAGTTACGACGTTATTTGAATCTTCTGCTCACAATGCTTATAGGAGGTTTATGGCATGGAGCAAATTTGAGATTTGTTATTTGGGGCGGTTTACACGGTTTGGCTTTGATATTCGACAAACTGCTGCATAAAATCACGAAAGTCTTTGATACGAAAGCCTTTTTGCGAATGCTTACAACTATACTTACTTTCCATTTCGTTTGTTTTTGTTGGATATTTTTCAGAGCCGCAGACATGCCTACAGCTCTTCAAATCATTGGTAAGCTGTTCTCTTCTTACAATCTCGAACAAATACCGGTAATCTTCATGTCATATTGGAAGCCTTTCGTTCTTATTTTCGCAGGTTTTGCCATACACTTTCTGCCGAGCAAAATGAAGAACACATTACGGGAAACCTTCATAAAAACCCCTCTTATATTGCAATTACTCCTTGCCGTCCTTGTTGCAGTAATATTGTATCAGTTCAAGACGGCCGGCATACAAGCCTTTATCTATTTCCAATTCTGATTTATGCGAGCAAGTTGCCGCTTCGGACTACCGCATTTGGTGCAACAACATGAGTATTGCCTGATTTGATGTCCTTTCTATAAAGTTATCCCGAGTTGAATTGAAGAAAAATTTTTCGGCAACGCAACCTCTTTCTCCTGCAACGGCAATCCATACCGTACCAACAGGCTTTTCCTCGCTTCCTCCCAAAGGACCTGCAATGCCTGATGTAGCAATGGCATAATCTGTTTTCAAAAGTCGTCTCGCACCCTCTGCCATTTGCTTTACTACTTCTTCGCTCACTGCCCCATGTTCCTGCAAATCCTCTGCACAAACGCCCAATACTTCCTCTTTTACTTCGTTTGCATAACTCACAATGCTGCCTTTGTAATATCGACTGCTGCCTGCAATAAGCGTAATCAAATGAGCAATGTTTCCTCCCGTACAACTCTCAGCCGTCGCAACAGTCTTTCCGTTCTGCAACAGCCTTTCTCCAAGAGTTTCTGCAAGATTATCGCATTCAAAGCCCATAAAATATTCCTTAACCGAAGCAAGTAAGAGTCCGGTCTGCTCATTGAGCATATCAATGACCTTGTCTCTGTCCGAACCCTTGGCAGTAAGTCTCAATCTTATCGTACCACCTTTCGGCAGATAAGCCAAAGAAATGCCATCAGGCAAATTCGCCTCGAAAGTTTTCAACTTATCGGACAGAAAACTCTCGCCTATGCCGGACACAAGCAAAGTTTTGTACTCCAATGCCTCGCTTTTGAAGTGTTGTTTCATTATTTCTATAACTTCCGGCATCATCATACGCATTTCAAACGGCACTCCCGGCATGGAAAATATCAATTTCCCATTCTTCTCAAAGCACATACCCGGAGCCGTTCCCACACTATTGAACACCACTCTGCATTTATCCGGTACCAATGCCTGTTCTGCATTAGTCGGAGTGAAAGGCAAGCCTCTGCTTGTAAAGTATCGTTCTACATGAATCCGTACCTGCTCATTCATAACGAGAGCAGAGTCAAACTCTTCCGCAAGAACCTTCTTTGTTATGTCGTCTTTCGTCGGGCCGAGCCCTCCTGTAATCAAGACTACATCGGCTCTCTGTATGGCAGATTGCACACTGTTGAGAATAATAGCCTCTTTATCTCCTATCACACTCGTTTCCAATACGTCGAAGCCTGCTTTGTTCAACATCTTTGCCATATCGGCAGCATTCGTATTCACAACCTGACCTATCAAAAGTTCGTCCCCTATGTTTATGATTTCAACCTCTGTCATCTTTCAAACTGTTTAGGACTGCAAAATTAGAAAAACTATGGCAACCTATGGGCAAATACTACTCTTAATCCTGACAAATACTGCCTTCCTTACCCCTTTGCAAAAGGCTTGTTTGAAAAGCCGAAAATGAAAAGCCGAAAGAAAAAATCCAAACGCCGTTCTAATTTTCCGGAACGGCGAAAGAATTTCTTAGAACGGCGTTTGGATTTCAACGAAAGGGCATTTCGTTGAAATGAGATAAAAAAGAATTTTGTCGAATGGAAAATAGGTGCAGAATTGTTGCTTTCAAAGATTTGTGAAATGCAAAAAGGCGGCATTGAGCCGCCTTGATGAAAAAATCAATCGATAATTAGTTTTATTTTTCTTTTGGTATGAGTGATATATACAACTCTTCGAGTTGTGCAGGTGATATTTCGGAAGGACTTTCTGCCATAAGGTCTCTTGCTTTGTTGTTCTTAGGGAAAGCGATAAAGTCTCTTATTGTTTCTATTCCGCCGAACATGGAACACATTCTGTCGAAGCCGAATGCTATTCCGCCATGGGGCGGTGCTCCGTACTCAAAGGCATCGAGCAAGAAGCCGAATTGTTTTTTTGCTTCCTCTTCGCTAAATCCCAAAACCTTAAACATATCATTCTGCATCTTGCGGTCATGTATTCTTATTGAGCCTCCACCGATTTCCGTTCCGTTGACAACCAAATCGTAGGCGTTGGCTCTCACTTCGGCAGGCTTTGTGAAGAGTATTGGATAGTCCTCCGGTTTCAAGGAGGTGAAAGGGTGGTGTTTTGCATAGAACCTTGCAGTTTCTTCGTCCCACTCCAAAAGAGGGAAATCTATAATCCATAGAGGTTTGTAGTCGAAAGGATTTCTCAAACCGAGACGAGAGCCCATTTCGAGACGCAATGCACAAAGCGAAGCACGAACCTTGTCTGTCTTTCCTGCCATTAAGAGTATCAAGTCGCCGGCTTTGGCAGAGAAACGCTCTGCAATTTCTTGCAACTGTTCGCTTGAAAAGAACTTATCGACAGATGATTTGAATGTTCCGTCTTCGTTACACTTTATATAGACCAAACCGCTTGCTCCTACTTGCGGACGTTTTACGAAATCTGTTAATTCGTCCAACTGCTTACGGGTATATGTTGCACAGCCTTCGACACAAATTCCGACAACAAGTTCTGCGGAATCGAATACGGAGAAGTTTTTGCCTTTTGCAAGTTCATTGATTTCTACGAACGTCATTCCGAATCTTGTATCCGGCTTATCGCAACCATAATATTTCATGGCATGATCATAAGTCATTCTTGGAAAGTCTCCCAACTCCAATTCGCGTACTTCTTTGAAAAGATGCTTCATCAGACCTTCAAACATCTGCAAAACATCTTCCTGTTCCACAAAACTCATCTCACAATCCACTTGTGTGAATTCAGGCTGACGGTCTGCTCTGAGGTCTTCATCTCTGAAACATCTGACGATTTGGAAATATCTGTCGAAGCCTGCAACCATCAGAAGCTGCTTGAAACTCTGCGGAGACTGCGGAAGGGCATAAAATTCATTCGGGTTAACCCTTGAAGGCACCACAAAATCTCTTGCACCTTCGGGAGTGGAACGAATTAAGAAAGGAGTTTCTATTTCCATGAAGTGCTTTTCGTTCATGTAATTGCGTATCAGTATCGACAAACGATGTCTTAATTCGAGGTTTTGTTTGACACAATTCCTCCGCAAGTCCAAATAACGATATTTCATTCTCAATTCCTCGCCTCCGTCGGTATTATCCTCTATGGTGAAAGGCGGAGTTTTGGAAGCATTCAAGACAGAGATTTTATCAACCAATATTTCTATGTCTCCTGTCGGGATATTCTTGTTTTTGTTACTCCTTTCGGATACTATGCCTTCAACTTGCAAAACGTATTCTCTGCCGAGTGTTCTTGCCATGCGGCACAAATCCGCATTGGTTTCCATATTGAAAACAAGCTGTGTTATTCCGTATCTGTCCCTAAGGTCAATGAAAGTCATGCCTCCCAAATCTCTTGAACGTTGTAACCAACCTGCAAGAATAACTCTGTTTCCGCAATGTTCGAGATTAAGTTCCCCGCATGTATGAGTTCGTAACATATTCTTTATTGTTTATTTCGGTATTGTTTGCTGAGGTTGAAGTTCTCAGGATACTTCGCTACTTTATCCTTATAGAACTCTTGGATTTTTTTGATGTCGCTTTCGTAGTCGCCTGTGGGGTAAAAGATAATACCGCTGCCCCCTTGCTTTTTCTCATAGTCCAACCAAGAGAGATAAATTGGTTTTTCGGCTTTCATGGCAATAAGATAGAAACCTTTCTTCCACTTATCTGTGTATTTGCGAGTACCTTCCGGAGTGATGATTACAGAGAAATCTTTCTCTTCTCGGAGTCTTTTCACCGCCTCATCAACAACTCCGGCACCTTTCTTGCGATCTATCGGAACGCCTCCCAATATTTTCAATATAGGACCGAGGGGAAAGAAAAACAATTCTTTCTTTATGAAGAAGTGGGCGTTGACTCCCAATTTCCATAAGCCGCAACGTCCCCATACGAAGTCCCACATGGAAGTATGCGGGGCTTCGATAAAGACGCAGTTCTTCATTTCAGGTTCCGGTTCGCCTATCAGCCTCCAACCGCCAAGCCACATCAAAAAATCTGCAAACTTTTTCACCTGCTTATTTTACTATTGCGTATGTATCTTGTGCGATGACCAATTCTTCATCCGTCGTTACGGAGAGAATTTTGACCTTGCTGTCGGCTTTGGATATGATACCGTCTTTACCTGCCATTGCTTCGTTGACTTTTTCGTCTATTTCGGCTCCGAGAAATTCCAATCCGCGGCAGATTGCCTGTCTTTGCAACCAAGCATTCTCTCCTATACCGCCCGTGAACAATATTGCATCTACTCCTCCCATGGCAGCAGCGTATGCTCCTATGTATTTCTTGACGCGATATGCGAACATGTCGAATGCAAAGCTCTCTCTCTTTTTACCTTCGTTCTTTCCGGCGATTATATCTCTCATATCGACAACACCTCCCGTTATTCCGTTCAAACCGCATTTCTTATTGATGAAATTATTCATCTCTTTGCAGTCCATATTCTCCTTTTCGGCTATATACAGAAGCACTCCCAAATCCAAATCCCCGCATCTGGAACCCATAATCAAGCCTTCAACAGGAGTAAATCCCATGGAGGTATCGACGCTTTTGCCATTCTTTACAGCACATATTGAAGCCCCTGAACCGAGGTGGCACGAAATTATCTTGGAATTGTTGATGTCCAAACCTGCTATTTGAGCTGCTTTAGGTGCAACGAAGCGATGAGATGTTCCATGGAAGCCATAGCGTCGTATTTTGTCGCTTTCATAATATTCGTAAGGGATTGCGTAAAGATAAGCGTACTCCGGCATTGTTTGATGAAAAGAAGTGTCGAATACTGCTACCTGAGGAGTTCCCGGCAATATGCTTTCCATTGCTTCTATGCCTTGAATGTTGGCAGGAATATGCAATGGTGCCAATGCTATCAGTTTTTTGATTTCTGCTTTTACTGCTTCATCTACTAAAACGGATTGTTTGAAAATCTCTCCTCCGTGTGCCACTCTGTGTCCGCAGGCATTTATTTCGGTCAAAGACTTGATGACGCCTATTTTCTCGTCAACCAATGCTTCCAATACCATTTTAATTCCTGCTTTATGGTCTGGTATCGGTTGTTTTACGTAGTATTTGTCCTTTCCGGCAGGCTTATGAGTAAATTCTCCCATTTCCAAGCCGACTCTTTCCAAGAGTCCTTTTGCCATTACTTTGGCATCATTGTCCATATCTATCAATTGATACTTGATAGAGCTGCTTCCGCAATTCAAAACTAATATCTTCATTGTCTATTATGTTTATTTGTCGTTTGCATTTACTGTTTCGGCATATCGGATACGTCGAAAGGCTAATGCTTAATATTGAGTTTTCTATATATTTCTTCCAATGATTGATGGTCGTCGGTCATTATCAATAACTTATCCTTGGCACAGAGTGATGTTTTGCCTGTCGGGACAAAGTATTTTTCGTCTCGTTTGACCATAACGGCAAGTGAGTTTTCCGGTAGCTTTATATCCATCAATCGATTGCCCTTTTCAAAGGATTTATCACAGAGTTCTATTTCTGCCAATACGGTTTTTATGTCGCTTGAAACATCAATGTCGAAATCTTTTAACTTCGTTGCGTCTGTTGTTTTCTCTGCAAGCCCAAGCCATCTCGCCACAATGGGAATGGAGGTGCCTTGAATAAGAAGTGAAATCAGTGTGCAGAAGAATACAATATTGAATATATCTCTTGCTCCCGGTATTCCCTCTGCCAGAGGCATTATTGCAAAGATTATCGGTACTGCTCCTCTCAAACCGACCCATGATACGTATGTTTTGTCTTTAAGAGTCATCTTTCTGAATGGCAAGAGACATAGAAACACTGTAAGCGGTCGTGCGAATAATATCATCAAGAAACTTATTATCAAGCCGGGAATGATTATAGGTATCAGTTCATGAGGGTTGACAAGCAAACCGAGGGTTAAGAACATTATCAACTGAAAAAGCCATGCCAAGCCTTCAAAGAATTTGATTGACGATCTCTTATGTACGAACTTAGAGTTGCCGATTACCAAGCCTCCTATATAGACTGCCAAATAGCCGTTGCCTTGCATAAAATAGGTTGCAGAGAACATGAATATACAGAATGTCAGTACCAATATAGGATAGAGGGAGTCATTGCCTATCTTTATTTTGTTGATTACGAAGATTGCTGCTTTTCCGAGCAGATAACCTGCTGCGGCTCCTATGACAAGTTGCAACACAAGTTTGAATGCAATATCCCAATAGCTTGTTACAGTGCCGACTTTCAGCACTTCCAACATGGTTAGAACCAACATATAAGCCATGGGGTCGTTACTTCCGCTTTCCAACTCCAACATCGGGCGGAGGTTATGTTTCAAATTGAGATTTTTTGACCTCAATATGGAAAATACGGAAGCCGAATCGGTGGAAGACATGGTGGCAGCCAGCAGCAAAGAGGCAAGAAATCCCATTCCTGCCGCAGGAAGTGTCATGCCGAGTATCCACCATATTATTACGCCTGTTATTAACGCTGTTATCAATACTCCGAGCGTCGATAAAATCAAGCCTTGCAGCATTATGGGTTTGATTTCCGATATTTGGGTATCCATACCTCCGGAAAACAGAATGATACAAAGAGCTACTGTTCCTATTGTTTGGGCAAGGTGAATATTATCGAATTGAATTCCGAGACCGTCCGTTCCGCATAGCATGCCGACTGCAAGAAATAACAGTAAGGCAGGTACTCCGAACTTTGAACTTGCTTTTCCTGCGAGGACACTTAAAAAGAACAGAGCGGACAAAACCAGCAATACTGCTTCGAGTTGTATTCCCATTACGAAGTTTTTTCGGCAAAGGTAAGAAAAAAAAGTGTTTCAGACTAAATGCCGTCAAGATAAGTGCAGACTTCTTTCAAAAACAAAGCCGGTTTATCGACAAATAACCAATGAGAGCAATCTTCCATTGTAAGAATACGGGAATTGCCGAACACATTGGAGAAACTGTACAAGTCTTCTGTTTTCGTAAATTCGCTTTTACTTCCGCGTATAAGTAAAGTCGGAGTGGTAATAGGCTGTAAGTCAACATTACCTGCAATCGTCGGCATATTCTCTGCCAACATGATAGCATTGCTTCGCCATTGCAGGAAATTAAAACGCCGTTTCGTTTCAGTGAATCGGCCTTTCGTGAAATCCTTTCGGCCTTTTATTTCCGCTCTATTTGTATCTGTCGTAATGGATTTGGTTTCAACGTTTTGTAAAAGCAGGGTCAGCCACCCTTTATCGGAGACGGATTTTTGCAAATGGTCGGCTAAATCCTTGCGATACTCAAATTGAGATAGCGGGGTTTTGAGTATGATGTCTGCAATGCCACCTTTTCTTGTCAGTTCGGGATAGTCTTTTGGCAGAATGTCGATGATGATACACTTTTCATACTCATTCGGATACATGTCAAGCATTTTCATTGCAATCTTACCACCCATGGAATGTCCCATCAGTATCGGCTTGTCGGAACTATGCTTTTGGAGGAAGTCATGCAGGAAGTGAGCCATCGAATCGTAGGAAAACATATCCGTATGAAAACTCCTGCCGTGGTTTGGCAAGTCTGGAATTATCACATGGTAGCCGCAATCCGCCAAAAACCTGCCTATGTTCAACCAATGGTTGCTCATGCCCAACCAACCATGTATTATCATCAGCGTTTGCCCCTCAAAGGAACCGAGTTCTCTGTAAAAGAATTTCATCTCTCAAAATAAAGCATTAAAACCGACAAAATTACAAAACCAAATACGATCACCTTTGTTTGAAAGAGGCATTCGGCATTGCAAGTATATGGAAAGAAAACCCTGAAATGAGCAAAAAAATTGCTTTTCCGGCTGTTAATTGCCGAAAAAACATTAGTTTTGCAAGACGGAATAATATTCGAGAAGTATGGAATACATTGCCATTATTATTTTTGCCGTATTCGTGAACAACGTAATACTTTCCCAGTTTTTGGGAATTTGCCCTTTCTTGGGTGTATCCAAGAAAGTGAGTACTGCAACCGGAATGGGAGCAGCGGTTATTTTTGTAATGACCCTTTCTACCATTGTAACATTTCTTTTACATAAGTTTGTACTGCTGCCTTTGGGCATAGAGTTTCTGCAAACCATACTGTTTATATTGGTAATAGCAGCCTTGGTGCAGATGGTCGAGATAATATTGAAGAAAATCAGCCCTTCGCTTTATCAGGCTTTGGGAGTATTTCTTCCATTGATAACAACCAACTGTGCAGTACTCGGAATATCCATTCTTGTCATACAGAAAGAATACAATTTGTTGGAAGGAGTTACCTATACCATAGGAATAGCCTTGGGATTTACGCTTGCGATGATTATTTTCGCAGGTTTGAGAGAACATCTTGAATTGGTTGAAGTGCCGAAAGGAGTAAGAGGTATTCCGATAGCTTTGATTACTGCGGGTATTCTTGCCATGGCTTTCATGGGCTTTGCAGGATTGGTGAAATTATAGTAATAAGAGAAAAGACAAACATAGATTCATGACAGACAAACAAGCTAACAAACAACTGTCCCAAGCATTGAAATGCAAAGAACGAAAGCCGGGTTGGTGGGCAAGGCGAAGCAGAAAGAAATTGATAAGTGATATTTTGGAGGCTTTGGCAGGATATGACATCAAATCGGCATGGGCTCATAAGGATTTTGTGTCTGCAGTTGAGAAAAGGCCGAAGAACATAAGCATATATGTGGAATTTTCGAGCAAAGTAACGGAAGGTCTTGCGGAAAAAGTCGGTATGGCAATGGATAAGGCGATAAAAAAGAAGCGTATAGATATAATAAATGTAGAGACTTTGCTGCCTGCCGTGAAAGAGTTCGTTTTCAAGGACGTTGAAAAGATTTTGTAGGAAGCAATGCGAATTTCTGCTGTTATTATCACCTTGAATGAAGAAGCAAATCTTGCAAGGTGTATCACCTCTTTGCAAGGCGTTGTCGATGAAGTGGTAGTTGTGGATTCTTATTCCCAAGACAATACACGGGCAGTGGCTGAAAGTTTTGTCGATGTAAAGTTCTATGCTCAAAAATGGCTTGGCTATGCAGGGCAAAAGAACTATGCAAACTCTTTAAGTACGTATGATACGATTTTGTCGATAGATGCCGATGAGGTTTTGTCGGAAGAATTGCAAAACAGTATATTGGAAATAAAGAAAGAGGAGGAATGTCGAAATAGAGTCTTTGAAGTGTCGCGTCTGACAAACTATTGCGGACATTGGATAAGGCATTGCGGATGGTATCCCGACAGGAAAATACGTATATTCGACAGAAGAAATGTGCAGTGGCAAGGAGACTTTGTGCATGAAAGCCTGTCTTTGCCGCAAGAGGTCGAAACAATTCGTTTGAAAGGCGATCTGCTTCACTATTCTTACAAAAATGCTTCCGATCATGTCAAACAATTTGACAAATTCACCACTCTTACAGCAATGGAAGCCAATAAGAAAAGAAAGAATGTAAGCATTATAGGATTGATCTTGCGACCTAAATGGAGATTTATAAGAGACTTTGTTTTCAAACTTGGCTTTTTGGATGGTTATGCGGGTTATAGGGTTTGTAAAATGTCATCATTTGCGACTTTTTTGAAGTATGCTAAACTCAAAGAACTTAATAAGAATGACAATACTGATAAGCAGAACTGACGGAATAGGTGATGTGGTGTTGACTTTGCCATTGGCAGGAGTTATAAAGCACTATTTTGCAGGTGTTAAGGTGCTGTTTCTCGGCAGAACTTACACTGAAGCTGTTGTAAGCATGTGCGAAGATGTCGATGAGTTCTTGAATTGGGACGAATTGGCAAAAGATGAAAATTTAGGGGTGAAACTATTGAAAACAAAGCAAATAGACATTGTTTTACATGTGTTCCCGAATAAAGAAGTGGCGAAGTTATGCAAGCAAGCAGGGATAAAATTCCGTATGGGAACATCTCATAGAATTTATAATTGGCTATTTTGCAACAAATTGGTTCATTTTTCCCGTAGAAACTCCAATGAGCATGAGGCAGTACTGAATTTGAAGTTGTTGTATCCCCTTACGAAAGAAAAGAATCGTATTACGATTGAAAATATATGCGACTACGTGCATGTAAAGGCTGCGAGAGTGTCTTCTTGTGCCGATAAATTATTGGAAAACAGCCGATGTTTCAAATTGATTTTGCATCCGAAGAGCAAAGGCAGTGCAAGGGAGTGGGGATTGCATAATTTTCGATTGTTGATTGAGGCTTTGGATAAAACAAAATTCAGAATTTTCCTTTGCGGAACAGAGGAAGAGGGACAACGGTTCAGGGAAGAATTACTTTCTGAGACTGATGAAAACGTCTATGATTTGAGTGGAAAGCTATCTTTGGAGCAGTATATAAGTCTTATAGCCGATTCGGACGCCCTTGTGGCTGCAAGTACAGGTCCGTTGCATATAGCAGCCATATTGAATAAGCATGCCATAGGACTATATCCGCCTATACGTCCCATGAATCCGGAACGTTGGCAACCGATAGGAGAAAATGTGAAAGTCTTTTGCAAAGACAAAATATGCAATACTTGCAGGAAAACGACATACTGCTCTTGTATGCAGAGCATAAATCCTGAGGAAGTGGCAGAATATCTTGATAAGTTTACAAATAGGGCTTGAGATTTTTATTTCCCATTGAACAGGTTCATTGTTCTGTCCATACCGATGCTGGCAAAGGATTTGATTATATCACAACACATATCCAGTTTAGTATCTACAACATTCCAATCCTCTCCTTCAATCTTTCCCAGAACGAAATCAATTTGACGTCCTTTTGCAAAGTCGTTTCCTATTCCGAAACGCAAACGATTGAATTTGTTATGACCGAGAGCAGCAATTATATCTTTTAATCCGTTATGCCCACCGTCGCTTCCTCCCATTCTAAGGCGGATTGTTCCCAATGGTAAAGCCAAATCATCAACAATAATCAGCAGGTTTTCAATAGGAATCTTCTCTTTGTCGAGCCAATACCTCACAGCCTTGCCACTAAGGTTCATGAATGTTGTCGGCTTTATAAGAATCAATGTTCTGCCTTTTACTTTCACCTCTGTCATATAGGCGTGGCGTTCAACGGAAAACTCATATCGCTTATCCTTGTTCTCGATATTCAAACTTTCGACAAACCTGTCCAAAGCCATATAGCCTATATTGTGCCGTGTTTGCTCGTATTCTTTCCCCGGATTTCCGAGACCGACTATCAAATACTTCATTACTTTCAAAAATAAAGGCTGTACCAAGAATGTACAGCCTTGTTAATTTCCTCTTTGCTTGAATTATTTTCCTGAACCACGAGTTGGTTTTACCCAAACTATGATGCTGGATTTTACATCCAACAATTCAACGTTCTCTATGCTTACTTGCTCAACTTTTATTCCTTGTCCGATTTCCAAAGTGCTTATGTTGACTTCTGCATATTGAGGTATTGCATCAGGCAATCCTTGAACTTTCAATTTACGTATCTTCATCATTAACTTGCCACCTTGCAATACTCCCGGAGCAGTGCCGACTGTTTTTACAGGTATTGCAATCGAGATAGGCTTATCGTCGAATATTCTCAAGAAATCGGCATGCAATACCTCGTCTGTTACAGGGTGGTATTGGATTTCTTGAAGGATTGCACGGCATTTCTTACCGTCTATCTCCAATTCAACATAATTGGTGTCAGGTGTGAACAACAATGGTTTGAAAGCCTTTTGCGGCATGGTAAACCTTACTTGTTCTTCTTCTCCACCGTAGATTACGCAAGGCACCAAGCCTTGTTTACGTAACATTTTTGCATCTTTTTTCCCTACGTTCTCTCTTAGAGAACCACTCATAGATACTGTGTACATTGTTATTTGTGTTTATTGATTATTATTGCGGTATGATTAGAACCTTTCTACCACACCTTTTTGTTTTACTGCTATTTCGTAGAAATCGGCTATCGATTCGTAGTTTTCAACTCTCCTTATGGCTTCTGCAAATATGGAGGCAGTGGACAGCACCTTTATCTTCTTGCTTTCTCTTTTCAAAGGAATGGTATCTGTTACTATCAACTCCTCCATGCAGGAGTTTTCTATATTTTCCATCGCATTACCGCTTAACACAGCATGGGTAATCATTGCTCTAACGCTTTGAGCCCCGCAGGATTTTATCAATTCCGCAGCCTTGCAAAGGGTGTTTCCTGTATCGACAATGTCGTCCACAAGGATTATGTGCTTACCTTTAACGTCGCCTATCAGTTGCATTGTACCGATTTCGTTAGGCTTGTTTCTCTGTTTGTAGCACATGACGAAACCTGTACCCAATGTTTTTGCATATTGGCTTGCTCTCTTTGTGCCTCCCACGTCCGGAGAAGCGAACAACAAATCCTCCGTTGATATTTCTTGTCCTCTCAAATAAGGAATGAAGATAGAAGATGCCAACAAGTGGTCAAGCGGAATATTGAAGAAGCCTTGAATTTGATCTGCATGCAAATCCATGGTTATAACTCTGCTTACACCTGCCGCTTGCAACAAATCGGCAACCAATTTTGCTGCAATGGGAACCCTCGGCTTGTCTTTTCTGTCCTGACGAGCAAAGCCGAAATAAGGGATTACTGCTATAATCCTTTGAGCGGAGGCTCTCTTGGCTGCGTCTGCGAACATCAATAACTCCATAAGGTTGTCCGATGGAGCAAAAGTAGATTGAATGATGAACACATCACAACCTCTCAAATTTTGTTCGTAAGATGGTTGAAACTCTCCGTCCGCATATTGCAAAACAATTGACTTGCCGAGTGGTTTTCTATAAACATCGGAAATCTTTCTTGCCAAATACAGCGTTGCTCTTCCCGAGAAAAGTGCCGTTGTATCCTTCTGTTTGGTCTCTGACATAATTTTTCTACTAAGAATGGTTGACTTTCTGGCTGCAAAGGTACGGACAATTTCCCGAACTGAAAAAAAAAAGCAAAACTATTTGCAAGTTTGGAAAATTGTCGTACCTTTGCAAACGCAAATCAGGAGCATCTGTGGCGGAACAGGTAGACGCGCTAGACTCAAAATCTAGTGGGATAAAACCCGTGCCGGTTCGATTCCGGCCAGATGTACGAAGCGGGAGCGAAACGGAAGTTTCGCTCCTTTTTTATTCCCTTTCTATTGATTAAAGCCTTAGTTTGCAATAGTGTAGTTCTGTTTCAAGTCTTTCAAGCAGACTTGTGTTTTACTCGTTTCCGATAGTACTTTATCTATATTTCGTAAAGAGAATCCTTGTTTTGCATTGATGAAAAATAATGCAGGATAACAGAGAATAAGAAGCCGAGCAGTTGTTCCTAATCCTCTTCATCATGATTGAAAAGTCTGTTTTGGGAGGAAGAAAAACAGGCTGAGGGAAATTTTCGTGCTATTTTTCCTCTCTCCTTTATTATTCAGCCTTGCATTTCTTCGTAAATTTTTCTCGAAATTTCATCTTCCCAAAGCAAATCGAAGAAAGCCATTCCCGAAACGCCGTTTCAGAAAAATAGAACGGCGTTTCAATTTTCTGAAACGGCGTTCCGGTAAAGTCTTATAAAAAGATATATTGCGGATACGATGTTTGAAGAGAAGTTTGTAACTTTGCGTAAAAGTGGATTTGCAATATATGGAGATAATTTGCGGGGTAAATTATATGGTGTTGCAGTCGGCCGGGTTGTGATAAAATTGAAAGATGATGATAAACAGAGAAGAGATTGTTAATCGCTTTTGCCTGATGGGCAAATGGATTGAAGAAGGCTTGGAAAAGGGTGATTTCGATGAGGTAACGAGGCGTGCTTTTGCTTGTAACGGGTGGTTTTGCGAGGAATTTGTTCGTTCGGCTCTCATGGGTATTGCTTCGTGGTTAAGGAAAGATGTCTTGGAAAATTTCGTTGCCGAATATGCTTTTGCCGAAATGCCGAAAAGAATAGCCGTAATTGCAGCAGGAAATATTCCGGCGGTGGGTTTTCACGATATTATGTGTGTACTGTTAAGCGGAAACAAGCTTGTGTGCAAGTTGTCCTCAAAAGATGATGTATTGTTGCCGTTTTTGTTCGACAGCTTCTTCAAAGAGGAGGTTGTTTTTGAAAAAAGTGTGATTGCCGGCTTTGATGCAGTCATTGCAACGGGCAGCAACAACAGTGCATTGCATTTTGAGAATTATTTTGGTAAGTATCCGCATATCATTCGCCACAACCGTCATTCCGTTGCGGTGCTTTCGGGAGAGGAAAGCAAGGAGGATTTGGAAGGATTGGCAAAGGATATGTTGCTTTATGCAGGCTTGGGCTGCAGAAGTGTGAGTAAATTATTTGTTCCGAGGACTTATGATTTCGGGGCTTTGAAAGCAGCTTGTGAAACCTTCAAAAACTTGCTTGATTTGAACAAATACAGAAACAATATAGACTATCATAGAGCTATATTCATAATGAATAACCGCCACTTTGTCGATTTAGGAAATCTTCTGCTGATTGAAAATGAGGAAACGGCAACAGGAGTAAGCGTAGTGAATTATCAATATTATGAGGACTTGTCCGAGGTGAAAGCATTCATCGATTCAAATAAGGAAAACCTGCAAATAGTGGTAAGCAATCTGCCTTTGATAGGAACGAACAACTTTGGCAAAGGGCAGCAACCAAGAATAGAAGAGTTTGCAGACGGAGTTGATACAATGAAGTGGCTGAACAGCCTTTGATGAGATGCTTTACAAATTGGCTTTTGCGATTTAGAAATAAAAGAAAAACCGATATGCCGTTTTCATTCGACATATCGGTTTCATTATAATTCGTCAGAGTTGGGCGATTAGACGAGCTTTGCCAATCTTTCAGCCAAATCGCATACTCTGTTGGAGTATCCGTTTTCGTTATCGTACCAAGAAACAACCTTTACGAAGTTTCCGTCCATTACCATGGTCAATTTGGAATCAAAAATAGAAGAGTGAGTGTTGCCAACGATATCGCAACTTACGATAGGGTCTTCAACGTACTCCAATATGCCTTTCATGGAGCCTTCAGCTGCTTCTTTCATTGCAGCATTCACCTCTTCAACAGTTACTTTCTTCTCCAACTCGACAGTCAAATCGACAACAGAGCCATCAGGAGTAGGAACTCTCATAGACAAGCCGTGAAGTTTTCCTGCCAAATCAGGAATTACCAAACCGACTGCCTTTGCAGCACCTGTTGAAGTAGGAATTATAGAACAAGCGGCTGCTCTTGCTCTTCTCAAATCCTTGTGCGGTAAATCCAATATGTGTTGGTCGTTGGTATAAGAGTGAACGGTGTTCATCAAACCGCGTTTGATGCCGAATTTATCGTTGAGAACTTTTGCGATAGGAGCAAGACAGTTTGTTGTACAAGAAGCATTGGATACGCAAGTCATGTCTTTCGTCAAGATATTGTCGTTTACGCCCAATACAACGGTTGCATCAACATCTTCTGCTTTGTCTGCAGGTACTGTTAAGATGACTTTCTTTGCTCCTGCTTTGATATGTTTTGTCATCAAAGCCTTTGTCTTGAAGTGTCCGGTGGATTCAATCACTATATCTATTCCCAATTCACCCCAAGGCAATTGTTCAGGGTCTTTTTCGGAATAAACTCTGATTTTTTTGCCATTTACAACAAGATACTCGCCCTCTGCTTTTACTTCTCCGTCGAATCTGCCGTGTACAGAGTCGTATTTCAACAAGTGAGCAAGCGTTGCTGCGTCCGTCAAGTCGTTTATCGCTACGACTTCTACGTTTGTTTTTCTTTGTATGTTCCTAAATGAGACTCTGCCTATGCGGCCGAATCCATTGATTGCTACTTTTACCATAATATTATGTTTTTAATTATTTTGCTTTCTTTGTAACTGTGCAAAGATACGACTTTTCTTTGTAACAGTTGGCTTTTAGGGTGTGAATATTTCGTTCTCTATCTCCGACCAAAGTGCGTTATATAGCATATCCCCTTGTAAATAATACCCTTTGAGCGTCAAATGCACCTTATCTTTCTGCATCAATTTATTTTGTTCCCACTTTGTGGAAGATGATTTTGCCCCCATTATGGCATACCAATCCCAAACGCCACAGTTGGTTAGTTGTGCTGTTTCTTTGATTATCCTTTCGGCTTCTTGCATTCTTTCATTGATTTTTTTTCTTTTGTACCAGCAATCGGATGGAGTTGTCAACAGTATGGGTGTTGTGGGAACTGATTTCCTTATTTGTTCAATCATTTCGGTAAGCCTGCTTTTGAATGTTGCTAATCCGCTTTCTTCGTAACAGTCATTGGTTCCAAGACTTATTATTACCAAGTCCAAGTCAAGTGTCTCCAATATCCCGTCAGTATCTATGCCGAGGTAATGCAATGCTGTTGCGGAATTGACGCCCACAGCATTGTAAACCACCCCTGCATCTTCGTTGTCGAAATAAAAACCATAAATATATAAACTGTCTTCCTGCTTTTTGTTCACCTTTATTGTAACTCTGTCTGTGTAGTCGGTAAGAGTGAAAGTTGTATAAGTATTTTCGGGAATGTATTCCTTATTATATGTAATGCCGTTGCAGTCTGCAATTATTTCGCTACCCTCCGACAAAGGCGAATGATAGATTCGAAAACTGTTAAAGTCGTATTTGACAGGATTATGAAAGTTTACATTTATTTGTATCTCGGAAAAACTGTCTGTTGTGCAGATTGTATTGGCGAAAATGCTTTGATGAGAAGAGGAAGAGAGAATGGAGTGATGTTCCCATTGCGAACCGTAAGTTATTCTGTAACTATCCGGACAGCCTTGTTTATAAGGACTTATCATTCCTCTTGTTCCTTGCAATCCGGGCATGAAAGACTGAAAGTCAGCCCTCACTCTGCCGCTGAAAAAGTCGGCTTGCAAATGCGAATCCCCTATATGAAGTATTCTGATTTGTCTATTGCCTGCTTTAATCAGTCCTGTAAATTTACGATAAAAGTCAAGAAAAGCTTTTTTTGAGGTTCCGTAATATTCTATTTTGTTTGCATCATAATTTATGAACGGATAATGTTCCACCTCTTTCAGCTGCGAAAAGGCAGGTGAGGCTATCAGTGAAAGACATATCCAAAGCCACAATCCGTAACGCCCATACATCAGATATTTGCCGTTATTTCACGGAACTTTTTTTCCAAACTGCCCCCTTCTGCAAGGTGTTTCGTCTCATCGTCTGCCACAAGTCTTCCGTTATTTATTATCACGACACGCGAACATACAGCCTCAACCTCCTGCATTATGTGAGTGGACAAAAGAACCGTCTTTGTCTTACCTACTTCCTTTATAAGAGTTCTTATTTCCACAAGTTGGTTGGGGTCAAGACCCGTTGTAGGCTCATCAAGTATCAAAACCTCAGGCTCGTGTATCAAAGCCTGAGCAATACCGACCCTTTGCTTGTAACCCTTACTCAAAGCCGCAATTTTTTTGTTCACCTCCTTGCTCAAACCTGTCAATTCGATAATCTCTTCCACCCTCTCACGTCTCAATTTCTTTTCAATACGGTGAATACCTGCCACAAAGAGCAGAAATTCCCGCACATACATATCATAATAAAGAGGATTCTGTTCAGGCAAATAACCTATAGAGCGTCTTACCTCCATGGGATTGTCGAAAATATCGTAACCGCAGACCTTCACATCTCCCGAAGTAGGAGGTATGAAGCAAGTAAGAATTTTCATCATCGTCGATTTGCCGGCACCGTTAGGTCCCAATAATCCCACAATCTCACCATCTTCAATCGAAAGGCTTACATCATTCAACGCTTTCTGCTTTCCATATACCTTAGTAAGGTTTTTCACTATGATTGACATTCGATGCAGTATTTAAGACTGCGAAGTTACTCAAAAAAAGCATAACATACAGAACAGCTACCTGAAATTCCGCTTTCCGAATGTCCGAGACCCATTCGCAAAACAGCTTTTACCTACCGGAAATAAGACACTTGAAATTTAGAAGATTAAGACATGAAGAAAATTTATGGCAAAAACAAACTGTCAAACAGCGATAGATGGATTGAAAATGCCGAAAAACGGCAAATATCCGCACTTTTGCTTTACAAAATGGCAGGGAAAGACAGACAAGGTTCGTGCTTCGCTTTGTGCATTGCGTCTCGAAATGGGGTCTTGTCTCGTTTTGAGAAATCCTTTCGAGTACGGAGCACCGCCCCATGGCGGAATAGCATTCGGCTTCGACAGAATGTGTTCCATGTTCGGCGGAATAGAAACAATAAGAGACTTTATCGCTTTCCCTAAGAACAACAAAGCAAGAGACCTTATGGCAGAAAGTCCTTCCGAAATATCACCTGCACAACTCGAAGAGTTGTATATATCACTCATACCAAAAGAAAAATAAAACTAATTATCGATTGATTTTTTCATCAAGGCGGCTCAATGCCGCCTTTTTGCATTTCACAAATCTTTGAAAGCAACAATTCTGCACCTATTTTCCATTCGACAAAATTCTTTTTTATCTCATTTCAACGAAACGCCCTTTCGTTGATATTAGAACGCCCTTTCAGGAAATTGAAACGCCGAAAGAATTTCTTAGAACGGCGTTTTAATTTTATCTTTCGGGCATTCGTGAGTTGCTTCTTTTGTAAGACTCTATTTATATCGGTAGTTTGTGGTGGGAAATGTCGGATTTGTTCGATAAAATGTAAAGTATATTTGTCAGATTGGAAAATATATTGTACCTTTGCGACGGAATTAAAGAATGTATCACTTTTGCAATTTATGAGACCTCGGTTGCGGAGACTGTGTTTTGAGAAGTCTCGAATTAAAAACATATATAATATGAAGAAATCGTATTTGTTGCCCTGCAGTTTCAAGAAAGTGGGCATAGTATTGGCAGTTTGTTGCCTTGTTTGGTTCACGATAAACTGTTTTACAGAAGAATCTGTGGATTTTAAATTCAAAACCTTTGCGTTGATTGGAAATGCTCCTTTTGCTCATAGTTCCGAAAATGTTCCGCAATCTTCATCTTTATTCTGCAATATAGTAGAAACGAGTTTCGGTATGACCATCCTCCCTGTTCTTATGCTTACGGCTTTGGTTTTAATTGCTTTTTCAAGGAACAAGACAGAAGACGAGTATATCATGAGGATAAGAGAACAATCCTTTGTTTGGGCAATGCTGGTCGGATATGTGATTATAGCCCTGTTGACGCTGCTTGTATTCGGCTTTGAATACCTTATAGTGATGATGTATGACATTTACATCTTCCTGATACTTTTTATATGCAAATTCCATTACGAGATTTACAGATTGAAAAAGACAATGAGAGATGAAGAATAACATAAGAGTTGAACGAGCCGTGCTTAGAATATCGCAACAGGAACTTGCCGAAAAAGTAGGAGTAAGTCGTCAAACGATAAATGCCATAGAACTCGGAAAGTATATCCCTTCCGGATTGGTGATGTTGAAAATAGCCTCCGTATGTGGGAAAACGGTTGATGAGGTCTTCTCTTTGGAGGAAAGCGACTGGAAATAGCCGAAACAGGAGCAAAAACCGGATAAACCGAAAAAGCCTATAATTATCTGCAAACAAGATTGCTGCAAGGGAAAATCGTGATTTTAAGCTCAAATATTCAAAGAAAAATCCGACAACTGATGAATTGGTCGGATTTTTTCGATTTTTGAGGCCTTAAAGTCCGTGTTTTCGTGTGGCAAAAAAAGAAAAGGACTTGTGGAAAGCAAGCCCTCTTCGTGTTATTCAAAGAAACTATAAATTACTTTTTTATATTAGGTTCTTCCAAACCGTAACCTTTTCTCTTATCTTCAATCTTCAATAGAACACCAAAGATAAGTGCCAAAATGCCGAACGAAGCGAATATCGTCATAGGAACAACGTAACCGCCGGTACTTTCCAATACCTTTCCTATCAACAAAGGCACGAAGCAAAGACCGAGATTTTGAACCCAGAAAATCAAGCAATATGCACTTCCTAATATCTTTTCGTCTATTATTTTCGGAACACTTGGCCACAAAGCCGCAGGAACCAAGGAGAAAGAGACTCCCAAAATAACTACCAAAAGCACTGCAAACCATTGTTTTGGGAATACAGGCAATACGAAAGCGAAGCACAAGTGGCAAGCTATCATTATAACAGCTCCTACCATCAACATGGAAGCGCCTTTTCCTTTATTATCCAAGAATATTCCCAAAAGAGGTGTCAAACACATCGCAAGGATTGGAAAACAGCTGAATAGCTGGGCTCCGACTTCGGAACTTACTCCAAGGGTTTTTGATAAGAAGTCAGGGGCATAACGTTGGAATGGGAAGATTGCCGAATAGTAAAGAACGCAAAGTAAAGCAACTAACCAGAACATTTTGCTTCCGAAAACCTTTCCGAGGTCGCTCAAATGGAATTCGTCCTCAGGAGATTTTTCTTCCGTTGCCAAACCTGCTTGAACAAGTTGTTTGTCGAATTTCTTGTCCATAACACTGAACACAATGAAGAATATCAAACCTATACATAGCAAACAAGCACAGAAAGCAACCGGAGCTACAATCGACCTGTCGAATTGGTTTGCAATGATTGGGGCTATCCACATAACAGCAAACACACCTAATCTTGCGATTGCCATTTCCAAACCCATTGCAAGAGCCATTTCTTTGCCTTTGAACCACTTTGCAATCGATTTTGAAACGGTTGTTCCTGCCATTTCGCAACCGCAACCGAAAATCATAAAGCCCAAGCAAGCCATTTTTGCACTTCCCGGCATGGCTACCCACCATGAATTCAACCAATTGCAGAATGATGTGGCTTGAAACCACTCACTGATTCCGATATACTTGATTAAAGCACCTATCACCATTAAAGATGCAGACAAGATACCGGTGAAGCGTATTCCCATTTTATCGAGGATTATACCTGCGATGATAAGGAAACCGCATACATTAAGGATATATTCGGAAGCTGCGTATGTTCCGAATACCCCGCTGCTCCAACCGCGAGAACTCTCTATAAGCTCTTTCAGAGGAGACATGACGTCCACGAACATATAGCCGAAGAACATCATCAATGCGATGAGGATTAGTGCCGACCAACGAGCTACGGGACTGTCGTTCAATAACTTTGTAAGTTTTTCTGTCATTATTGTTTGATTTTAATGTTATTTCGGATTGCAAAGCTATTACATTTTTCTCAGAAAACGCTTGTTTGGCATCGTTTTTTTGATTGCATGGCAGGGACGAAGCCATGAAATTCGTCTTATACCATATTATATATGTAAGATGAAAGACAAATTTTTGTTTCTTTTCTTTGCGGAAAGCTGTTTTAGCTCCTGTTTTCATGGGACGAAGAGGCAGTTTGACGAAACGGCGTATGAAGAAAATGAAAGGCCGAAAGAATTTTTTCAAAGGCCGTTTCATTCTTGCTTAAAGGCCGTTTCGCTTTATGTTCATGAACTTGCAGAAAAATCGAAACCGCTTTTTTTCATTGCTCGTCGAAAAAAAATCTCTCAACGCTGTGAAAATACCAAATAAAATTCTATCTTTGCAACTTCAAAAACATGTGTACTTATAAGACAGAGTAATATGCAAAACAAAGGTGCTATCAGAGTTGTAGCGATTATTTTCGCCTTGATTTGTCTCTACCAGTTGTCTTTCACTTATTTCTCAAAGAAAGTGGAAAGCAACGCAAAAGAGTATGCGACAAACCAATACGCAAAAAATCTTGCTGCGAATCTGGCAAAAGGAGATGCTTTACGCGAACAAGAAATCTTCGATTCCATTGCAACGATGAGGGAGAATTTCTACTTGGATTCGGTATCCGAGAAAACTGCCTACAACTTCCTTTGGATGAGAAAATTCTCTTACAAAGAATGTAAAGCGAGAGAAGTAAACTTGGGTTTGGACTTGAAAGGCGGTATGAACGTCATGATGGAAGTTTCCACCATAGACGTTTTGAAGAACCTTGCAAGCAATCCTAACGACCCTGAACTAAGCAAGTTGATAAGCCTTGCAGAGGCTAAGCACAAGGAGACGGGAGACAGATTTATCGATTGCTTCGAACGAACTGTGAATGAAGCAGCAAAAACTTCCAAAGTAGATCTTTCCGCTTTTTTCAGAGTGAAATTGAAAGAAAAAGGCATTACAGCCAATTCTTCAAATACAGAGGTAATAAAAGCCATTCGTCAGGAATGTACCGATGCTTACGACAGAACGTTTCAAGTTTTGTCGAAACGTATAGATAAGTTCGGAGTTGCTCAACCTACAATCCAGAAGTTGGAAGCAACCGAGAGAATTGCAATAGAGTTGCCGGGAATAAAAGATCCGCAGAGAGTAAGCAAACTTTTGGAAGGTTCTGCACAGTTGCAGTTCTGGTTGGCAGGTGATTTGGCAAAGGTTAGTGCTTCGTTGCAAGCCGCTGATAAGTGGTTGGCGGAAACAAATTACGGAGAGGCACCTTCCAAGAGCGAAGAAAGCCTTTCTTCGGAAACAACAACCCTGAGCGAGACCATTGCGCAAGAAAATGTGGCAAAGAAAGCCGATACGGTGGCGAAGAACCCGAATCCCTTATTCTCCAAGTTTGCTCATTTGAACAATGGCACATTGCAAAGTTGTGTTGTCGGAACTGCTACGGCTGCAAACAGAAGCGAAATAGATCGTATGCTTGCCGCGGCAAGCAAAATCCTGCCACAGGACGTTATGTTCTTGTGGGCGGCAAAGCCGATAAGCAAGACAAACGAATACGAGTTGTATGTACTTCAATATACAAACAAGGCGAAAACCGCATTATTGGACGGAGATGTGATTTCCGATGCAAGAAGCGACTTCGACCAGCAAGGTCGTCCTGTTGTTTCCATGGTTATGAAAGACGATGCCGCACGCAAATGGGCAAAGATAACAGGAAGCAATGTGAACAACCGCATTGCCATAGTATTGGACAATGTGGTTTACTCCGCACCGAGAGTTAACAGAGAGATTAGCGGAGGTCGCTCCGAGATTTCAGGACAATTTACCGTCGATGAGGCAAAAGACTTGGCGAATATATTGAAATCAGGTAAGCTTACGGCACCTGCGAAGATGGTTCAAGAGTCTGTTGTCGGTCCTTCTTTGGGAGCCGAATCCATACGTACGGGATTGATTTCTTTCATCGTCGCTTTTGTATTGGTATTCGCTTACATGATATTCTTCTACAACATGGCAGGTATTGCTGCTTGTTGTGCATTGCTTGTCAATATCTTCTTCCTATTCGGAATATTGGCATCCTTAGGAGCTGTTTTGACTTTGCCGGGTATAGCAGGTATAGTGTTGACAATGGCAATGGCCGTCGATGCCAACGTTATTATATATGAACGTATCAAAGAGGAGTTGCTTGCAGGTAAAAACGTAGCCTCTGCAATTAAGGACGGATACAGAGTTGCTTATTCTGCAATCATAGACGGTAACGTTACGACATTGTTGACGGGTATAGTACTTGCATATTTCGGAAGCGGTCCTATTCAAGGTTTTGCCGTTACTTTGTGTATCGGTATTCTGACTTCATTGTTCTCAAGTATCTTTATTTCGAGATTGGTGTTCGAGGCAATGTTGAGCAGTAAGAAAGGACAGAAGAAAATCACTTTCTTCAACAAACTTACCGAACATTTCTTGGAAAATCCGAAAGTAAACTTCGTTGGAACTCACAAGATGCAAACCATAATATCTGTTTCCTTGGTTGTTATAGCAATAGCTTCTTTGACATTCAAAGGTTTGGATTATGGTATCGACTTTTCGGGAGGACGTACTTATGTCGTGAGATTTGATCAAGATGTTAACCCTGTGGCGGTAAGGCATGAGTTGCAAAAGGAATTCGGTACTGCTCCCGAGGTGAAGACATTCGGACCTGCATATCAGGTGAAAATAACCACGGATTATAAGGTAAAAGAAGACAGTGATGCTGTCAAGAAAGAGGTTATAGCGAAACTTCATGATGGAACGAAAACTTTCTTCAAGAATACGAACATAACTTTGGAGCAATTTGAATCCACGATGAAGAGTCCTTTGGGTATAATAAGTTCTGAGATAGTCGGACCTACGATGGCAGAGGATATACAAAGGTCGGCTGTCATTGCCGTTACTGTTTCGCTTGTTCTTATATTTGCATATATAGGATTGAGGTTTAGAAGATGGCAATATGGTTTGGCGGGCCTTGTATCCTTGTCGTTCGATGCTTTGATAACCATAGGTATCTTCTCTTTGTTCGGAGGCTTGCTTCCGTTCAATTTGGAGGTTAACCAAGACTTCATAGCCGCAATACTTACCGTGATTGGTTATTCGATAAACGATACCGTGATAGTGTTCGACCGTGTAAGGGAGAATGTGAGATTGTATCCTAAGGCTCCTTATGGAAAGGTTATGAACGACGCAATGAACCAGACTTTGAGTCGTACGTTTAATACCTTAGGTTCAACTTTGTTGGTATTGTTGATAGTATTCATCTTCGGAGGTGAGGTGTTGAGAGGATTTGCATTTGCGTTGCTTGTGGGAATTGCTGTTGGTGCATTTGCTTCCTTATGCGTTGCTTGTCCTACTGCATACGCTTTGATAACTCGTTCCGAAAAGAAAAAAGAATTGGCAAAGTCAGGAAAGTGATAATAACGAGAGTTTATCGAAGAGACTTTGTTCTTCTTCGATAAACTCTTCAATATAGAAATATTGCAGGTTTGGGTAATTGAATCGAATTTGCGTTGACATGGAAGTGATAATTTTATTATTGGTGTTTGCTTTGATAGCAGTAAGGATGTCGGTTAAAATATCGGCAAAGGCGAAAAATGCAACAAAGGCTTCTTCGGGGACGGAGAGTCTTTGGAATTTTGTTTTTGAGCAGGAAGAGCAAAAGAACAATGATGAGTTTGAAAATGTCGAAGTAGCAGAGAAGAATACCGAGACTGTAAAAAGAAAGGTTGAAAATGTAGTTGTGCAGAATAAAGAGATGCAAGACAAGAAAGAGAACGGACAATCAGAATTGAAAGAGAAGTTTCCTTTGAGAGATGCAGTGATTTATTCGACCATATTGGATAGACCTTACAAGTAATACGTTTTTAGTAAATTATAAATCTAAGAAAATACATTAAAATGGGTATGTTGAGAAAATTATTCTTCACTCTCGGGTTGTTATTGACAACCGGTCTGATGTTGTATTCTCAGGGAGTGCTGACGGGTACAATCACGGACGCATCAACGAAAGAGCCACTACCGTTTGTTAATGTCATTGTTGAACAGAATGGTCAACAGATGGGCGGAGCCCAGACAGATATGGATGGTAATTATCAAATCAAGCCATTGGCACCTGGTGATTATGATATCAGGGCTTCATTCGTTGGCTACAAAACGGTGCTGAAAACCGGTGTAAAGGTTAATGCTTCCGGCTTTTCAAAAGGAGGTAGTATTGAGATGTCTCCAACATCGGAAATGCTTAATGTTGTGGAAGTCGTGGAGTATGCTATACCTTTGCTTGAACAAGGTACCTCGGAAACCGGTAAGCGTATTTCCGCTGAGGATTTGGACAACATGACAGCCAACTCGGTTGATGCCATTATTGCCAATGTCGGAGGTATTACGGACTCCGATGGCGGTGCAGGTAGCGCACGTGGTGAGGGCAGTATGGTAACTTATGTCAATGGTGTTGCCAAGAAAGGAAGCGTTAATATTCCGAAGCAAGCCATTGCAGAAATCCAAGTTATCTTGGGTGGTACTCCTGCAAGTATAGGAGAGGCTATCGGAGGTAGTACGAACATTACTTTGAAGCCGCCGCAAAACACTTTTACAGGTTTTGTTCAGTATCAGACATCGGAGTTATTGGATACTCGCGGATACCATAGAGGAGACTTCTATTTTACAGGACCGTTGTTGAAGAAGACAGATGCAAGCGGAGTAGCTAACAGTATTATAGGTTACCGTTTGTCGGGATTTGTTACTTATTCGGCAGATGGTTATTTGAGACCTAAGGATAGAAGGTACTACATGATAAAAGATGATGTTTTGGAAAACTTGAAACAAAATCCTTTGGTGTATGACCCTGCGACCAATGCGGTAAATTATGCTGCGGAATTTTTGACATTGAACGATTTTGAGCAGGTTGGTCGTAAATCTAACTTGTGGTCTAATTCAGTATATGTGGAGGGTGGATTGGATTTCCGTTTTTCCAAGAACAGTATCTTGCAACTCAATGCAGAGTTTGTAAACAGCATAGGAATGAATGGTTCCGTTTCATCCATGTTGATGAACAATTATAATAACTCTGAAAGCAAGAACCACAGCATTCAACTGATGGGAGACTTTACTCAGAAGTTCAATTCTGAACAATCTTCTTTGATAAAGAACGTAATCTTCAACTTGACTGCTTCCTATTCGAAATCTTATGGAGAAGCATATAATAAGGATCATGGAGACAATTTGTTCCGTTATGGACATGTCGGAACATTCCATACTTATAAGAGACCGATGTATGAACTTACGAGAATGGATATAGATGGCGACGGAAACAGTGAGTATGTTTATGAACAAAACGGTTGGATGGATTATCAGGTGGATTATACTCCTTCCGAATACAATCCGGGATTGTCTGCATATACTTCACAACTGTTTTACAATAATGACTTTTCAAACATAAGACCTTATTTGTTCAACTATAATAACATCAAATCTTTTAAGGGTTTGGTGAATGGAGATATGCCTTCTTCCGTTTACAGCATGTTTACCAATGTTGGTGTTGTCGGTTCTTCTTACTCTAAATCTGAGTCTCAATATATATACGCAGCAGCGAGAGTTTCTGCCGATATAGGAAAGCACTCCATAGAGTTGGGATTTCAATATGACCAATCCATATACAGAGGTTACTCTTTGGCTGCTTCAAGTTTGTGGACTATCATGAAACAAGAGGCTAACCAACACTTGTTGTACAGAGATCTTGATAATCCTATCATAGACGAGAGCGGTATGTATCCTACGGTATCATATAATCGTAAGTACGATGCGGGCAGCCAGACTTTCTTTGATAAACAAGTACGTCAGAAATTAGGTTTGGCAGTTGACGGAACAGAATGGATTGATATAGACAGCTATGATCCTTCCACATTCTCTTTGGATATGTTCTCTGCCGATGAGTTATTCAATACAGGAGGTAGCTCGTCATTGGTAAGCTATTATGGTTATGACCATACAGGAGAGAAGGTAACAGGCAAGCAATCTTTGCAGGACTTCTTTTCAGGAGTTAACGGAAAGAGAAATATAGGAGCATGGGAGCCGATTTACATGGCAGGATACATTCAAGATAAATTCTACTTCAACGACTTGATATTTAACATTGGTGTTCGTGTGGATAGATTTGATGGAAATCAACAAGGTTTGAAAGATCCATTCTTATTGTATTCTTCTTATACGGCAGGAGATTTGAGAAGTGCAGGTCGTGGAAGCGAGGTTCCTAACAGCATTGGAGATGACTATATATTATATGTAGATAAGCTTTCTTCAAGCTCTACATTGGATAACGTTGACGTCAGAGGTTTCCGTAATCAGAATGAAAACAGTTGGTACAACGCAAATGGCGAGGCAGTTTCAAACCCTAACGATATTGCCGGTTCATCAGGACAACCTTTGCCTTTCAGAAAAGGAGAATTGTCTGAAACAGGTTTGCCAAAAGTAATCTCAACAGATGCTTTCAAGGATTACGAACCACAGATAGTTGCAATGCCTCGTATCGCATTCTCTTTCCCTGTGTCCGATAAATCGGAGTTCAAAGCGTCTTATGATATGATTGCAAGAAGACCGAGTGCAGGTTATTGGCAAGCAAGTTATGATAGTTACCTATACATGGAAAAGATGTCGGGAGCGGCGTTGACAAATCCAAACTTGAAGCCGGAGAAGATTACCAACTACGAGTTGGGCTTCCAACAAGTATTGTCCCAGTCTTCTGCTTTGGGTATAACAGCGTATTACAAGCAAACAAGAGACTTGATTGCTTTGGTTCAGTATGTAGGTGCCGACCCTACCAACCTATACTACTCTTATGCAAACCAAGACTTCAGAACAACGAAAGGTTTCACCATCTCCTATGATTTGAGACGTTCAAAGAATGTAAGAGTTAATGCAAACTATACTTTGCAATATGCAGAAGGAACAACAGGTTTGCCTTCTTCAACAATAGTTTCATTGATTAAGGCAGGTTATCCTAATATCAAGATGTTGTTCCCAATCTCTGATGACAGAAGACATGAATTCAAGGTGAATTTGGACTTCCGTTATTTGGGCGGAGACAAATATAACGGACCTGTAACATCGAGAGTAGTAACCGATAAGAACGGAAATGAAGTTGTAAAGAACTTCCGTTGGTTACAGAACTTCGGAGTAAACATTACGGCAGTCGCTCAATCCGGTGCTCCATATACAAAATACCATAGTAATATACAACAAACAATCGTTGGTAGTTATCGTGGAGCTCGTTTGCCATGGTCATTCCGTGTGGATTTGAGCGTGGACAAATCTTACAACATAAAGGTTGGTAAGAAGCCTACGGTGTTGAATTTCTTTGCAAGAGTAACAAATGTATTCAACATAAAGAATATCAGAAGCGTTTATGGTGTAACAGGAGACCCAGATGATAACGGATATTTGACAGACCCTGAAACACAAACCATAATTGCCGGTATGTTGAATGAGCAATCTTACAGGGATTACTACTACATGTATTTGAATAATGCCAATTACAACTATTCTACACCAAGAATGGTTTACGTAGGTCTATCTTATCAGTTCTAATAGTGTATAAACAGATAAACAGAAAGTTATATGAAACATATTAACAGTAAAGTATCATTATTATTGATGTGCTTGTTGCTTGTCGGAGGAGTTGCCCGGGCTGAGGAATTCAAAGGGGCAGTTAAGAGAACTCCGACAAAGAAAGCGGAACTGGAAAGATGTCGTAGAGGACAGGGTTCTGCTGAATTGAACATAAATAATGTCAGGGCACGTATCAATACCTCAGGAAATATGTGGTATGATGGTTCTGCGGCTCGTTACTTTGTGCCTAAGGACGGAAACAGTACAGCGATGTTTTGTGCTGCTTTGTGGATTGGAGGAACAGATGCCAATGACCAATTGCGTGTTGCGGCTTTGAGGTTCGGACAAGCCGGAGATGATTTTTGGCCCGGTCCGTTGACTGTTGACAAGAATGCTTCCGTTGATAAATCTGTTTGTGAGAAGTGGGATAAACACTTCATCATAACAAAGGCAGAGGTGGAATATTTCGTTGCAGGAATAGAAAAGGACGCAGCAGGAAACGTTATCAGTGTCGATGCATCGAGAGCAACAGAAGCTATAAAAACATGGCCTGCTCATGGAGACGTTTCAAAGAACCAATCCAAGTTCCTTGCCCCTTTTTATGACCAAAACGGTAACGGAGTTTATGAATGGGAAATGGGAGACTATCCTTACTATGATTTGTCAGGAGAACTTTGTCCTGCAAAGATAAAAGCAAATCTTCCTGCCGGTTCTGTTTATACTCCGACTCCGACTTTCGAGTCCAATACTTCCAATCCTAATTATGGAACAGGAGGATCGTTGGAAGCAAAAGGAGGTTTGTTGGTTGACCAAGTATTGAAGGGAGACCAAACCATTTGGTGGGTGTTTAACGATAAAGGAAATGCTCACACAGAGTCGAAATCAGAAAATCCGATAGGATTGGAGATAAGGGCTCAGGCGTTTGCTTTCACCATGAGCGATGAAATCAACAATATGACTTTTTATTCTTATGAAATAATCAACCGTTCTACTTTCGTTTTGACAAACACATACTTCTCACAGTGGGTTGACCCTGATTTGGGATATGCACACGATGACTATGTAGGTTGTGATGTTGAAAGAGGTTTGGGTTATTGTTATAATGGTAAAGCGACCGATGGTCCGGGAACAGGAGCTTATTCAGGCAATCCTCCGGCAATCGGTATAGACTTCTTCCAAGGACCATATATGGATCCAGATGGTCGAGATAATCCTAAGGTTGATACTAATTATTTTGATGGTTCTATTGATGGCTATCCGAAATCTGATTTGGATGCTTACAGAGATGCCTCAGGTAAGGTGAACCAGATATTACTTACAGATGATGCATACAAATACAAAAAAGCATGGTATCCTAAATCAAGAGATAGTATTGATGCCTGTGCCATAAACGGAGTAAACTTTGGTAACGGTATAATAGATGATGAACGTTTCGGTATGCGTAGGTTCGTTTACTATAATAATAGTTCTCAACCAAATGGAGAGCCGGATAAGGCTACTGACTACTATAACTACTTGAGGGGTATTTGGAGAGATGGAAAGAGAATGTGCTACGGAGGAGACGGATATTCTTTAAACATTCAAGATGGTATTTATACTGACTTTATGTTCCCCGGCAATTCCGATATTTGGGGTTGGGGTACAGCTACCAATGGAAATGAGGATATAGGAAAAGGTACGTGGTCAGAAGCATCTGAGACTAATCCGTCAGGAGACAGACGTTTCATGCAATCCGCTGGACCTTTCACTTTGCAACCCGGAGCAATCAACTATATAACCGTCGGAATACCTTTTGCACAAGCTACAAACGGAGGGGCTGAAGCTTCTGTTGAATTGCTAAGACGAGTTGATGATAAATGTCAGGCTTTGTTCGATAACTGCTTCAACGTATTGGAAGGTCCTGATGCACCTCAGGTTGTTGTTCAAGAGATGAACAGACAGGTTATCCTTTATTTGACCAATGAAGCCGGAAACAATATCAATGAATCCTTCGATGTGGAAGATGTTACTATACCTCGTTCTTACACCGACTCGGAAGGTAATTCGGTAGATTACGATAGACATTACAGATTCGAGGGTTATCAGATATTCCAAGTAAAAGATGCAAGTGTATCTGTAGCCGATATCTATGATAACGACAAATCTCGTTTGATTGCACAGTGTGATATCGAGAACTACGACTCTTTGCAAAATAATCAACCGATAGGACAGTTGATAAATTGGACGGAAGTTGACGGAAGATTGTCAAGCCAGGTTATGGTCAGCGGAGAAAACAAGGGTATAAGACATTCGTTCCTTATAACCGAAGATAAGTTCTCTACAAATAATGACAAGCGAATAGTAAATAATCAAAAGTACTATTACATTGCCATAGCATATGCTTATAACAATTTTAAAGCATATAACAATCAAGATGCATCCAAACTTGACGGACAAAAAGAACCTTACTTGGCAAGTAGAAAAGTCGGAGGGGGTGGAGCCATCGAGCCTGTTGTAGCAATCCCTCACATGGTACAATCCGAGCAGAACGGAACATTGGTACAATCTTCTTACGGAATGTCGCCTGAGGTTATCAGAATAGAAGGTCAAGGTAACGGAGGTATGATATTGAATTTTGACAAGTCAACTTTGGCTCAGTTGATGGGAGCAAACGGACAATATCCTGAAAACGGAGAGTTCACTGACGTTGACGGAGAGAAGTACAACAATTTTGTAGCCAATCCGATATACAAAACCAATTACGGACCATTGAATATCAAAATAGTCGATCCGTTGAAAGTTCGTACAGGTTCTTATTTGATAAAGATAGAACCATCAGCATCAGGAAATATGAATGAAAGCGATTGGGTATTGACCAATGCTGACCCAACTAAGCCTGTTTATGGAGAAGTGATGTCAGTTCGTTCTTCTCGTCCTATAGGCGAAATCAACGAGGAAATCATATTCGACTTGGGTATATCAATTCAGTTGACAAATGTGAAGGATATTGCAAAACCTATAAAAGCAGGTTTGGGAGAAGGAGAACCTGCGGCAGGAGGAAATTTGAATGCAGGTTCGTTGCTTTCTTCTTCTTTAACTTTTGCAGATCCGTCAAAGGCATGGTTAAGCGGTATTGCAGATAATGATGCTTCACAAGCTTTAGATTGGATACGTGCAGGAAGTAATACCGGAGCAGATGCGGAAGATTTGGGAAATTCATGGTTGGATTATTATACATCAGCTCCAACAGACACAAACCTACATGGCATACCGATAAAGAGACCTATGGATGCAAACGGTGAGTATGAGACTTGTGTAGGTGGTTGGTGGGCTCCATACAGATTGACTTCTGTATCTGATCAGTATTTTCACCCCGCTTTCTTGACTTCTCATTTCTTTGATGCTAATGTGGATATTCCCGGAACAGGTACTGCTCCAAAGGAACTTTACCCATCGCATATTCCAAGTTTGATATTTAATGATATGAATAATCTTGCTTCTGTCGATATAGTATTTACCAATGATAAGTCCAAATGGACAAGATGCCCTGTGATAGAAATGGGAACGGATACTCTTTTGACCGAAGGCGGAGCCAAGAGATTTACATTAAGAAACCGTCCTTCGGTGGATAAAAACGGAAATCCTGATGGTAGCGGTACCAAAGGTATGGGTTGGTTCCCGGGATATGCAATCAATCTTGAAACAGGGGAAAGATTGAATTTGGTATTCGGAGAAAATTCTTCTTTGGGACACCATAACGGAAGAGACTTGTTATGGAATCCTTCAACTGCTTCGGCTGATGCCGGCGGCTATGTCTTCGGCGGTATGCACTATATCTATGTTTTGGGAACTTCGCAAGTCAGATACGGATTGGATGTTGTAAATCCTCCTCGTTATGATGCCGGTCAATGGGCTTACAATATACTTAATGACCTTGCAAAGGTAACGGCTTTATCAGGTTCCGGTAAAGATGGCATTGATAATGACGAGGCGATAAGAAATGCTGGTAAGTTATTCTCCACTGTAATGTGGGTCGGTATGCCGATAGCGACTTGCTTTGAATACGGAAATGCAAATGTAGAGCTATCTAAGAAATCACAATCTTTGATACCTACCGATGCCATTGTTTCAATCAGAGTAAGAAAACCATACGCAAGGAATTGGTCCAATGTCAATGGAGGAGCTGCAAGTCCGACGGCGATGAACAATGACTACCCTATGTACCAATTCACGATAGACGCAGGATTGGCAACCATCATAGGACACAAAGAAACGGCAGAGAGTGCTTTGGATAACATTACAGTTGTTCCGAACCCTTATTTTGCAGCCTCTTTGTATGAACAAGACCAAATACAAAATCTTGTAAAGATAACCAACCTTCCACCTGATTGTTACATCACTATTTACTCCGTTGATGGAACTGTGATAAGAAAGTTGAGGGGTCCTTCGGCTTCCTTGGTTTCGGGAGGAGGAACAGCTCTTACTTCTGTCGATTGGGATTTGAAGAATCATAAGGGCTTGCCTATCTCCGGAGGAGTTTACTTGATTCACATCAAAGCAGATGGCGTTGGTGAAAAGTTGATTAAGTGGTTCGGCTCACTAAGACCGGTTGACTTAAATTCGTTCCAATAATCCGACAATCAACAGCGTAATAATTTATAAGAGATAGAGAATATGAAAAACATACATAGAATATTGACATGCGTTGTGTTTGGCATCTTATTGATGCCGAACATGACGGCAAACGCAGGAAATGATGACAGACGAGGAACGTCCGGAGCAGGAGAACTTTTGATAAATCCTTGGGTTAGGAGTTCCGGCTGGGGAGGAGTTAACACTGCTTGTGGCAGCGGCATAGACGCTTTGTTCAGCAATGTCGCAGGTTTGGCTCATACAACCGGCACAGAAGCAACATTCGGATATACCGCATGGTTGCAAAATTCCGATATAAGCAATATCGCAGTAGGATTGGCACAAAGCCTTGGAGACTACGGAGTATTGGGATTGACTGTTAACTCTATGAACTTCGGAACCATAGAAAGAACAAAAGAAGGCAGTCCTGAACTTGGTAATAACGGAACATACAAGATAAGCATGATGAATATTGCTGTTTCTTATGCCAAGGCGTTTTCCAATACCATTTATGCGGGAGCTACCTTGAAGGTGGTTAGCGAAGGTATCGATAACGTAACAGGAACAGGTTTCGCAATAGATGCCGGCGTTAAGTATATAACCGGAGAAAATTACGAATTGAAGTTCGGTATTGCATTGAAGAACTGGGGACCTTCCATGAGTTTCTCCGGAGACGGTCTTTCAACCAATGCTTTGGCTCAAGCTTCAAATCACTACCAAACATTGGAACAACGTTCTGCTTCTTTTGAGTTGCCTTCAAGTTTGAACATCGGTATGTCATACGACTTCTTGTTTGCAGAGAACAAACATAGAATAACCCTTGCAGGTAACTTCTCTTCAATGGCATTCGGAAGGGATTTGTACACACTCGGTGTCGAGTACGGATTTGTGAAATACTTGATGTTGAGAGCGGCTTATTCTTACGAAGACGGATTAACTAAGAGCGTTTATGATGAAGACGGTTCGACAAATCTGATGTCCGGATTCTCATGTGGTGCTTCGGTTGTAGCTCCGTTGTCAAAACCGAAGAACGGAAAGAAGGGTATGGATATATCGATTGATTACAGTTTCAGAGCGACAAAGGTAATGGGTGGCATTCACTCCGTCGGAGTTTCGCTCGCCTTGTAAGACAAACGATTACACAATACAGAGGAAACAAATCGAAGGCTGTATTACAAGCAGCCTTCGATTTATTTTTAATCGATAAAAAACAAAGAGAAAATGGCAGAAATCAAGTATTATTCAAAGGAGGGTCTCCAAAAGCTCAAAGACGAGTTGCAACATATGATAACCGTTGAAAGACCCGCAATATCGGCAGCCATAGCCGAGGCAAGAGACAAGGGAGATTTGTCCGAGAATGCCGAATATGATGCAGCTAAAGAGGCACAAGGACTTATGGAAGCCAAGATCGCCAAGTTACAAGCATTGATAGCAAATGCACGATTGTTGGACGAGTCAAAGATAGATACTTCCAAGGTGCTTTTATTGTCCAAGGTGGAGTTCATAAACCTTGCATTGAAAAAAAACATGACCTATGAAATTGTTCCTGAAAGCGAAGCCAATATAAAGGTCGGCAAACTCTCCATCACTTCACCCATAGCAAAGGGCTTGCTTGGTAAGAGGGTAGGGGATATAGCCGAAATAGAAGTGCCTGCCGGTATAATGAAATTACAAATCACCAAGATAACGAGGGACTAAGCCATGGCATCTATATTTACCAAGATAATAAAAGGGGAACTTCCCTCATACAAAATAGCCGAGGACGATAAATGCTATGCCTTTCTTGATATTTCTCCTTTGGCAGAGGGGCATACACTCATCGTTCCCAAACAAGAGCTTGATTATATCTTTGATATTGATGATGATTTGTACACACACCTCCATCTTTTTGCAAAGAAAGTTGCCAAGGCGATAAAACAAGTCATTCCTTGTGAGAAAGTAGGTATGGCAGTGATAGGTCTCGATGTCAGACATGCACATATACATCTTGTCCCTTTGAAAGCGGTAGGAGATTTGAACTTTGCAAAGGAAAAACTCTCCCTTCCTGCCGAACAGATGAAGGCAATAGCCGAACAGATTGCCGCAAAGGTGGAATTATAAATTCACATAGATTTAGAGGGAACGGCTTTTCGCTGAAATGAATCGCCGAAAGAAAAAATTAAAACGCCGATTCGTGCTTGCTAAAACGCCGTTTTACGCTCGACAAATCGGCGTTTTATTTTTTTCTTTGCAAAGGGTTGATTTCCCGAATGCTATAAAGAAATGTTTTCCCTTTCAAAGTCTTGACGAAATGCTTTGATAAACAACAAAAACAAAGAAGATGGAAATCGGTTTCATTGATTGGGGATTGAAAGATTACGCTGCTGCTTTGCAGGAGCAGGAAACAATTTTCAATGATAAGGTAAGACGTAAATTGCTCTCCGAAGGTGATATATCACAGGACTTCATAGTTTGCGAACATCCCAATGTATATACCCTCGGCAAGCATGGAAAAGAGTCAAACCTCTTGGCAAAGGAAGAATTCTTGAAGAAGATAAATGCTTCCTTTTATCACATAAACCGAGGAGGGGATATAACTTATCACGGTCCCGGGCAGATAGTCGGTTATCCGAGTTTGGATATAGATGCCTTGGGTTTGACATTGCGAACATATATAGAGACAATAGAGGAAAGCGTCATAAGACTTATGGCGGAGTATTCCATAAAATGCGAAAGGTTGAAAGGTGCAACGGGGGTATGGTTGGACGCTCACAGTCCGAAAGCGAGGAAAATATGTGCCATAGGTGTGAAAGCCTCACGTGGTATCACCATGCATGGATTTGCTCTTAACGTCAACACAAAGCTCGAATACTTCAACTATATCAATCCTTGCGGCTTCACGGATAAAGGAGTAACTTCAATGCAAAAAGAAGTTGGTGAAGAAATCGACTTGAAGACCGTAAGCAAGCAATTATATGATATATTCCTCAGTCTTATTGCTTGAGTATCATAAAGACAAAAGACGGCAAGGCTTGGTCTTACAGACTCTTTACCAAGAAGAGAAGCGATAAAAGACCGAAAAAGTTTGCAGAAAGTTTGGTAATTGAGCAAAAAGTCGTACCTTTGCAAACGCAAATACAAAGGGTCTCTTGGCCGAGAGGTTAGGCACCGGTCTGCAAAACCGTTTACTCCAGTTCGACTCTGGAAGAGACCTCGAAAGAATGAAAAAGTAAAGCCGCTCGATAAAGAGCGGCTTTATTGTTTGCTTACTAAGGCAAACAATAATAAGTATTTTCCTTCGTTTGTCCGTAAACAGATATACAATACCGGTTTTATGCGAAGAAGAATTATTTATGCAGTATCGTTATGCTTTGCTATATTGTTCTTTGTTTCCTGTTCAAAAAGCTCATCAGGGGATTTGGAAATCAAAGTCGATGTGTTGTCCGATTGTATGCAGAAGGGTGAAAACTTTCAAGCCCTTGCCAGGCATTCGACAACGGTTCATCGTTGGATAGGGGATAATAGAATGGAGATAATACGTAAGAATGTGCCTGTGGCATGTAAATCTGCGGAAATGAAAGTAAAGGCGAAGGTGGTGGAGGATAGCATAATTGTTGAGGAAGAACCATTGAAGGAGTCTGAAGACTGCTTTTGTGCAAGGAATTTCAGATATGTGATAGAGGAAATTCCCTCAGGCGATTACACCTTTGTGCTAAACGGAAACGATTACGGATTGATAAGAATTTATTGAATAATCAGGCTTTTGTTTGAGCGGAAAGATTGAGAGTTTTCAAGTCTTCCGGATAGTGAAAAGCCGAAAAAACGGAATTATATAATGAAGAAAACATTACGAATTACCTTTTTTGCACTTTTGATGTGCGTATCGACAGTTGTTTTTGCTCAAAAGAAACCTATCGAAATAGGCAAGAAAGAATTTCTAAGCAAGGTGGCAAACTACGAAAAGAACCCTCTTTCTTGGAATTACCTTGGAGACAAACCCGCAATAGTGGATTTCTATGCCGATTGGTGCAAACCCTGCAAGATTGTGGAGAAGCCTTTGCAGGAATTGGCAAAAGAATATGCCGGCAGGATATACATATATAAGGTAAATGTGGATAAGCATAAGGACTTGGCGAAAGAAATCGGCATAAACAGCATTCCGACCATTATCTTTGCACCTATGGGCAAGGAACCGCAAATTTTGACAGGTGCAATGGGCAAAGAAGCACTTAAAAACTACATTGATACTGTTCTCTTGGAACAGGAGCCTTCCGCAAACGCCGATGATAAAAACGCAAGCGGCGTTCAAAGCAGATAAAACAATGAACAAAGGTATTGTTGTCAGGAATACAGGCAGTCATTATACTGTAAGGGACGCAGATGGCAAGGAATATGAATGCTGCATAAAGGGACGTTTCAAGATAAGCGGCATAAAGTCCACCAATCCGGTGGCAGTGGGAGACAGAGTGGAGTTTATTCCCTCTCAATCGAATGCCTACGGTTTGATATGTAGCATTGAGGAACGTAAAAACTATATAATAAGAAAAGCAACCAAGCTTTCAAAACAAACACATGTCATTGCAGCCAATATGGATCAAGCCTTATTGGTTGTAACTGCCGTTTTACCACGAACAAGCACCGGATTTATTGATCGTTTCCTGCTTACCTGCGAGGCTTACAAGGTTCCGTGTGTTCTTGTCTTCAACAAAATTGACCTTTATGATGATGAGATAAGAGAATATGCCGATTACGTGAAGTCGATATACGAAAAAGTCGGCTATACCTGTGTGGAAACTTCTGCGATCGAGAACATAGGCTTGGAAAAGCTCAAACAAATTTTGCAAAACAAAATTTCCATGCTTTCGGGACATTCCGGAGTGGGTAAGAGTGCCTTGGTCAATGCTCTTGATTCTTCACTTAATTTGAAGACATCAGCCATTTCGTCGAGTAATCTCAAAGGACGACATACCACAACTTTTGCTCAGATGTATCCATTGGCTTTCGGTGGCGACATAATAGACACTCCCGGAATACGTTCTTTCGGTATGGTGGATTTCAAAGCAGAAGAGGTGGCACGTTATTATCCTGAAATGAGAGCCAAACTCTCAGATTGCAAATACTACAACTGCACTCATCTCCATGAACCGGGCTGTGCTATAAAGAAAGCAGTGGAAGAGGGTGAAATATCGCAGGAAAGATACTCCAATTACGTGAATATAGTCAGGGGAGAAGAGGTGCAAATGCCTCAATGGCAAACAAAATAAGAGGGAAAGCATGAGAGCAGTCATACAAAAAGTAATACGAGCCATTCTAAAAACAGATTCGCAGCCTTATTCCGAGATAAGTGAAGGTTTGATGGTGCTTTTGGGTATAGAGGAGAGCGATACGGAGGAGGATATCGAATGGTTAAGCGGCAAAATACGCAGATTGAGAGTGTTCGATGACCAAGAAGGAGTGATGAATCTTTCTGTCGAGGACGTGAACGGGGAGTTGATGGTGGTAAGTCAGTTCACTCTCCATGCAAGCACAAAGAAAGGTAATCGACCAAGCTATCTGAGAGCAGCCAAACCGGAGTTTTCAAAACCTATGTACGAGAAATTCATTGCCACAATACAGCAAGGCTTTCCCAAAGAAGTGAAAACCGGAATATTCGGAGCCGATATGCAGATAGAATTGGTCAACAACGGTCCCACAACCATTATTATAGACACAAAAAATAAAGAATAAAGATATGAAAACCTTGTTATTGGTAGCCGTAGTAACGGTCATCTTACTTGCCTTATGCTTTTGTTTTATAGGCATCAAAATGTTTCTACAAAAAAACGGTCAATTCAAACGCAGTTGTGCCAGTGTTGACCCTATAACCGGCGACAGAACTTCCTGTGTTTGCGGAAAGGACAATGTATTCAAAGACAAATGCAGTTCGGAGCATAAGTACAGCCCCTTGGAAGTCAATCGAGAACTCTTGGAAGAGACACGATAGTTCTTCGATACAGATTTGTGGTCGGGAAAACCAAAAAGGCATTTGAAAATTCGAGCTAAGCAGGACTGTCATAAAGCATTGATAATGCAGAAACAGCAAAGTCGAAAATAGATTGGTATTTTTTTTCATTATAATACAACGATTTATTCCGGCGAATTACTGTTTTGTTTTTACAATTTGGGATAAAATGCGGAATAAAGAGCTTGTCCTGAGTGGTAAATATGGCAGATGCAGAGTTTTTGGGCAGAGGTATTTCTACTATTGAAAGGAATTGATTATCTTTGCAAGCGGTAAAATCATGGGATTTATGAGTAAGACATATTTCAAGACATTGGCTTTTTTTGTTGCTTCGGCAGCTTTGTTGTTTACTGCTTGTTCAAAAAAGGATACAAAGCAGGATACGGACTCCAAGGGTTTGCCTGCTTCGGGGGGAAAGACATTGGAGGTTGTTTTGGTGGTGCCGGAAGAACTTTACAATGGCGAGGTGAAGGATTCTGTGGGTACGTATTTCATGAAAGCGTGCAAGGGCTTATCGCAGCCGGAACCTTTATTCGATGTGGTGCAAATGAACCCTAAGGGCTTTTTTAATTCGGATATGTTGCAGAAGCATCGTAATGTGATAATAATAGATTTGAAGCCTGGTAATCCAAATAAATTGAAACAGGCGATTGATTATAAGTCTTATCCGCAAGCATACTTTGAATTTTCGGTCGATAATAGAGACAGCCTTTTTGCTTTGATCGCCCGTTATGAAGGCTTTATAAGGAATAAGTTCTATGAGAATGAACACAAAAGAGTGTATGCCGCTTTCAGAAAATTGGAGAATACGGAAGTTACCCGTAAATTGAAAAAGAAGTTCGGCTTTTGGCTTACTGTTTCCGATGAGTTTTATATGGCAACGGAAGAGGATAATTTCGTTTGGTTGAGGAAGGAACCTAAGGACGGAAGTTTGGATATTATGATTTATACCATGCCTTATACGGGTGAGGGATTGTTCAAGGAAGAAAAAATATTGGAATTGAGGGATAAGATTGCAAAACAATATATTCCCGGACCTGCAAAAGGCTCTTACATGGGTACGGAGACGAGATTTCTTTGTGAAAGGCAGCAGGTGAAAATTGGAAATCTTGAAGCAGTGGAGACGAGAGGTTTGTGGAGATTGTTCAATGATTGGATGGGAGGTCCTTTTGTCAATTATTGTTTCAAGGATAAGGCGAATAATCGTTTTGTGATGATCGATTGTTTCCTTTATTCGCCGAGACATCCGAAGAGAGATCAGCTTATGCAGTTGGAATCAATAGTTTACGGAATTAAATTCGATAAACATTCATAGCAAAAGACGGCTTGCGGAAGTCGGTGCAAATTATTTGGCTTTTTCTTTTGCCGGAAACGAAAAAAGTCAGTAATTTTGCACCTTAATTTTTTGGGAACACGGATATTAGAGAAATCATTATAAATACAATAAAATATGACACCAACACACATTGAACACATCGGTATAGCTGTTGCCAATTTGGACGAAGCTATCAAGTATTGGGAAAATGTTATGGGCTTGAAATGCTATAACATTGAGGAAGTTGCAGATCAAAAAGTGAGAACTGCATTTTTCAAAATCGGAGAAGTGAAAATAGAATTGTTGGAGGCTACAAGTCCTGACAGTACAATTGCTTCTTTCATTGAAAAAAGAGGTCAGGGGGTTCATCACATAGCTTTCGCAGTTGAAAACACCGATACGGCATTGAATGATGCACAAGAGAAAGGCATTAAGTTAATCGATAAACAATCGAGAGGCGGAGCCGAAGGCTTGAAGATAGGTTTCTTACACCCTAAATCCACTTTGGGAGTTTTGACAGAACTTTGCTGCAAATAGTTATAGGATTTTCAATAAGGAGTTAGACTAATGGCTATTGAAGAAAAAATCAAGCAGTTGCTTGATAATAGAGAGAAAGCTAAGTTGGGCGGAGGAATCAAGAGGATAGACGCTCAACATGCCAAAGGAAAATTAACTGCAAGAGAAAGAATCGAAATGCTGTTGGATAAGGACAGCTTCGAGGAATTTGATATGTTTGTAACGCATCGTTGCCATGATTTCGGAATGGGAGATAAGAAAATCCTTTCCGATGGTGTGGTAACAGGTCAAGGTACAATCAACGGACGTCTTGTCTTTGTGTTCGCACAGGATTTCACCGTATTCGGCGGTGCTTTGTCCGAGATGATGGCTGCAAAGATTTGCAATGTCATGGATAGAGCCATGACGGTTGGAGCTCCTATTATAGGATTGAACGATTCCGGCGGAGCCCGTATTCAGGAGGGTGTGAACTCTTTGGCAGGTTATGCAGAGATATTTGAACGCAATATTTTGGCTTCAGGAGTTGTGCCTCAAATTTCTGCTATCTTCGGACCATGTGCCGGAGGAGCAGTTTATTCACCGGCATTGACCGACTTCATTCTAATGACCGACCAATCGTCATGTATGTTTGTTACAGGTCCGAAGGTGGTTAAGACAGTAACAGGAGAGGATATTTCTTCTGAGGATTTGGGTGGTGCAGCTGTACACTCTTCAAAGTCGGGCGTTTCGCATTTTCTTGCTTCGACAGAAGAAGAAGGATTGGCAATGATAAGAGAATTGATGTCTTATTTGCCTAACAACAACTTGGAAGAAGCTCCTACGACTGTTTGCAATGATCCGTTTGATCGTTTGGAGGACAAATTGAATGCTATCATTCCTGATGATCCTAACCTTCCTTACGATATGATGGAAGTGATAAATTCCATTGTCGATGACGGTAAATTCTTGGAGGTTCACGAACGTTTCGCTCGTAATATAATAGTAGGTTTCTGCCGTATGGGCGGAGCTTCTGTGGGTATTATTGCAAACCAACCGAACGTTGCTGCCGGAGTATTGGATATAAATGCTTCTCGTAAGGCTGCTCGTTTTGTTCGTTTCTGCGATTGCTTCAATATTCCGATATTGACCTTGGTAGATGTACCGGGTTTCTTGCCTGGACGTGTTCAGGAGTATGGCGGAATTATTACTCACGGAGCAAAATTGATGTTTGCATACGGCGAAGCAACTGTTCCGAAAGTAACCGTTACTTTGCGTAAGTCTTATGGCGGAGCTCACGACGTTATGTCTTGTAAGCAATTACGTGGAGACTTCAACTACGCATGGCCTACGGCACAAATTGCAGTTATGGGAGCAAAGGGTGCAATCGAGATATTGTATGGTAAAGAATTGTCTGCAATAACCAATCCTGAGGAGAAAGCAAAGTTCGTTGCAGAGAAAGAAGAAGAATACAATACGACATTTGCAAACCCTTACAAGGCTGCTTCATACGGATATATAGACGATGTAATCGAACCAAGAAACACTCGTTTCCGTGTAATACGTGCGTTCCAGTCTTTGCAAACGAAGCGTGTAACTAATCCTATGAAGAAACATTCCAATATACCTTTGTAATATGTCAGTACTAAGTATAAGTTGGAGTTTCGCTCTTGTGCTTTGTGGTATCGGAATAGGTTGTACTTTTTTGATATTGGTGCTTCTTATAGGCTTCATAAAGGTTTTGTCTGCTGCTGTTAAAGGTAGCAAGAAATCTGTTGTTGCAAAGCAGGATACCGCAAGTAGTAATAAAGTCGCTTCAACAACGGATTCTCATCCGACTCCACTCGAACAAGCAGCCATTGCAATGGCAATGCATTTGTATTTCGATGCTCACGACGATGAGCCTCATGTAATCACCATTGAGGAAGTGGAGAAACGTTACTCTCCTTGGAGTTCCAAAATTTACAATGTAAGAAACTTTATCAAATAGAAAGATATGAACAAGTTTAAGATAACAATAGGCGATCAGAATTTCGATGTTACCGTTAAAGTAACCGACCACAATAAAGCCAATGTTGAGGTAAACGGAATGTCGTACGATGTTGCATACGAAAAGAAAAAGGCAGCAACTGCACCGGTAGCCAAGAAGGTTGCCATTCCGTCTGCGGCTCACATGCACACACCTAACCCTCAGGGTACAGTAGGAGTGGCTCCTAAGCCGGCATCAGGAAAACAAGCAGTAACATCGCCTCTACCGGGAACAATTTCATCAATTAACGTGAAAGTCGGCGACAAAGTTAAGCGTGGAGATGTTTTACTCGTCATGGAAGCCATGAAAATGGAGAACAACATTCTCGCATCTCGCGATGGCGAAGTGAAGGCCGTATATGTTTCAGCCGGACAAACCGTTGCACAAGATGATGCTTTGGTAGATTTGGCTTAATCATTAAAACTTTGAAAGATGAAAGAATTGAAATCATATCTTTTGAAAATCGCTGCATTAGTGGCTTTGTTCTTTCTTCCGTTTGTTGCCAACGCAAACACCGATGAGGAGAATGCAGCTGCCGTAACGACAGAAGCAGCGGTTACAATGCCGACTGCCTCCGAGCAAGCGACAACAACTGCTTCCGATGATGAGACTATAGGAACCAAAATGGAGAAATTCTTCAACAGTATGGGGTTTGTCCAAGTGGGGAACGGTCTTTGTTTGGTGATGATATTGGTATCTTTCTTGTTACTATATCTTGCCATAGTGAAGAAATTTGAACCTTTATTGTTGCTTCCGATAGCATTCGGTATGCTTTTGAGTAATTTGCCTGGTGCAGGGCTGTATCATCCGGAGTTATTCGCACAAGGTCATGTTCAATGGTCGCAATTTGTCGATGCAAACAATGTCGGATTGATAGACTACTTGTATTTGGGCGTCAAACTTGGCATATACCCTTGCTTAATCTTCATCGGTGTAGGTTCGATGACCGATTTCGGTCCACTATTGGCTAATCCTAAGAGTTTTCTTTTGGGAGCAGCAGCTCAGATTGCCATTTTCGCAACTTTCTTCGGAGCATTGGCTTTGGGCTTTACCTACGAACAAGCCGGTTCCATAGGAATCATAGGAGGTGCAGACGGTCCGACGGCTATATATCTTACATCCAAACTTGCACCTGAGTTATTGGGTCCCATAGCAGTGGCAGCTTACTCCTACATGGCTTTGGTTCCGGTAATTCAACCGCCGATTATGAAAGCACTGACAACGAAAGAGGAAAGAGAAATAGTCATGAAACAGTTGAGAACGGTCTCAAAGAAAGAGAAAATCATCTTTCCGATAGTCGTAACCGCGGTTATTTCATTTCTTTTGCCTTCCGCAGCACCGCTAATCGGTTGTTTGATGTTGGGTAACCTCCTTCGTGAGTGCGGAGTAACCGAAAGATTGAGCAAAACAGTGCAGAATGAATTGATGAATATCTGTACTATATTCCTCGGAATTTCGGTTGGAGCAACGGCAACGGCGAGTACATTCTTGAATTTGCAGACTTTATCCATTCTTTTAATGGGAATTATAGCCTTCAGCATCGGTTCCGGAGCCGGAGTCTTGTTTGCCAAGTTCATGAACCTCTTTTCAAAGAACAAAATCAACCCTCTTATAGGTTCAGCAGGAGTATCTGCGGTTCCTATGGCAGCACGTGTGTCTCAGAATGTGGGACAAGAGTGCAATCCCGGCAACTTTTTGCTAATGCATGCCATGGGTCCGAATGTTGCAGGTGTCATCGGTTCGGCAGTAGCCGCAGGTGTACTGCTTGCATTCTTGGGATAAAAGTTCTTTTTCTTCATAATTTTATGTGGAGCGACTCTCAAAAGTCGCTCCTTTTTTATTCCCTCCCATTCCGAAAATGACAGAAAAGAAAGCGAAAAGACATAAGATGGATTTCACTGATTGCATTAAGAGAGTAAAGAACAGGAAAGGGACCTTGAAAAAGAAAATTGCAAAAAAGAGGTGTCAGAAATCTTCTGACACCTCTTTTTTGCTTATCGGATATGGATATTCCTATTAAATTACTCCTCGGATATCCCAAATATGCTTTATGTTATGACGATTAAGGTATTCTTGCATTCCTTCAACAACTTTCTTTCCGATGCAAGGGTCGATGAAATTTTGAGTGCCTATTTGTATTGCACTTGCTCCTGCCAAGATATACTCTATTGCATCGGTTGCATTACTTATTCCTCCCAAGCCTATGATTGGAATTTTCACCGCTTTTGAGGCTTGATATACGCACCTCAAACCTATGGGCTTTATTGCAGGACCCGATAAACCTGCTGTAATAGTTGAAAGAACGGCTTTTCGCTTTTCCGCATCAACTGCCATTGCCAAAACAGTGTTTATCATTGATAGAGAATCCGCCCCTGCTCCTTCAGCGACTTTTGCTATTTCTGCAATGGAGGTTACGTTGGGAGTTAATTTGACTATCAAGTGTTTCTTATAGACTTTCCTTACTTGCGATACAACCTCCTCCGCCATGTCGGGATTGGTACCGAAACCCATTCCACCTTTCTTTACATTAGGACATGAGATATTCAGTTCTATTGCCGGAATATTTGCAAGCTCGGATATTTTTTCTGCTACTGTGCAATATTCTTCTATTGAGGAGCCGGAAACATTGACAATCACATTTGTCTTATAATCCTTTATTAGAGGATATATTTGCTCACAAAAGTAATCAACGCCCTTATTTTGCAAGCCTACGGCGTTTATCATTCCCATAGGCGTTTCACACATGCGTACAGCAGGATTTCCCTCTCTCTTTTCGCCAGTTGTGCCTTTTACTACTATACCTCCAAGCATTTGCACATCGTAAAAATCCATGTATTCTTCTCCGTAACCAAATGTTCCTGAGGCTGTCATAACAGGATTCTTGAACTCTAACGTGCCTATCTTTATTTTCAGTTTATCCATAATATTATTACCAGATTACTTCTTTGGAATCGAAAACAGGTCCCTCGGTACAAGTACATTTATGTCCGCTTGTAGTTTGCTGAACGCAGCACAAGCAGGCTCCGATACCGCAAGCCATTTTATTTTCAAGAGAAACGAAGCATTCAATCTCTCGTTGTTTGCAACTCTCTGCCACGGCTTTCATCATAGGGGTAGGTCCGCAAGTATAGACACAGTCGAATTGTTTCGCAAAGATACTATGTTCCGTTACCATGGCTTTTTCTCCAAGACTTCCGTCCTGCGTTGCAATAAATACTTCCCCGTAACGATTAAATTCAGGAAGGTCAAGAAACTGTTCTTTATCTCTGTATCCAAGCAGAATATTAGGACGTATTCCTTTCAAATGAAAAGATTTTGCCAAAAAGAGCAGAGGTGCCACACCTACTCCGCCGCCAATAAGTAATACATCATCACCTTTACAATCGAAACCCTTTCCAAGAGGATAAATAAGGTTTACACATTCGCCTTTTTTAAGCATGGAAAGTTGTTTCGTCCCTTTACCCGCAATACGAATAAGCAGTATAATGGTTTTTGTGTCATAATCCACATCATGAATGGAGATAGGACGTCGCAAAATAATACCTTCTGTTTGCGGCACACGGACTTCCACAAATTGCCCTGCTGTTATTTCCGGCAACGGACTGCAAGTTTGTAAACTCAACTTGAAAAAGGCAGAACCCAATAATTGGTTCTCAACCACGACAAAGTCATCGCAATGTTTCATGTCTTTCTTTCAAAATAAAATTCAATTCTTATAGGAGTACAAAAGTACGAGAAAATATTCAATTGTCAGGATTTATGTTTACCTTTGCAGTTTGTGAACCTATAAAACAACGAGATATGAAGTATAATCATTCAAGTCTTATATTATTTCTTGCAATGCTTTTTTGCTTTACCGCTTGTGAAGTTGAGTTTGACCCGAATGAAGAATGGAAACAGGTAACTGTCATTTACGGAGTTCTGGATCAAGATAGCGACACCACGTTCATTCGTGTACAAAAAGGTTTCCTTGGCAGCGGGAATTATCTCAACTTTGCAAAAGAAAAGGATTCCATCTACTACAAGCCAAACGAAATAGATGTTTTCATGCTTTCGTATTATCCTTGGGAAAAAGACAAGGTGGGAGATACTCTTTGGTTTGATTACACCGAAACTCAGACAAAACCGGAAGGGGATTTTTATAATGAAGTCAGTCCGATATACCAATGTGTTACCAAAGGGAAGTTAAATCATTCGGAAGCACTGAAACAAGAATACAAGATAGTAGTTCGCAATAAGAAATCAGGAGATGAAACATGGGCGACAACTCGTTTGATTGGGGACTATGATATAACGGCACCGGGAAGCATAATGTATTTCATACCGAAAAACGGAAAGAATATAATGAGTTGCAGTTGGTACAACATAAATTCTTCCGTTACAACAAAAGGAGAAGGTATTATTGCGAAAATGTTCCAACCCTCAATGAGGTTTTACTATCGTGCAAACGGTGAAGAAACATTCACGGATATTGATTTCGCAATAAAATTGAACACAAGCAGCAATTCGGGTTTTGAGTTCAATAGCAATATAGACATGAATGATATTGTCAATGGTTTGAAAAGGAATTTGGCATCGCACAAAGGGAAGTGTTCATGGACAAATCGGAAATATGCATTTGAGCTATATATCAACTCTTGCAACTTGGAAATGTACGAATATTACTCCAACAGCAGACAAAATGACAATCAACTAAGCGATAAACCGATATACACAAATATAAATAACGGCTACGGACTATTTGCAGCAAGAAGAAAGCATATAAAACTGACATTCACAAAAGAAGACGAAAAGTTGCAGACAGCAATAAAGGCATTAAATTACGGTTTTTGACGACTTGTCAAGCGTATGTTGACAATAAATCAGTATCTTTGCAAACTGAATTTTCAAATAGCAAGAACAAAAGAAAATAGGATAAGAAGATGAATGTAACAAAGGAAATGACAGGCGACTTGACAGCTGTATTGAAGATTGATGTAACAGCTGCCGATTATGCAGAGTCTGTCGAGAAAGAGTTGAAGGAATATCGCAAAAAGGCAAATATGCCTGGTTTCAGACCGGGACAAGTTCCAATGGGAATTGTCAGAAAAATGTATGAAAAATCCTTGTGTGCAGAACAAGTACAAAAGCTGATGACAGATGCCATGTACAAATACATAGAGGATAACAAACTTGAGATTCTCGGAAACCCTATGGCAAATAATGAAAAGACTCAGACCATAGATTGGGACAATCAAAAAGATTTCACTTTTTATTTCGATATAGCAATGCAACCCGAGTTCCAACTTGACTTGGCAGCTCAGGACGTAACCTACTACGACATCGTTCCGACAGAAGAGATGTTGAACAAATTCATTGAAGATATTCAACGTCGTTTCGGCAAATTTGAATCACCTGAAACAATAGAAGAAACCGACTTGGTCTATGGAGAAATAGAGGAATTGGACGAAAACGGCAGTGTAAAAGAAGATGGCATAAAAGTTACTACATCTTTGGCTGTCGATTTGATTTCCATGGTTACCATAAAGAAGAAATTCATCGGTGCAAAGAAAGATGATGTCGTAACGTTCAACCTTGCGAAGGCATTCAAGAACACAACGGAAATCGCTTCCATGTTGAGAATAGACAAAGAGCAGGCAAAGCAATTCAAATCCGATGTCAACTTCAAAGTAACCGGAATAAGCCGTGTAATAAAGCATGAATTGAATGAAGAATTATTTGAAATGGCTTACAAAGGCAAAGGAATAAAGACCGAAGAAGATTTCAAAAAAGCTGCAAAAGAAGATTTATGCAACACCTATTCCAATCAAGCAGACCGTTACTTCATGGACAGCGTAAGCAAAGCATTGGTTGAAAATACAAAAATAGACCTGCCTGATGAATTTTTGAAACGTTGGCTTGTGGAAATCAACCAAGGCAAAGTCGAGAGCAAAGAAATAATTGACAATTACGATAAATACAGAGACTCCATAAAGTGGCAGTTAATCGAAGGCAAACTCGTGGACAAGTATAAGTTGAACGTAAGCAGCGAAGATGTGAAAGACTACTACAAAACCGCTTTGGTTCGTAATTATTTCCCGGTTCCCGAAGATGCAACAGAAGAACAAATAAAGGAGACAGAGGAAGCTGTTGAAAAAGTCGCAACCAACATGCTTGAAAACAAAGAACAAAGCAGACAGGTTTACGAATACTTGTTTGAAGACAAACTCATAAAAGCTTTGAAAGCCGATATGAAATATCAAACCAAGCAAGTAGATACCGAAGAGTTCGCCAAAATAATCAAGAAGTAAATAATGTCATTGAAATGTGGTATAGTTGGTTTGCCCAATGTGGGCAAATCAACTTTATTTAATTGTTTGTCGAATGCCAAGGCGCAGGCGGCAAATTTTCCTTTTTGTACCATTGAACCCAACCTTGGAACCATCAGCGTACCAGACGAACGTTTGAACACTCTTGCCGACTTGGTTCACCCCGAGAGGATAGTCCCTGCCACAGTAGAGATAGTCGATATAGCCGGTTTGGTGAAAGGAGCGAGCAAAGGGGAAGGCTTGGGGAACAAATTCCTTGCCAACATAAGGGAATGTGATGCAATCATTCATGTTCTCAGGTGTTTTGATGACGATAATGTCGTTCACGTCGATGGCTCCGTAAATCCGATACGCGATAAAGAAATCATAGACACCGAACTTCAACTGAAAGACCTTGAAACCGTGGAAGCACGCTTGCCGAGAGTCGAAAAAGCGGCAAAAAGCGGAGGAGACAGAGACTCGAAAGTATTATTGGATATACTGCTTCGTTACAAAGCAGCCTTGGAGCAGGGAAAAAGTGCAAGAACAATTACGTTTGAAAGCAAAGAAGAGGTAAAACTCGCCAAAGAATTATGTCTTCTTACAGCCAAGCCTGTACTCTATGTCTGCAACGTAGATGAAGCAAGTGCTAAAAGCGGAAATCAATATACCGAACAAGTAGAAAAAATTGCCAAGGAAGAAGGTGCGGAAATCCTTATCGTTGCCGCAAAAATAGAATCCGACATTGCAGAGTTTGAAACCTTGGAAGAAAAACAAATCTTCTTGGAAGAATTAGGATTAAACGAGTCAGGCGTTGCACGTCTTATCAAATCTTCCTACCGTCTTTTGAACCTGCAAACATTCCTTACCGCAGGCGTGCAGGAAGTCAGAGCATGGACATTCACAAAAGGCTGGAAAGCCCCTCAATGTGCAGGAGTAATCCATACAGACTTCGAGAAAGGCTTCATACGTGCCGAAGTAATAAAATACGACGACTATGTAAGCCTCCGAAGCGAAGCCGCATGCAAGGAAGCCGGCAAAATGAGCGTGGAAGGCAAGGACTACATCGTACAAGACGGAGACATAATGCACTTCCGCTTCAATGTATAAGCTCGTTCTGCGAGAACCACAAATTTATCCTTACGACAAAAAGAACGAATCGGATATGTTGTAACTAACAATATTGCATATGCGGTTCGTTTTTTATCAATGCGACAAACACTGCCTACTGTAAAGATATACGAGTAAATTTAATATCATCATTCCAAACCAATTCATCTGTCATATCTATATCCGGCAACAGAAAATCTTGCTTATCCGGATACTTTTCTAAAATCGTTTCATCCGATACAGACAAACGTTTGCGTATCTTTTTGAAGAACTTAACCTCCGAATATTCTATCAGATTATCAGCTTCTATTGTTCTGAATGCTAAATCTACAATCATCATTTGTTCTTGTCCGGACAAATTCATTTCAGAGATTTCATTCAAGTACGAACGAAAGAACATTTCCCCATTTCGATTGACTTCTTCAATCCACTTGTTCAAAAAACTCTCTATATCCATACCTTTGAATAATTCATTATTTACACAGAACTGTCTGACAATCTCTTTTTCTCCTTCTGCAATATCTCCATCGCATGTCATGCAACAGAAAATCGTTTTCAAATATAATTCTTTCTTTACCATGTTTTGCTACTATTAAAATCCGAGTTTACGTTTTTGTTCATTAACCTCTTTACATTCCATTTTGTCTCTGATTTTCTCATATTTTTCCAAATCATCAGATGTTAGCGATGGACGAGTTTGTTTGATAATACCTTTTAGTATCTCCATCGTTATTTTACTCTTTTGTCGCAATGCATAACGAGAGGCATTATTCACTATTAAATGTATATCTGCCGAAACATAATTCTTTGTCAATTTGGCAAGTTCGTCATAATCAAGTCCAAAGTCGTATGGACGATTGGATAGATACAATACAAACAAGGCTTTTCTTGATTCTCTATCAGGAACTCCTATATAGTATTTGTTTTCCAATCGTCCTGCACGAAGCATTGCCGAATCTATCATGTGCGGGTAGTTTGTGGCACCAATAACAAAAAATCCTCTTTCTCCGGTTCTGTCCATCTGTGCCAACATCTCATTTACTGCACTTTTTGACATTTCATGAACATCACTTCCCCTGCTTGGCACAAGTTCGTTTATCTCATCTATAAAGATAATTGTCGGAGCATGTTGTTCTGCTTCTTTGAACATATTGGAAATATTCTCTTGAGTGGCGTTAACGTATCGACTTTTCAGCGTTGCAGGCGTAATGCACATAAAATTGAAGCCGACTTCCTCTGCGAAATGTTTTGCACAGAATTTTGTACTTCATTTCTTTTCACATCACTGCCAAGCTGTAATCATCCAATGCAGCCAAGCCTGAATCGACCAATCGCTTCATCAAAGACGTGAACACATCCTCTTCGTTCATGCTGCTCAATAATTCATCAAGCACGTCTTTTTCAAAATCGAACGGCATGGAACTCATTGCCGTTCTTATGTAGTTTTCGTTCTTTGAGCGTTTGTTCAGTGCTTCAAGAATTTCTTCTTCAAAGTCCGTATGGTTCATCACTTCGTACATCATGAGAATGTAATGAGATAAAGCATCGCTTGCAACAAATATCACCGAATGTTCATCAATAGCGAATTGTCCTGCATGAAACCCCTCTTTGTTCAGTTCTTCTTTGCAGTTTATCAAATAGGGAGGATTGTCGAAGTCTGCAAGTCTTCCGAAGGAGTGTTCCAATCGCTTCGTTTTGCGGTTGTAATGAAACGCCATACTGTCTCCGTAAGTTATCCACCTGCACTCGCAAGCCGTTGTTTTCCATACTGCAACCAAGGTAGCGAAGGAGCCTTCGTCATAGAACTTATCCAAAAGCAAGCCGCCGGCTTTCACTGCCACTTGTTCATATTCATTATAGAACGCCTCCCAAATGTTCTCCAACCAAGCGTCGGCTTCATCAGCCGAACACAATGGAGAGTTGGGAAGTTTATCCAACAAGTAACGAGACCACCTGTCCGCAAACAGCCCGCCACCGCCTGCACCGTCCGACACGGCAATCAAACATTCCTCTGCCCTTACGGCATCTTCATTCACGCACCCCTCACCGGGCTTGCCTATGGAAATACAAGCTTTCTTCATCTATTTGTTTTGGATAATATTCGTGGGAGTTCCTATGTCCATCAACTTTATCAACGTTGTTGCATCGGCATTCACGCCCATTGCAACATGGCGACCCTGTCTGTCATCGTTCAGGTGCTTGCCTATATCCTCATTATATCTCAAAGGTAAAAGGCTTGACATCTCAAACAAAGTCTCTGCGTATGCATTGCCTTTCAACTCGCTCTTCTCGATAGGACAAACCACCTCTTCTGCCGACTTACTTGACGTGAAGTGAATATTGAACAATATAACGTTGCCGTCATTGGTGAACATGGACTTTATTTCATTCGCCTGTTGAAGCACGACCTCTTTTCTTGCTCCGTTGAACTCGCCGTCGGTTATGTTGATTACCGTGGGAGGGTAGCAATCCTTGTCATGGTGCTTTTCCATCCACTTTTCCAACAAGTCCTTTGCCTTGTCGAAAGCCTTATGCACACGTGTCCAGTTTCCGTCATGCCGAGCCTCTATCCATTGCACCTTTTCCACTTCCTTTACCACAACACCTTTTCTCGTCCGTTTCTCTTCCCTTGTGATTACCTTCTTATATGGATTGTCTTTCAACTCCACCGGCGTTACGAAGTCTCTGCCTTCGAGTTCTCCGTTCCAACCGCTGTAAGCGTTCTCGCCGTAACCTATAACCGCAATGTCATAGTAGTTCCGCACATCATCGGACTTTATGCACCGCAACACCAACTCGTTAATCTGCCTGTTCACGATGCGTGCTGCCGCCTCTGCCATCGTCATCTCTTCGCCGAGCAAGGTGGTTTTCTTTTGCATGCTGACGGAGTGATCGACCAAGAAGATGAATGCCGTAGGCGTGCTGCGGGTAATCTGAGCCGTGTAAGCACTGCGGCTCTGCAACTGTTGCGGCTTGTTCGGCACGGATATGCCGAAGTTCTCTATATTCTTTATGTATTCCAAGGGTATGAAGTTCTTCACCAGCACCTCTGCCTGAAAATACATCTGTTCTTCTTCCGGCAGGTCGAAATACGTTCGAGCCTTTACGCTGTCGAAGTGTATCGCTTCCAAGTCATTCAGACTTTCTCCAATCGTTGCTCCGGTCTTCACTGCGTTGCGGTCTGCATACTTGGAGTTTTGCCACCATATTACCTCAGGATCTATTTCCAGAACCACGGGATTGGATATGCGTCCCTCATTCATTGCCACGTACATCATCGGATGCGACTTCGTGAAGCTCACCCTCACAAAGTGCTGCAAGCCATCTCTTCTGTCCAATGAACGGGAAGTATCATCACTGGCAGGTTTGCTGATCGTGATACCTTTCTGCTCGCAGTCTGCCCAAGAGTAGAGACCGCCGTTTTTGATAATCGACTCCAAATTGTCTCTGTCCGTGAAATGATACAATTTTTCTATTCCATGTTTCTCGACCACTGCCTTGAATTTCTCCCAATCCTTTTTCTTTTCCATTATCAAGCAATATTAAAACAACGATAACTGTTTCTCATTCTTCGCCTTTTTTGCGGTATTCTTCTTTTTCTTCGCCGGCTTCTTTTCAAGCACAAAACGCTTCTTTCCGTAAGGATAAAGCCCCTCTATGTACGCTTTCACCAAGAAAGCATGCGACAAAGGCTTCTTCTCGTCATCTACATCGCAACAGGTGTTGTAGTCTAAGAGAACCACCACACCCTTACCACTCATCTGCCGCAGGCGTTCCACCAAGTCCGCCGCCTTGTTCTCCAACATCCATTTGTAGGTAGGAATATAAATTTCGTGCTTTGCCTCTGCATAACCCAATATCTCCGACCCGTTCACGCCCTTGCGGTGTCCCAACACACGTCCATGCGTTCTGATCGACCGCTTTATGTTCTTCATCGTATCATTGACGAACATGCCTGTATCTATATCCTCGTCCTCGAATACTTTCAGTCCCTGCCAAACGCCCTCGACACAAGCCGCCCCGACACCTCCGCTGAACGGCACGGGAATACCTCCGTGAGGATAGAAAGGACTCAATCGCACAAACTCGTCTTCCGCCTTGCTCGTTACGTCTATGATAACCGCCTCGGGATATTGCTTCAAAATATTCTCCCGCTTCTTACGCTTGGATGCTATTACAATCATTCAAATCTATGTTTTCAGTCCCGCAAATACGAATATTATCTTCAATTTCTGAGTACATGAATATTCAAAATGGTGAATCATCTTCAATTTCAATATACGTTACACCATCAGGAAGAACTACCGGATGTAAAGAAGAACAGTCCGCGAATGTGTTTCGTCCGATTTCTGTTACACTATCCGGAATAACAACAGACTGCAAGGAGGTGCAACCGCTGAATGCATAATCTCCAATATATGTTACGCCATCGGGAATAACAACCGATTGCAAGGAGGTGCAACCGCTGAATGCATAATCTCCGATTTTCGTTACACTATCCGGAATAATTATCGACTGCAAGAAGGTGCAACCGCTGAATGCTCTCTCTCCGATTTTTGTTACACTATCGGGAATAACTACCGACTGCAAAGAGGTGCAACCGAATGGATTCCATCCGATTCCTGTTATTCCGTATGGCAATTCTATATTCTTGTCTTCAGACCAGCAAGAAATAACTCTTCCGTCTTTTGAATACAGGATGTTATTTTCAACCTTGAAGAAAGGGCTTTTACAGTTTAATGTAAGTTGATGACAACCGTTGAAAGCCCGGTTTTCGATTTCTGTCACACTGTCGGGGATAACGACAGACTGCAAAGAGGTGCAACCTCTGAATGCATCCCATCCGATTTCTGTTACACTATCGGGAATAACTACCGACTGCAAAGAGGTGCAACCGCTGAATGCATAATCTCCAATATATGTTACGCCATCAGGAATAACTAACGATTGCAAGGAGGTGCAACCGCTGAATGCACTACTTCCGATTTTTGTTACACCATCGGGAATAACAACCGACTGCAAGGATTTGCAACCGCTGAATGCACTACTTCCGATTTTTGTTACACCATCGGGAATAACGACAGACTGCAAGGATTTGCAACATATGAATGCCTTATATCCAATTTCTGTTACACTATCAGGAAGAACAATGGACTGCAAGGAGGTGCAACCGCTGAATGCATAATCTCCGATTTCTGTTACACCATCGGGAATAACGACAGACTGCAAGGATTTGCAACCTCTGAATGCACCACTTCCGATTTCTGTTATTCCGTATGGTAATTCTATATTTTTATCCTCCGACCAGCAAGAAATAAGTCTTCCGTTTTTTGAATACAGGATGTTATTTTCAACCTTGAAGAAAGGGCTTTTACAGTTTAATGTAAGTTGATGACAACCGCTGAATGCCTCATATCCGATTTCTGTTATACTATCAGGAATAATAACAGACTGCAAGGAGGTGCAACCGCTGAATGCACTACTTCCGATTTTTGTTACACCATCGG
>ERZ1026882.94-NODE-94-length-77242-cov-11.249977_pt1 | contig 77242 bp, 69 predicted proteins | sample MGYA00380171_ERZ1026882 | MGnify/ENA primary metagenome ERZ1026882 (study PRJEB33269, sample SAMEA4719807) | human gut metagenome | biome: human-associated habitat; feature: organic feature; material: feces | place: Cameroon | collected 2013-10 ...
GATGAATTGGTTTACCAAAACTACCTATCTTTCTTATATCAGTAATTTTATGGGTAGAGCCAAGTTCTTGTTTTATAAAATCAAGAATAGGTTTGTCTTCATATTTTATTGTAATAGTAAGATATAGACTATTCCTATTAGAACTATGCACTAAAGCTCCGTCAGCAGCTATAAATCCTGCTATATAGGCTTTAGAATAGGAATCAATCACATTAAAATAATCCTTGTTTTGTATTGTAGGTTTCATATTTAATATATTTTCTGCAAAGTTAAATAAATTACATGACTAATACAATATCCTAATGAAGATTATTACTATTAAAAAGTAAGAAATTTAAGATAAAGAGCTTAAATGATAACAAAATTGAGTCACGTTCCAGGAATGAATACCTATGACTTCTCAGACTTTCTTACACCTTGTACTGGAAGTGGACCTATCAATGCTACTATTGGAGGTCTTAACAGGGAGTTTGATGAAGATATGTGGCAGTTATTCTGTAGTGAGCTTGAAGACTTTACTCAGGTAGAGTCACTTGTAGGGGTTCCTTATAGAAGACTTGAGAATATAGGTGCCAGCCAATCTTATGGTACAACACAGAAGTTCTTTTATGTAGCCAGAGGATTTTATGGAAAGGTAGCAAGACCTCCATATGAAGTTAGGACTGAAGACCTTGGAATCATACCAGATTTCACAAGATACCTACTTAAGAATGTCTCTCTTCCTATGGAATACTCAAATGGAACATACTGTCTTGGAATGTCTTATTATGATGCTACCATCTTGATTAGTAATAAATTCATAGAATGGTTCAATCTTGAAGACAATCCATATAGGAGATTGCATGATTTTCAGTATTTGAAGAACATGAGCATCCTTGGAGAGTATATAGTAGTTGATGGTAAAATCTATACTATCGGGGCTGCTGAAAGTATCAATAGTTATAGGGACTATGAGGGTAAACTTGTATGTAAATTCAAAGGAAGAGAAATTAGATTACACATAGATAATGGTCTTTCCTCTGAACAACATCCAGCTACCCTATTGCAAGAAAGTGTTATAATGGATATAGTATCAGCTATCTGTAAAGTTGTAAATTTAAGATATGGAAGAAAAGAAGGAGAAGAAGAGTCTGAGCTTGATAGACAGACATTCTATGTATAAACTTATAATACCTGATTCAGTTCAGAGAAAGATAAGGGAGTGGTGTTATCATTTCCCTACCAAAGAGTGGTCTGGAACACTGTTCTATACAGTAGAGGGTTCTTTTGAGGATGATTCTTTGGTTATTACCTGTAAGGATATTTATGTATCTGACATAGGTTCTGCTACCTATACAGAGTTTGACCATAGTGCTGATATTGTTACTTATCAGGCAATGAATGACCTGCTTGACTGCTATACGGGACTTATCCACTCACATAACCAAATGGCAACATTCTTCAGTGGAACAGACAGAAACACTCTTATAGAGGAAGGTATGGATATGCCTCATTTCCTCTCTCTTATAGTGAATAATGCAGGTGTATATACTGCCAAGATTACCAGAAGGGTGAGTCTTCAGACCTCTAAGATAACCTATCCTACCTTTGGTGGAGAAAGTAAGTCTGAGGAAGTGGAATCTACTGTCAATGAATATCTTGAGGCATTTCCTCTTGAGATAGATGTACAGGAAGATACATCTATCAGAGATGAGGTTGTTCAGAGAATCAAAGAGATAGAAGCAGAGAAAACCACTGTAAGAAGAATTAACTTTCTTTCTTATACCAAGAAGGAAGATGCACCCTTTAAAAGAGAAGAGGAGGTATCATTTACTAAGGAGTTCCCCTCACAGAGAACACCAGTACAGCCAACATTGTTCCCTGCTGACAGAATATTCCCTTCAGAAACAGATGGGAGTTGGGTCAATATTGAGGTCCCTCAAGAGTTGGCTCAGAAGCTACTTACACAGTTAGTAACTGGCTCTATCACAACTGGCTATAGTGACAAGTTTGATATAGAGAAGTGGTGTTCATCTATGATGGAGAAGGCTTTCCTCAGAAGGTTCCCTAACCCTCAGGACCTTGAGAACTGGCTTGACCTCTATACAGAGTTCCTTACATGGTACACTTGCTGGAAGGAAGTTGAAGATGAGGATTGTGATATGATAGCCCAGGCTGTGGCAGCTAAATTGCTTAGTATGTGTGAGCAATTACCTGATAACAAGATACTTGATGTTATCAAGTCTAAACTTGGGGAGATAATGGCATGACACAGAATATACAACAGGCTGTACAACAGGATATAGCACTTAGACTGACTGAAGCAATTAATGGTCTTGTAGACCAGGTCAGTGTTGAGCATACTGGGGCTGCTGTTTCAGAGAATACTTCTGAAGAGATAGAAGAGCAGGCTACATATCCAGAATACCCAAGTATAAGCAGTGAAACTACTGTTCCTGAGCAGGCTCATGATAGGATTCCTACCAACTCTGAGACTATTACCATTGACATGAGTACTTCAAGGTTCAGTGGTGCAGTGTGGTATAATAAAGTGCAGGAGAAGACAATCACTCTTGCAGGTTTGGGTGGTATAGGTTCTTATGTGGCTTTCCTTCTCTCAAGAATGAAGCCTAATTACATAAGAATCTATGATGATGATACTGTAGAATTGGCAAATATGTCAGGACAGTTCTATAGTGCTCTTGACATCAACAAGACTAAGGCTCAAGCCATGACTGACATGATGCATAATTACAGTAGTTATCATTCCATAACCTCTATCGATGAAAGGTTCACGGCAGATTCCCCTTCCACTGACATAATGATTTGTGGATTTGACAATATGACTGCCAGAAAGACATTCTACAATGTATGGAAACACCATGTGATGAGCATACCTGAAGAACTAAGAAAGCACTGCCTGTTCATAGATGGAAGGCTTGCAGCAGAGGAGTTTCAGGTTCTGTGTATACAGGGTGATGACAGTTATAATATGGAGAGGTATGAGAAAGACTGGCTGTTCTCAGATGATGAGGCTGATGCCACACTCTGTAGTTATAAGCAGACAACCTTCATGGCTAATATGATTGGTTCTATCATGACTAATCTCTTTGTGAACTTCTGTGCCAATGACCTTGAAGGTGATGAAAAGCCTATGATAGATAGGAGTCTTCCATTCCTTACATCATATGATGCTTCTTTGATGATGTTTACTACGGAGGTTTGATTATGCTTACAACAATTTACAATGACCTCATTACTTATCCCTTCAATACCGTGTATGCAAATACAGGTGTGTTTATTGCATATTCCTCCTGTCTTGAAGAGCATGATATACTGAATGGATACATATGTACAGATGTGAATCATACTGGTTCATTTGAAGTACCTATGGCTATGCTCCCTTATCTTGAGACTATCTTGGTACAGCCAGAGATAAAGTGGAAGCAGATTGCTATGCCTCTATATTATGGGAATACTGCTGTAAAGAACACTTCTGATGCTATCATAAAACATTTCTTCAGAGACATTCAAGCAGGTTATGAAAGACTCTCTAAGATTGTGACAAGGAAAGGGGAGGTTTATTATGGAGGAAATGGGATGATATTTGACCAACATATGAAACCTCTTGTTCTGTATACTGCTACTGTTACAGGTATGACTCCTGTAACTGTTCTTCACAGACCAGTAAGAATGAAGACAACCATTTCTGCCCTTAATGTGAGAATGTCCCCTCAGGTGCTTCTTAAGGATGATATGCTCAAGAAGAATATAATCTCCAAGGTTATACCTTCACTTGTATCAAAGAGTTTTGCAAGTATAAGAGGTGTAGTGTTTGGTAAGCCTGTAACTCCTAAGATTATCATTGAGGACCTTTCAGAGTGGATTAAAAGACCTGCAAAAGTAGGTAGTCCTCAGACCTTCAAGGAAGATATGCAGAAGTTCTTGTCAAGAGAGGATATTATTCAGGATATAGTAGAATGCCTATGACTTGGAGTGGCATAGTATCAACAGATAGTATGGCTGTTCCGTGGTCTAAGGTCATGAAATCTGGAAGACCTTTTTGTCCTGATAAGAATGACATTTTCAAGGCATTCTCATACTGTAGTCCTGATGACTGCAAGGTGGTATTTCTTGGACAAGACCCATATCCTCAGAAGGGTGTTGCAACTGGTATACTGTTTGCAAATAAGTCAGAAACTTTGCCTGAACAACTATCCCCTTCATTGAAGGTTATCAAAGATTCTTTGTTTGAGGGCTTGCATATTTCAGAAAAAGATTCTAACTTTGACCCTTCATTAATATCTTGGGCAGAACAGGGGATACTTATGATTAACTCTGCACTTACTGTAGAGATGAACAAGATAGGTTCTCATGTTATGATATGGAGACCTTTCATATCAAAACTTCTGAGGAATCTGTCTCTGTACAATCCAGATATACTGTTTGTTCTGTTTGGTTCACAAGCAAGCACATTCAGACCTTATATCAACAAGGATAGTACTGTTCTTGAGGTACCTCACCCTGCATATAGTGCAAGAACTGGAGAAAAGTTTCCTCTTATCTTCAATGCAATAAATGAAATTCTTGCAAAGAAAGGTAAGAAGAAGATACATTGGATTTAACATTTTATTTAATTATGGGAGATAAATTTATAACTAAAGAAGGGAAGAGAGTTTCTCTTGGAGAACCTCTCAGTATCACTGCTTCTCTCAAGAAGGAGGGAGTGAAGGCAAACTTTATATTTAGGAGCAACAGGCTTACTTCCTCACAGGCAAGAATGCTTGTAATGAGAGGAATACTCAAGGAAGAGGCAATACCTATGGTTCCTACCCTTGATGAGGCAGTTGCTCTTGTAAGTACATGGCTTATGAGCACTCCTCATGCAAAGGATATAGCAGGGGAGTTCCTTGCTGCAATGCCTGACTATGCAAGGTTCTCAGTTATACTCAGAGCTTTTGCAGTTCTGATAGACAGGAAATATCCTGACCACATCAACAATGCTGATGTTGATAAGTATTTCACTATTAACATGACTAATGGAAGAGTATGTGAAGTTCCTAAAGGTAAAATCAAAAACTTCAGAAACTTTGCTGCATTCAGAACCATTGATGACATCAAGATTGCCACTAAGGTTCTGAGACCTTTCATTAAGGAACTGTGGCCTAATGAATAAGAAAGTAGTCAATGCTACAGCTGTACTTAGGGACAATATAAAGTTCAGAAGTAAGGCTGAAGCAAAGATGTATGAACTATTGAAGGATTCAGGGCTCTGGTTTGAATATGAACCAGACCCTATAGTCCTTCAAGAAGGTTTCTATCCTATGGGATGGTATGAAGGTACAAAGTACAGGGAAGACAAGATTAGAGCCATTACCTATACACCTGACTTTATTGTGAAGGTTCCAGATAAAAACTGGTTCTTTATAGTGGAAGTAAAAGGTTTTGTTACTGATAGATACCCTCTCAAAAGGAAGATGCTTATCAATCATATAGATAGGTCAAAGAATAACTATGTGTTTGCAGAGGTTCATACCAAAAGAGATATGGAGTTTATAATAGCAAAAATAAAGAAGTTTTCAAGATGAGTACACCAGTCCAAAGAATCAAACAGTTGCTTTCCTGTGTACCAGAGAAAGACATTCCTTATGCAAATAAGTTCATTAAGGAGAGGGATTTTGAAGCCCTCAGAGATTTAGTCAAGTCTGATATACAGATACTTCTTAAGAAGAAGGATGAGTCTCTTGAGGAGCAGATAGACAATCTGAGACTTCTTAAAACTGAGATAGACTCCTATCTGCTTTTGTTAGGTCTTGAAGATGATGATGAAATTGAAACAGATTTTTGGGAAGGATAATAATGAAATCATTGAAAGACATATCATGGGATGTAACAGAAGACCAATATAGAGCTGATTCAGCATTGTCTTATTCTACTCTTTCAAGATTCAATAGAGAGGGGTTTGACAATCTTGCTCATCTGTTTGATAAGACAGAAAGTCCTTCACTTCTTTTTGGTAGTATAGTTGATACTCTACTTACAGGAACCAAGGAGGAATTTGATGAGAGGTTTTTCGTAGCAGATTTTCCTGAACTGCCAGATAAACAGAAGGAAGTGGTCACTGTACTGTTTAATGCTGTGGGGGGTAAATTCTCTTGGAAGGACTTGCCAGATGGGTCACTTATTACAGCTATAGAAGCAGTTAATTATCAACCTAACTGGAGAGAGGATACCAGAGTGAAAGTCATTAGGGAAGCAGGTGGGGAATATTATGACTTACTTACACTTGCTGATGGAAAGACAGTGGTATCACAGAAGTTGTATCAGGATGCTTTGGACTGTGTGGAGACATTAAGAAAGTCTGAGAGCACCAAGTGGTATTTTGAAGCAGACAATCCTTTCAACAAGACTATTGAAAGACTGTATCAGTTGAAGTTCAGAGGAAGTTATGAAGGTATAGACCTCAGATGTATGGCTGACCTTATCATAGTAGACCATGAGAAGAAGATAGTATATCCTTGTGACCTTAAGACTTCCTTCAAACCTGAATGGAGATTCTACAAGTCCTTCATGGAATGGGGATATTGGATTCAAGCCCAACTGTACTGGTATCTTATCAGGCAGGCTATGGATAAAGATGAATACTTCAAGGACTTCAAACTGGCAGATTATAGGTTTATTGTCATAAGTAATAGGACAAGAAAACCTCTTGTGTGGGAATTTCCACAGACTCAGGCTATTACTGACCTTAAACTTGGGGAGCATAAACTCAGGAACTGGAGAGGTATAGCAAAAGAACTTAGTACTTACCTTACCAAGGACTATGAAGTTCCAGTGGATATTAACATGAATTTAATCAACAATATAAGCAAGTGGCTGGAGAATGAATGAGCATAAAGTAGTTAAGAGAGATGGCACCCTTGCAGAGTTTGATGAAGAAAAGATTATCAATGCAGTTGCTGCTGCATTTGAGTCAATAGGACAGACTCTGCCACCAAGACTTATGAGGTCTTTTATCAAGGCAATTGAAGTCAATCTCCCTAATCCTGTAGGAGTAGAGGAGATACAGAATAGGGTTGAAAGATACCTTATGGACAACAAATATTTTCAGGCAGCAAAATCTTTCATTCTATATAGAGAGAAGCATAAGGAGGCAAGATTCATTAGAGAGAGGATTGATTATATGAATAAGTATAGTCAGTCTAATGATAATGCAGCTACTTCATCAGAGACAGATGCTAATGCAAATGTAACTATGAAGAATGTGGCTAATCTTGAAGGAGAGGTGTATAAAACCACTAATAGAGTCATTCAAAGACAGAGGATGAAGGATAAACTGAATGAGATGTTTCCTGAAGTGGCTAAGAAGTATGAGGAGGATTTGAATCATCATATCATTTATACCCATGATGAGGCTACCACTCCTGTATTGAAGCAATACTGTATGGCAGTGAGTCTATATCCTCTTATAATGGAGGGAGTAGGTAATATTGATGGTATCACGCCTTCAGCACCTAATGATTTACAGTCATTCAGTGGGCAAATTACCAATCTTATATTTCTTCTTTCTTCTCAATGTAAGGGAGCAGTTGCAGTAGGTGAATACTTTATTGCACTGAATTATTATATTGTGAAAGAGTTTGGAGAAGATTGGTATAATAGATTAGATGAGGTAACTACTTCTTCTGCTTGTAATGAGCAAAGAACTATTAGAGATGCTGTATATAAGGCATTCAAGCAGTTTATTTATGGTGTAAACCAGCCTGCTGGTAACAGGTCATATCAGAGTCCATTTACTAATGTGTCTTATTATGACCACACATATTTCAATTCACTATTTGGAGAGTTCAGCTATCCTGATGGTACTAAACCTCAATGGGAAGCTATAGATTGTCTTCAGAAGCTGTTTATGAAGTTCTTCAATAAACTGAGAACCAAACAGATTCTTACATTCCCTGTAGAGACAATGGCTATGGTGTATGACCCAGAGACAAATGATATTATAGATAAGGATTACAAAGACTTTACTGCTGAAATGTATGCAGAAGGTCATAGTTTCTTTACCTATATATCAGACAGTGCTGATAGCTTGGCTTCATGCTGTAGGTTAAGAAATGAACTTGCAGAGAATACTTTCAATCCTACATCAGGTCTTACTGGTGTTATGACTGGAAGTTGCAATGTGATTACCTTGAATATCAATAGGATTGTGCAGGATTGTAACAAGGCTTATGGATTGAAGAGAAATGGAGGATGGAGAGAAAATACTTCATTTCTTAAAGATTACTTAGTAGATATTCTCCAAAGAGTCTACAAGTATCATATTGCCTTTAAGACAATGTTGTATGACCTTGAAGATAAGGGAATGTTTGCAGCTTCAAATGGTGGATATATTCACATCAGCAAGTTGTACAGCACCATTGGTATTAATGGCTTGAATGAAGCTGCAAGGTTCTTGGGTCTTGAAGTGGGTAATAATCCCGAGTACATTGAGTTTCTGCAACTCATACTTGGGACTATCAAAGAGGAAAATAAGAAGCATTCTATTCATGATAAGAAGAGACCTTTCTTGTTTAATTCTGAGGTAGTACCTGCTGAGGGTCTTGGTGGTAAGAACTATAATTGGGATAAGTCTGATAATTACTGGGTACCAGAGGATGAGAACCTATATAACTCATATTTCTATGATGCCCATGATGACACTTCAGTACTTGACAAGTTTATTCTTCATGGAAGGCAGGCTTATCAATTCACTGATGGTGGTTCAGCAGCTCATATCAATCTTGAAGACCACCTGAGTAAAGAGCAGTATCTCAAGTTGATAGACTTTGCAATAGCCAATGGTACTAACTACTTCACATTTAATATTCCTAATAGTAAATGTGATGATTGTGGGTACATTACTAAGCACCCAATCACAGAGTGTCCTAAGTGTCATAGTCATAACATTACTCAATATACAAGGGTAATTGGCTACCTAAGACCCATTAAGACATTTGGTAAGGACAGGCAGATTGAAGCAGCTAAGAGAACCTATAGTGATGGAAGGAGTGAGATATGTTAAAGTATGCAGACACAAAAATAGTCTTTGCTGAAGTGCCAGATGAGATAACTCTTGCTATCAATATAAGTGGCTGCCCCTGTAATTGTGAGGGTTGTCACTCTTCTTATTTAGCAGAGGATGTTGGTGAAAGGCTTGACTTTGACTCCCTTAATAAGATTATTAATGATAATACTGGAGTAACATGCGTATCCTTTATGGGTGGAGATGCCAATCCTGGTAATGTTAATAGTCTTGCTGAGTTTATTAGAGCTAAATATCCAGAGTTAAAGATAGCCTGGTATAGTGGAAGGCAAGAACTAAGTAAAGATATTAACTTGGAAAACTTTGACTATGTTAAGTTAGGACCTTATAGAAAGGATTTAGGTCCTTTGAATAGCCCTACCACTAATCAGAGATTTTATAAGATAATACATACTTCTGTACCTTCTACACTATTAGTAGACCAAACACATCTATTTTGGAAAAAAGATTCCTCAGAAAAGTAATTGGGGAGAAGACATTCCCGAAATGCCATTATACAAGAAAGAAGCACAGATGGAAGCCTAAAATTCCTTATGTCTCTATGCAAGCAGCTGAACTCTTTATTGAAGAAAGAAAGTTAGAGAATTATGAGGCTTATAGGTGTCCTATATGTGGTAAATGGCATATTGGATTTCATAAAAGAGAAAAGTAGAACAAGCCCTCAGAAATGAGGGCTTTTATTATGTAATGTTATGAAAGTAGAAACAAGGTTCAATATTAATGATGCAGTCTGGGTTATCTCTAATAATCAGGTGAAAGAGGGTTACATCTGTGAGATTACCTTCAAATGTAAATCTTTAGTTGGAGAAAATGAGATAATCTATAATGTGGTTGTTGGCCCTTCTCTAAGTTGTACAAGAACAGAAGATAAGGTGTTTGCATCTAAAGAAGAACTTCTTAAATCATTATGAAACTAAGGATAAAAGTAAAAACATTTGCAGGTCAGGTACTTCCTAAAATCATAGACAAGGGAGACTGGATAGATTTGAGAGCAACAGCAGACTACAATCTTAATCCAGGAGAATACAGACTTCTCAATTTGGGTGTAGCAATGGAACTTCCTAAAGGCTTTGAAGCCATAGTGGTTCCAAGAAGTTCTACATTCAAGAATTATGGCATCTTATGTGCCAACTCCTTTGGTGTGATAGACTACAGTTACAATGGAGATATAGATGAGTGGAAATTCCCAGCATTCTCTCCTAAAGGAAGTATGATACAAGCTAAAGACAGAATATGCCAGTTTAGAATACAGTTGTCACAGAAGGCAACAGTCTGGCAGAAGATTAAATGGTTCCTGAGCAGTGGAATAAAGATTGAAAAAGTAGAGAGATTGAATACCATTAACAGAGGTGGGGTTGGAAGCACAGGGAAGAAATAACCTGTGCTATTGTTGGACAGAAAATAAAAAAAAAAATGGTATTGACTTTAATAATTTGTTTTTTAGTTGCAGTAATAGCAGCATTCAGTAGAGATGCACTTAACCTATGGCTATCTAAAAAGGCAGGGTTTTCTCTTAAGGAGACTATGACTGATGTAGGTGTTCCCATAGTTACCCTGAAGAATGGGGAGAAAGAATTTAACTTCATTCTTGATACTGGAAGTGATATATCTCATATAGACTCTAATGTTAAGGATTCTCTATCTGATACAGAGGAAGTTGAAGGTGATAATCTCACTGTTACTACTGCAAATGGTTCAGTTGAAGGTAATAACAACTGGATTAGAGTTCCTCTGAACTATAAGAAACAGAGCTTTGTTGAGGATTTCATGCCTTTGGACTTGCATGATTCCTTTGAGGTCCTAAGGGAAGATACAGGAATACAGTTGCATGGTATTCTTGGTGGCACCTTCCTTAGAAAGTACAGATATGTACTTGACTATGTTGATTTAGTTGCATATACAAAATGATATATCTTGTATCACAGCAGATATTGCCTCCCTCAGATACTTACAAAAGGATAAGTGTTGAGGAGTCTCTACAGTTGCTTGAAACTATCTCTGTTGTGGGTCTTGATACTGAGACCATGGGCTTTGACCCATATACAAAACAACTCCTCATGCTTCAGTTGGGCTGTTATGACTTTCAAGTAGTCATAGACTGTACCACAGTAAGTCTTGAACTCTACAGAAGTTATCTTGAATCTGATAGGCTGTTCATTGGATGGAATATAAAGTTTGACTTGAAGTTTCTGTTCCATCAGAGAATAGTACTTAAGAATGTCTATGATGGGTTCCTTGCAGAGAAACTCATGTGGTTGGGTTATCCTGCTGGTACTCATTCTATGAGTCTTAAGGCAGCAGGAGAGAGATATTGTGGGGTGGAGCTTGACAAAACAGTCAGAGGACAGATTATGTGGGCAGGACTTTCAGATGCAGTCATTGACTATGCTGCAAATGATGTAAAGTGGCTGTCTATGATTATGGAGAAGCAGGCTATAGAACTTGAGAAACAAGGTCTGGCAAATGCTCTTATCTATGAGAACAAGTCTGTTATCTGGCTTGCCTATACTGAGTATTGTGGAGTGCTTCTTAGCAGAGAAAGATGGAGGAGAAAGATGGACTTGGACAGAATGAATGTCCAAGTGTTTGAAGATGCTCTCAATAAGTGGGTAATAAGTTCTTATAAAGGGGAAGAGTGCTCCTATCACTATCTTCAGATAGAAGGTATCCCAGAAGATGACCTTAATAAGATGAGGTCTAAAATGGAAGGAGAAAGAGCACCAGAGGCTGATATAAAAGGAGAAAAGAGAGGCTATTATGAAGCATATAAAGTTCCTATAGGAGTTAAGGTTCCTGAAGATTTTGTCATTGATGACCCTCAAGGAGACCTGTTTTCTGGTTGGGACAATGCTGTTCAGTGTAATATAAACTGGAACAGTCCTATGCAGGTAATAAAACTTTTCAAGTTCCTTGGATTCAATCTGTTGGTTCAAGACCCTGAGACTGGTGAAATGAAGGATAGTATTGAGTCAAAAGTGATAGAGCCTCAGAAAGAGAGGTCTACTTTAGCTTATCTGTATCTTCAGTATAAGGCTGCCACAAAGGTCACTTCTACCTATGGAGAGAATGTACTCAGGCAGATTAATGAGACCAGTGGAAGGCTTCATACCAACTTCAATCAGTTAGGAACTGATACAGGAAGATTGAGTTCTGGAGGAAAGGATAAGAAGGCAGGACTTGAGTATCTGAACTTTCAGAACTTTCCTGCTGACCCTGAGACCAGAGCCTGTTTTATATCTGGTCCTGGAATGAAGTGGATTAGCTGTGACTACAGTGGACAGGAGTCAAGGATTATAGCAGACATAACCAATGATACTGCTATGCTTGACCTGTTTAACAATGGTTGTGGAGACATTCACTCTCTGGTAGCAAAGATGGCATATCCAGAAATTATTGGAGATTGCCCTATTGAGGAAATTAAACACAAGTTCAAGCATTGGAGAAGTGAGGCAAAGGGTGTTGAGTTTGCCATAAATTATGGTGGAGATGCCAACACTATCAAGTCAAATAAAGGTCTGCCTATACAAGAGGCTCAGAAGATATATGACAGTTATATGAAAGGTTTCAAGGGTATGAAGGCATATCAGGACAGACAGAGAAAGTTTGTCATGGAAAATGGCTTTATCATCCTTAACCCAATAAGCCAACATAAGGCATATATCTATGACTATGACCTTCTGATGAAACTTAAGTCCAAGTTTACATCAGACTTTTGGTCTGATTATAGACTGTGTAAGGGTAAAGAAACCAAGAATCTGCCAAAAGTAGTGAAGCAGGAACTCTATAAGAGGTTTGCTGAATGTACTGATATAAGGCAGGTCACAGGGCAATATTCTTATACAAAGAAGGTAGGACAGAAGGAAGAGCATTGTACAGCAGTAGTTACTCTGGAAGATGCCTATGTACATCCTGTCAAACATTTCTTCAAAAGAAAGGCTGCCTCTGAAAAGCAGGCAATCAACTATCCTTGTCAGGGTGAAGTATGTGCCCTGAATAAATCCCATAAATTCGGTGAAGGCTGTGATGCTAATACCGAGCCAAGCTTAATAGTAATATTAAGAAGGTGTAACGACTAGTGTATGGAGTCCATATGTAAATGGATGGTAAAACGCCAAGAAAATGGGAAATACATTTTGAAATGTGAATAAAATTTCCTAACTTTGCACTGGAAATATAAAGTAACTATGAAAAGAATACTTGAAACAAGAAGGTGCATAAATTGTGGAAGAGAGTTTAGTGTCAAAACTGCAACTGTTAAGAGTAGCTCTAAAAGGCAGATGTTCTGCCAGGATTGTTGCTCTAAACTTTCTCTTTGGGAAAGGAAAGTCTTAAGAATGAATACTTTTCCTGAGGAGAGACAGAAGTACTTGAAGCAGAAAAGACAGGAGTTTCTCAGAGATTATAAGAGAAATATGTTGGCAGGAGCTAAAAGAAGAGCTTCTGTTAATGGTATTGACTTTGATATTACAGAAGAAGATATTGAAATACCTTCTATATGCCCAATACTTGAAGTGCCCCTAGTCATAGGGACAAAAGGTGACTATGAATATTCTCCTAGCTTAGATAGGATAGATAATAGTAAAGGGTACGTAAAAGGGAACATTCAAGTAATTTCAAAGAAAGCCAACTCTATGAAAAACTCTGCTACACTAGAGGAACTTAGGACATTTTGTAAAAATGTATTAAGATATAGTCTGACCACTATGGAAAAAGAACATAGTGAACTGTAAGATAAAGAGCTTATAGGGTAACAAAAGTGACAGGAGCTGTCATGTTCAAGACAGCCTCATGTTTCTTGTGGGATTATCTTGTTAAACATGACTTAGTATTCAAAGTCAAACTCTGTATTCCAGCACATGATGAATGGAATATAGAGGTTCCAGAGGAACTTGCTGATGAAATGACCAAAGTATTGCAGGACTGTATGGCTAAAGCAGGAGGATACTTCTGTAGAAAGCTTGAACTTCCAGCAGATGCAGAAGTAAACACATATTGGGTACATTAAAATGTTTGGGAAAAAGGGGCTGTAGTACCTTAAGCCTTACCTGAGCCCCTGAACCTTTCAGGTGACAGACCATTGGGTAATTCCATAGGAGTGCAGTAGTAAGGCTTTTTATAAAGAAAAAAAAAATGAATGAAACGAGCAATGCTATAATTGATAATATACTCAGCCAGTGTACAGAGCCAATAGAAGAAGTTCTCCATGGTTGGATTATTCTTATAGATGGTCAGGTATGGAAATCTCCTGCAAGAGGTTTTATATTTAACTCAAGGAAACAGGCAGTTACTACTTTTTATAATGGGATGAGGTGGAAAGTAGCAAGCTCTATGGGAAGAGCTGAAGGCAATGACCACTATTGGAGTGACACTTCAATGTATTGGGCAAGGTTTAAGGAAGCCTTGAAAGATAGAATGGAAATAAGACAGATTTAACATGGAAACAAGAGAATATCTATTGAATCGGGGAGAAAAAGCAGAGAAAGAAATGGTTAATCATCCAGACCATTATAATGTCAATGGCATAGAATGTATTGATGTTATGGAAAAACTGTTTGGTATAGACTGGACATATCATTTCTGTGTGCTTAATGCTTTCAAATATCAGTTTAGGTTTAATAATAAAGGCAAGGCTCAGGAAGATTTGAGAAAGGCTGCATGGTATAATACTAAGGCAGCAGAACTTCTTGAGAAGATGGAGGAAGAAGACAATGGCTGAATATCAGAAAATACAGACACTATTTCTCAGGGATGATAAGAACATTATCATTCCTGACCAGTTCACTTATCCAGAGTTTGAGTATCTCAAAGATAATAAATGGGAGTGTACTGAGAAGATTGATGGAACCAACATCAGAATAGAACTTGATTTCTATATCCATGATGATGGAGTAAAAGAGGTAAATGTCAATTTCAGAGGAAGAACTGATAAGGCTAATATACCTGAACATTTGTACAGAAGGCTTGAAGAACTGTTTGACAATGTTGATTGGTTTGAGATATTTGACATCACAGATACTACATCTGTTACCCTCTATGGTGAAGGATATGGAGCCAAGATTCAGAAAGGGGGTAACTACATAAGTTCTGGTGTAGATTTTATCCTCTTTGATGTTAAAGTTGGTAAATGGTGGCTGCAAAGGGATGCTGTTGAAGATATTGCAGATAAACTCAATATCAAAATAGTCCCTCTTATAGGATATATGACTATCCCTGAGGCAGTTGAGTATGTCAGGAAAGGCTTCAAGTCTACTATTGCGGAGAATGAGGATTATGATGCTGAAGGTCTTGTTCTTAAGACTACTACAGGACTTCTGAGAAGGAATGGAGAAAGGCTTATAACCAAAATCAAGACAGTTGATTTCAGAAAATACAGAGATAGTCAAGTGATGAAATCATGAAGCAGTGGACATCAAGAGAGTTTCTAAGGATGCTTAGAAAGAATGGATATACTTACAGTAGACATAATGGGGACCATCATATCTATGTAAGTGAGGGAGGAAGGCATATATCTGTACCTCAGAAACTTGAGTGTGTCATTGCAAGAAGACTAATTAAGGAATATAATTTGAATATTGAACTATGAGTTTAGGAGGATACCCATTGGGAGCTGACCAAGACCCAAGAGCTCCCTGGAATGAGAAGGATGTCTTTGTAGATGCTACAGTAAGCATCACATATCATAAGACTATAAGGGTCAAACTTAATGAGCACTATGACACTCCTGACCTCTACAATGCAGCACAGGATGAGGTCCAGGATGATGTAAAGGCACTTTCTGATAATGGCTGGTATGAGGATGAATTTGAAGTGGTAGAAGAGTAATGGCAACAGTTTATTTCATATCAGATGCTCATTTTGGACATAAGAACTTGAGTGAGAGATTCAGAGGAATGTCTGTTGAAGAGTCAGATGAACTGTTAATCAGGAATTGGAATAACAAGGTAAAGAAGAAAGATGATATTGTCTATTATCTTGGTGACTTTTCAATGGATGCTCCTGAACTTCTTGAGAAGTATCTTGACAAATTGAATGGAAAGATATATATCATAGGAGGAAACCATGATACAAGAAGAGTATGTACCAAATTCAAAGAGTTAGGCATTACTGTACTTGGATGTATGGAATATAAGGGCTATATGCTCACTCATATGCCTGTAGATAGAAGGATGATTAAGGAAGGTCCATTTAGAAGATATAGAGGAAACATACATGGGCATATCCATGCTTATGAACTTGTTTCTCCAGACTATATTTCTGTGGCTGCTGACCTCAATAATCTTACTCCTATGACTTTTGAGGAGATTGTTGAGAAGCAGAAGAAGAAACATCAGTTGAAAGTCAAACTCAAGAACTTCCTTATGTATGTTACTTTTTTGTTTAACAAAGTTTTTAAGAAGAAATGAGAATATTGGTTATAGGTGACATACATGGTCACAATGGCTGGGAGAAAATAGTCTTCAAGGAGGATTGGGATAAAGTAGTCTTCCTTGGAGATTACTTTGACAATTATAAGAATACTCCTGGAAAAGAGCAAGTTACTAACTTCAAGGAGATACTTGCAATGAAGGCTACTCACCCTGATAAGGTAGAACTTCTCTATGGAAATCATGACCATTCCTATCTCAATAAGGAGAGGTGCAGTGGTTATAACTGGCAAAATCAACTTATTTATGAAGAAGTACTTAAGGAAGCTAAGGATAAAGGTTGGCTTAAACCTGTGTATATTCATGATGACATTATCTTCTCTCATGCAGGAGTGTCTTCATATTGGCTCAAAGAGGTAGCCCAATTAGCACATCCTCAGGACATTACTTGGGAGAATGTTCCTCTTGATAAGTTCAACTTCAATGGACTTACTGGGTACAATCCATTTGGAGATACACCTTCACAGAGTCCTATCTGGATTAGACCTACATCCCTTCTGCAATACCCCATTGATGGATACAGGCAGGTAGTAGGACATACTCATATGGGGGCTCCTGTGAATAGAGATGGGGTATGGTTCAATGATATGATGCCTAAGTATTATATCATTATTGAAGATGGCAACATAGAATTTAAGGAGAATAAATATGAGATTAATTAAACCTTCTTATGAAATATGGGAGCAGGAGTCTGGTCTTGAAGGTGTCTATAAGATGATAGAGAAGGTAGGTAGAGTCTGTTATAAATCAGAAGATAAGATAGCAGAAGGAACTGCAAAGTCTTTTGTAGATAGACTTATGAAATCAGGACATGGTGCTATGTTGGAACATGGTACTATATATCTGATGATTCCAAATAACCACCAAGCATATAATTTCTTCGGAGATAATTGGGTAAGAGACACCTATGGTGCATCTCCTTATTCTTCAGTAGTTTGGGATAGTGATAAAATTTACATTACAACTAACTTAAGAGTGCTGGTGGAGAATGGTTGGCTTGATGACCTTAAGTATCTTTGTGAACCTACTGAGTATCATGTTAAGAGGGTTACTGTACACTTTGTATGTGACAGAGGAGTATCCCATGAATTTGTAAGGCACAGAACATTTTCCTTTGCACAGGAAAGCACCAGATATTGTAACTATTCCAAAGATAAGTTTGGCAATGAACTTACCTTTATTAAACCTTGTTGGTTTGATAGTTCTCTAATAGATGATACTGGGCATTGGAATGCTAATACCTTCTATAGAATGCCTACTCAATCTGTTGAAGAGGGTGCATTTCTTGGTGCTTTACTAAGTGCAGAGAAATCTTACTTCAATTTGTTAGAGTGTGGATGGAAACCTCAGGAAGCAAGAGCAGTATTACCTAATGCTTTGAAGACAGAATTTGTAATGACAGGTTTTGTGGATGAATCTGGATGGGTAAACTTCTTTAATCTTAGAGCATTGGGGACTACAGGTGCACCACATCCTCAGGCTAAAGAACTTGCTGAACCACTCTTTGAAGAGTTTAAAGCCAAAGGGCTTATTAAATAATTACTAAAAAAAAACAATGACAACATTATTGAAGAAACTCTCATTCTCTGAGAGATTGGGTACTATCAAAAGTATGTTTAAGAAGGCTTATGATGAGTCAAATTCTCTATATCAGGAGATGCAGCAAGACATTGATAAGAAGACTCAGCAGATGGCAGAAATATCCAAGGATATTGACAATACCAAAGAGCTTCAGAACAGCACAAAAGAGTTTATGTTTAACCTTGAAAAGTTTATTTAGTATGAATGAGGATAAATTAAAAGTTGGTAATATACTTTCTGAGACAACTCACTACAAGGTAGTGGCAAAGTTTAGAGACCATATTGATTGTATTCTTCAGGAAAGTGGAGATAAAGTAAGTCTTGGAAATGACTATGCCTTGAAGTATTGTTCTTCAGGAGATGTCTATGAGGAAATCAAGGAGGTGACCAAGGAGGATAAGGCTGACGGAACTCCAGGTATAAGGTCTATCTTTGAGAACATCCATTCTTCTGAGGTATTTACAGTGGTATTCAAAAAGCAGGATAAAAAGAAGACCAAAAAGCAGATAGCAGAGGAGAAGAACTCTCAGATAAATGAGGCTATTGTTATGATTAACAGAGCCAAAGAGCAGAAAAAGTCTATGGCTGTAGCCTATGCTGAAGCTCTTCAGTTCATTCAGAACAATCCTGTTCAGGATTATATTGAGGGAGAGAGCAGAACTCTCAGAGGATACAAGGTTCAGTTCCAGTCAAGAGATGGAAGATATGACTGTGTGGATATGGACATTGAAAGGACTGATACTGAGAGTGGTATAAGACCAGTTAATATCAATACCATCAGCTCTCTCATATACAAGGGAATTAAATATGTAGTGAAATGAAAATATACATAGAAATTCACTTACAGAATAATTAGATTTATTGGGGAGACTAATAAAGTCTCCCTTATTCTTTCTTTATAAAATTAGTAATCAAATTAGAGAGTATATAGATTAATGCTTAATAACTTGGTTAATTGAAATTAAATACTTATCTTTGTCTATCTTTAAATTAATTAATACTAAATAACAATGAATTCAGGAATTAATTGCGTTGTTGATACTCCAATACTTCAGGAGTTATACAACAAAGTTAAAAACAAAGTAGAAAGTTATGAGGAATTTAAAACTCTTGTATCCCTTTGGTGGAGAAGAGAGAAACAAAAAAATCCTCAGTTTGATTATGAAGTATATCCCTCTCCTGAAGAAATAGATTCTTTACTTTCTGAAAGAACTAACAAGAAAGAAGAAGGAGAAGAGTCAACTATTTCATATACTCCAAAAGGTAAGAGAACTCAAGTATATACCATCAAAGGTTCTCATATCTATAATAGGGATGGCAAAGAAGTATTTGCAAAAGACAGTATAGATAGAAATAAGATATTTGCTAATCTTGCTGTTAAATCTGGAAGAGCAGTAGTTGTAGAGCATAATAACAGTAGATATGTTGTAAATGACAGAAATCAAATTATCTCTGTTACTACTGGTAAAATGATGCAATGGGATGAAAAGAATGGAGATAGAAATGCAATCATTAAAGCTGCTCAGGAAAAGTTTAATAAAAATAGACCATTAGAAACTGTAGAAGAAGCTCCTGTGTTTGAAGATACTGAATCTTCTATCCAAGATTCTTACTCATTAGCTTCAGGAGATGCAGTAGGTTCTGATGCTGCTTGGACTTCTGCTGCAAGAGAAGTTGGTATTAAGAATATTAGAAATTTCTCTACTAAAAGTTATGAAGCTTTATCAGAAGAGGAAAGGAAAGAAGCAGATTCTGAGTATCTCAAAGCTGCTACTGAATTAAAAAGACCAGTATTATCTAGCACTATTTATACAGGAAAATTAGTAAGAAGAAATTGGCTTCAAGTAAAAAATGCTGATGCTATATTTGCAATAGGCAATATAATTAATCATCTTGAAAAAGGCAGAAGTGGACTTAATCATTCTAAACATGCAGTTGTAGATGGGGGTACAGGTTATGCAGTACAAATGGCTATCAACAACAATAAGCCAGTTCATGTATTTGACCAAGATAAAGGCAAATGGTTTACTTGGAAAGAAGGTAATTTCGTTGAGGAGCCTTCTCCTATTTTAACCAAAAGATTTGCTGGAATAGGTACAAGACAGATTAATGATTCTGGAAAAGCTGCTATTAAAGAAATTTTTAGTAGAACCTTTAATTTACAGCAAGAGAGTGGTACTACAGTAGATAATTTTGTTCCATTCTCAGAAGAAATAGAAGAGCTTTCTCTTGAAGAGAGAGGGCTTACTCCCGCTATAAATCCTAATGATTTGGAAGCTAAGGCAGATGTTGCTTTTGGAACTCCTCAAAGAAGAAGAGATAGAGTTAATCTTATTGCTAATGCTATTAGACAAAATTTCAGTATTGAATTTGAAAGACAGAAAAGAGTTTTACAAGAAAGACTTTCTTCTGAAACAGATGCTGATAAGATTGTAGAATTACAGGAACAATTAGATATTCTTGATGAAAAAAGGGCAGTTGAACTCGGTCTTAATAATATCCTTGTTAGGATAAAGAAAATGTTTCAACCTAAAGATTCTCTTCCTGCTTATTATAATTCAGAGTTTGTAAAACTTCAAGATAATTGGGATACAGTAGTTACAGAGGCCTTGGAACTTCTAAAAGAAACTGATGGTTTAGCAGTAGATTTTATTGAAACTAATTTTGATGATGGAACTCAGATAGATGAAGAATCTGGAGATTACTTTGATGATGATAGTCAGAAGGAGTATGGTTATAAAGATGGCTGGATGACTAAGGCTAGATTTGTGGACCAGAGGGATTCTCTCAGTAAGAAAGTTAGAAAAATTATTTGGACCACTGATAAGATTGGCTTTGATGGAAAACCAGAAGTTGATGATTTAGGATTTAAGAGGTATTTGCAACCAGATATGGTACAGGCAACTCTTCTACAAGCTTTGGGACAGTCAAGAAACTCTGAGCATTTTTGGAAAATCCTTAATGATTTAGCTAAAAGAAAGAAGTGGGTTCAGCCTCTTATAGATAGACTTAATAAAGAAGAAGATACTAAATCTCAATTTTATCAGAACTTTAGAAAGGAATTTATGCCTTACTGGGTTCAGCTCCAAAAGGAAATAAAAAATACTGATGGAGAAGTAATATCAGTTGTAACTCAAACTAAAAGGGTAAATAAAATTCCTGGAATCATGCACATGCTTGATGAATGGAGAGATAACTATGAGGAAGGGTCTAAACTAGATGAGTTTAGTGTTTACAAAGAGGGGCAGCAGTTAGACAAGGATAATGCAAGTAAAGCATTTGATTATGTTTCAGAGCTTCAAAATAATTATCCTGAAGATGTCAATGAATGGATAGAATCAGATGCTAACCTTAATAAGGTAATGAGGGTTCTACATATGGCAGGAATAACTGCTGATGCAGAAGTTGTAAGAGAAGCTTTAAAAGGAGAAGATTTACAAGACGGTACCCAAAGACTTGATAAAATTTATCAGCTTTTATCTGGAATGTTCAGAGACATTAAAGAGGATAAAGTTGGTAAGACAGTATCCTCAGATGGTACTGTACAATATGATGACCTTCTTAATGCTTATGACAGCACTTATACTATAATAGCTAGAATAATAGACACTATTCCAGAAGATTCTGTATTAAGTTCTTTTAGAGAAGCAGGTAATTCCTATCAGAGTTATTCAGCTCCTTCTTATTTAGGCAAGCTTATAAACAACTTAAAGAATTTAGAAGGAACAGCAGAGTCTTTAAACAAGTTTTATCAAGAACAATATGGTCAATATAAATGGTTTTATAGTAAGAATACTGGATATAGAAGTTCTTGGCTCAGACAACTTGTAAACAGCCAAAGCAAAAGAGACCTTCTTGACAGAAAAGTAATTTTACATTCTGGTAAACTTGAGTTTAATGACTGGGGAAATTCAGAATATGCTAAGGTAATGATTTCTGAATTTTTAAGTACTGCTGATAATAATTCAGCCTGGTATTATTTACCTCTGCTTGCTGATGCTGAATCTGCTGAGTTCATAAAGTTCACTAAATATACTGATTCTTCTGCACAGGATGAATCTGGTAATTATATTCCTTATGATAGGATAATTCTTAGTGAATTGGAGGATGTGGTAAGACAAGAGTATGACAGAATCATGCTTGTAAGGCAAAGGGAAGGCAAAGTAAATCCAATAGCTAACTTTGATATTATAAGGGATAAGGACGGAGAGGAAATAGGAGTTGTCAGAAATGCTGATGGAGATATTATCAGTAGAAATACTGGTAATGAGTTTAAGTTTTTTCCTGCACTTAATACTTATAAAATAAATGGAAGGCTCTTTATAGATGTACTTCAAGAAAAAATACTTAGAAATGATTCTGATGTAGCTAGCTTTATTCAATCAGCTTTAAGTAATATTATGGAGAGTGAATTTACTAAATTCATGAAAACCATGGATGAAGCAGGAGTTTTAGAGACTAATAATGGAGTTTCTAAATATTTTCAAATAAAAGCAAGTGAACTGGAAGAAACTCTAAGAAACTTTTATTGGAATAATGCTCTTGCCCAAACTCAGCTTATTGAGCTTACTACCACAGACCTTGCTTATTATAAGGACATGAGAGACTTCCAGAAAAGGTTTAAAGAGGTTTATGCACAAACTCTTAAACTTAATACTGAAGCAACTTTTAATGGTGAAGAGGTAGGAAGACAAAAGGGAAGAGCAGCTTATTTGAAGGACTTGAAGATGGTAGCTCCTTCTAAAGAAGCATTAGAACAAATGCTTGAAGGCAGAGTAGAAGCAGGTGCAATATCTGAAATGGATAAAGATGCTATATTAAACCACTTTAATAAGGTTAATGTTGCAGATGCCCAAGCTTATAGAACCCTTGATTCTTATAGAAGAGTGTTAGTTATGTCTGGTAGATGGACTCAAACAGATGAAGATGCTATGAACAGACTTAAGAATGGCACTTGGAGTATTAAGGATTTCAATACTATTTGGCAAACTATTAAGCCATTCATGTATACACAAGGACCTAGACCTTCTGGAGTAGCTGATTATGGAAATATAAAAGTTCCTTCTCAGTATAAAAACTCTGAGTTCCTGCTTCTTGCTATGTATAATACTATTGCTACTCCTTTACAAGAGTCTTCAGTATTAAGAGCCATTAATGAATTTATGGAAGAGAATGATATTGATATAGTGATGTTTGAATCTGCTGTAAAAGCAGGTAATCAAGCTCCTATTAAGATAGATATAAATATGTCTCTTCCTGATATTAAGAATCTCTTAAATTCTAAAATTAAGAATTCTGATGGCTCTGAAAATGCGGAGGTTATTCATGAGTTTGATTATGAAGATTATGGTATCCAAGTTGAGACTCCTGAACATATGGTAGATAAATACCAGTTGTTTGGTACTCAAATTAGAAAACTTATTTCTTCAGATATGGCTGATGATATTGAAATTTCCCTCTTTGGCTCTAAAAAGAAGTTTTCAAAAGCTGAATGGTGGACTATGTATAATGGTCTTATCACCGCTAATGTTGTGGATTCATATAATGAAGTGGCTAAAGAGTTTTCTTCAATAGAACATGTTGCAGAAATAATTCAAAGTGAACTCAAGGGTAATACCAGATATAGTGATGAAATAAAGAAAGCTTGTGAGTTGATAGAAGTAACAAACCCTCTTACAGGAGAAACTGAGAAAGTATTTAATCTTCCTCTCTATGACCCAGTACAAAGTGAGAGAGTTCAACATCTTTTAAATAGTATAATTAAGAAAAAAGTTGTAAAACAGACTATAAAAGGAGGAACAGGAATTCAGGTATCTGCTTATGGTCTAACTGATAAACTTTCCATTGTTTGGGAGGGAGAGGGAAAGAACAGAAGGATGAAGTATATGGAGTGTTATCTCCCAGCTTATTCTAAGGAATTCTTTGAACCTTTAATGAAGTTTAAAACAGTAAATGGAGAACAAGTTGGCTACTTGGACATTAAGGAATTACCTGAAGAACTTAGGAGAATTATAGGATATAGAATTCCAACTGAGGATAAATACAGTATGGCTCCTCTCTATATTAAGGGATTTCTTCCACAAGAAAATGGTTCCATGATTATGCTTCCAGCAGAAATAACTGAACTCACTGGTTCAGATTTTGATGTTGATAAGTTCTATCTTATGTTTCCTGAATTCTATGTTCAAAAGTTCAACTATTCTAAAGCTAAAGAGGATTTTCAAAGGTTAAACAAAATAACTGATGAAGTGGCATCTTGGTTTAAAAATAGTGACCTCAAAGAAGCTTTTGATGAAGCTCCACAAAGTTTTAAAGAATGGTTTGAAGAAAACAAAGAATCCTATAGATATGAAAGACCTAGAATAATATATAACAGATATGACGACTCAAAATCAATAAGAGAAAATTCTGTACAACAAAGAAATAATCAGCTGATTAATATGATTTGGGGAGTACTTACTAACCCAGATACTGTTGAGAAGCAACTTAATCCTGGTAACTTTGAAAAGGCAAAGATAGCAGCTAGAATCTGTAGTATTGCAAATAATGCAGATGCTAAGAAATTAATGAGTCTTTTAGGAATTACAGATAAGAAACTTATATATAGTACTCTTACTAAACTTTCTTTAGATGAATTGGATGCTATTTCTTCCTCATTCATTGGAGTACTTAGTCCTATAAGTCCAGTTACTCAGTTATTCTTTCATAGTCAGAATGCTACTGGAGGTAAGATGATTGGTATTTATGCAAATAACAATGCCAGTCATGCAATAGTTCAGCATACTAAACTTTCTTGTATTCCATTTACTATTGGAGGACATACATATAATTCTCTTCACTCTATTAAAAATGAAAGAGGTAATTATATTACAAGAAATATTTCTAACTTCCTTGCAGCTTCTGTAGATAATGTGAAAGACCCAGTACTTAAAGATTTGATGCAGGATACTATCACAGGTGACTTGTCTTGTTTTATGTTAAGAGCAGGAGTAGAACCTAATGAAGTAGGCTTATTTATGAATCAGCCTATTGTCAAGCAGATTATAGAGGCTCTTAGAGAGAATGAGTTTGGTGACAGAAAAGCTGTTATAGATTCTGTAATAGATTCTTGGGCTAAACAAAGGCAATGGAAGACTTCTAAAGAAGATGCAGCAAGATATAAGAACCTTTATTCTGAAGACCTATTCAATGCAATTCTTTTTGAAAAAGATATGCAAAGAACATTTGATGAAAATGCAACTAAAGGAGAACAAGGTTGGTTTAATTTCCAGTTATATGTAGGGAATGCTTTCAAGAATATGTATGCAACCAGTAATGATTTATCTGAACTTACTGCTATTATGAGGGCAGATACTTCAAATGGTTCTGCTGGACCTAGTAATGCTGATACCTATAATAAGATTAATAGAATATTGAGATTCCAGGAAAGAATGCAATCTGATAGGTTTAATCTTATAAATGCAGATTTAATCAGCTTTAGTTATCCAAAAGAAGGGGAGGATATTTATGATTCCTGCATGAACACTTCCCTACCATTCTTGAATGCTTTTACCAATGCAGGAATTGGAGGAACAATGGTCTTGATGAAGAAGTATTTTCCTCATTTCAATGCCTCTATATACAACATGTTGGCTGACCCAGAATTTGGATTGACTACATATTTAAGAGAGGGAAGGACTAATACAAAGTTCATAAATACTGTTCTTAATGACTTGTTAGTATATGTAATGTCCAAAACACAGTTCTTTAATTCCTATGTAGATAATACAGGTAATATACATACTGGAATTGAAAACAGGAAGAGATTCATAGTAGATTTCCCTAATGAATTTATTAAGACAGTTAATGAAAATCCAGATATTGCTGAGAATAGGTTTGTATCAAGAATTAGATTAAAATATCCTAAGAAGGGAGCAAATGGGAAACTCCCAATAGCATCTTTAGCATTTAGAAACTCTGGTAAGCTCAGTACAATACAGAGGGATATGTATTCAAGAGATTGGCTGTCTTTGTTATATAGTCCTAATCCAAAAGCTGTAGAACTGGGATTGAACTTATTTAAGTATGCTTCTTTCATGGGAGGATTTGGGTTTGGGCCAAACTCATTCATACACATGGCTCCTGTACTTCTAAGAAAGGCTATTCCAGGATATGAACAAACACTTAGAGACCTTGTGAAGAAAGATGACTACTTTCCTTTCATTAAGCAGTTTATATTGAATCACATGGATATGCCTAATTTAGTTCCTCAGTATGCTGAAAAAGACCTTTCTGGAATCACTTATTCAAATTATGGTAGAAATTTTGAAGCTACTCCTAATAATCCTTCTTTTATTAAGGAACAAGTAACTACTACTGATGAAAGTAAGAATATGATATTAATGAATAAGTTAATTCCTTTTATAAGTATCATAAAATCTAATGGAGAATTAGCTTACTTTGAGGCAGATTCTTGGTATGTAGCAGATGGACAACCTATTAGATACCATAAAGTTAGTCCTCTTGGATTTAAAGGTAAAGTATTGGAGTATGAATATGGAAAATCTAATTTGGACTCTGTATTTTATAAAGTTCAAAGACTCAAAGAAGACATGGTTTCATCTACTTTTGAGGATGAAGGAGAGGGACTTCCTAGCAAGGAAACTGCTCCATATGATTCTGTTGAGCAAGTTAGAATTCCTATTCCAGAAGGATTTGATTTAAGTCTTAAACAAGATATTGAAAACTATGAAGCAACTCCAGTAGAAGATGCAAATGGACAAATAAGTTGTGGAGGATTTGATATGGAAGGTTCTCCTTTATTTAAGTTATAATTTATGAAAAGTTGTGTAGTTATTCCCCAGATAAAAGGGAAAGATGGTAATGTAAAAGACAGCAAGTTATTTAAGGACTTGCTGTCCTTTACTAATAATAATAGAGAACAAACCAATAGGCTTTATTATATTACTAAAAATCCTAAATTTCAATCAGACTATTCTGACATTCTTAAATATGATGATTTAGGAGAAGTAACTATGAACAGTCTCTTAAAGTTGGACCTCTCCTCTATGTTAGAAGAGAGTAGTCTTAAAAGAAAAATTTCTGAGAATTATGGATTTTTTGAAAAAGGGACTCCAGTTGTATTAGATGATACTACTGAAAATTACAACAGTTTAGTAGAAAAAGCTATTTCTTTCAATGTTTCTTCTGAATATAAAGATAATTTTTCTGCTATTATTAGAAGAACTCCAGAAAGAGGCATCTATGTTTCTTTAGAAAAATCTACTACAGAGAACCAAGTTTTGGCTCAAAAAATGGCAGCTTCCTATAATCTCAATAAAAAGATTAGAGATTTTCTAGGAAGGAATGGCATTTCAGTAGGTGCTTTAAATTCTCTAGATTTAGCACTTGGAAGAAGCGGAGTAACAGATTTTTCAAAAGCTTTTAAAGAAGGTGAAGGTATAGCTGAACTTATAAGAATAGCTAATGGAAGTAGAGGAGAAGAAGTTCTTCCAGAGGAATTTGCTCATTTTATAATAGAGTCTATGGAGAATGAACCAGTGGTTTCAAGACTCCTTAATCTCATGAGTAATAGGGAATTAGCTGAAAGTGTTTTAGGAGATTCATATGGTGCATATGAAACATTGACTGATAAGGCACTTGCTCATGAAGCAGCTGCAAGGTTGCTTTTAGATAGTATATATGAGTCAAATAATCTTCAAAAAGGGGTTTGGAGTAGTCTTCTTTCCAGAGTAAAAAGTAGATTCAGTAGTAAATTCTCAAAAATGGATGCAGAAAGTCTTTTGAGAAGTATAGGAGAGGCCAAAGCAACAGCTCAACAATTAGCTACCAACTTACCCCTACAAAAAATTTCCTTCCAAGTAAATGATAGACAATTATCTCATATAGATGAAAGGTTAGATAGTATAAAAAAGCTTCTCAAGAGATTACAAGAGCAAGAAATAAAAAGATACCACATTTATAAAACCAGAACTACTAAAAGAGGAATTAAAGAGGATACTTCTGGATTCCAGGCTTCTCAAAGACAATTTATAAATTTGCTTGAAAGTCATTTAATGTCTGGTAAATTTATGGAAGGTATAGTGTTCTACTTACAAGAAGCCAGTGACACAATAAAATCTATAAAAAATTTATATGAAAAATTACAAACTCCTTCTTTAAGTTTTGAAGAAGAAGCTAGGTATTTAAGAGAAATAGGAAACTATATTGGAACCTATAGTGCAACTATTCAAGATATTAGAAGCACTCTAAATGAAGGAATGCTGGATGACCAAGAGTTAGGTCCTGAAATAAAAGCTTTGGTAAATAGTATCAGTGAAACTTTAAGTAGAGCCAAAACACATCTTGGAGAATTATCTTTTAGGCATTTTAATAATTTCTTGCAGAAGTATTTTCCTAATGAAGGTATAGATATTACTTTTAAAGGTAAAGAACAACATATTGGAAGAGAGGATTTAAAGAATCTTTTGAAGCACACAGATTATGACCCATCATTAATTGATATATGGATAAATAGTGCTGCTGAAACTAATGATATCATTATAAAACTTGCTGATTCAATTATAAAGAAATATAAAGATAGAGCAAGAAATGAAACCATAGCTCTGAGAAAAAGGATTCAAGTTGCTGCCCAGAAATTAAGAGCAGCGGGAATATCTAATGAGGATTTCATGTTTGAGAAAAATAGTAAAGGGGAATATACCCATAACTATGTATCTGAAATTCAATGGACCAAATTCAAAGAAGCTCAGAGAGAAATGTACAAAAGGGTAGAGCAAAAATATGGGAAAGAACCTGTAGGGGATAATTTGAATAAGAGAAATATGGAAATAGCTCAATGGTATAGAGATAATACCAATGAGCAACATCTCCCTAATAGTAAATATAGAAATCCTAATTTCCTTTCTGGAGCTCAATTAGCTTACTATAATGAGTTCATGGATATAAGAAAAGAGCTTCTTAATTTACTTCCGCCTAATATATACGCAGAACCAGGTAAAATGGAAGACCCTATGAGAGCTATACAAGTTAGAAGAGACTTTGTAGATAGGCTCTCACATTCTCCTGTAGAAAATTGGTGGGGTGAAATTAAAGACTCTTTAGCAGATACTGTAGTAAGGAGGGAAGATGATACTGAATTTGGAGTTAGATTAGCACCTCAGGATTTTACTGGAAGAGAATTGATGTCTTTACCTATATTCTTCACTAAAAAAGTAGAAAGAGCTTCTGATTTAAGTCATGACACAGTATCTACTCTCATAATGTTTGCAGATTCTGTCTATAATTATTCTAATTTATCTGAAATAGTAGATTCTTTAGAAGTGGGAAGAGATGTTATGATGAGCCAGTGGGGTAAAGAATTTGGCAGAACTGCATCTAAAGAATTAGGAGGGAAGCCAGTTGTATCAATGGTCAAGGAATTTGGCAATACTGTTGTTGAAAAATTAAGTAAAGATGATGCTAATTTCATCACTGCTTATAATAATCTATTGGATTCCCAAGTATATGGAAGATATCTTAAAGATGAAGGAACCATAGGTAATACTAAAATAGATAAACAAAAGGCTGCATCTTTTTGGAATAGAATATCTTCTCTTAATCAATTAGCTTTAAGTGCTTTAGCTGCAATGGCAGCTGCTGCTCAAGATATGTCTAATGTGAATCAAGAAGCAGTGGCTGGTGAGTTTTTCAGTGCAGGAGAATTATTTAAAGCTGATGGCTTATACTTTAAAGGGCTTCCAGGCATTTTAAAAGAAATTGGGACAGATATAAAATCATCTAAACTTTCTTTATTTCTGGAAAAATTTGATATTCTTCATGATTATGAAAATGAAGTAAGAGAATTATCTTTTGGTAAAGGAAGGTTTAAAAAAATGCTTAGTTCTAATACTCTGTATTTTATGTTGAGAATGGGTTCTCATTGGGGAGAAACTAGAACAGCTTTAGCTCAGGCACTTCATATGAAACTTAAAGATTCAAGAGGAAACCAAATAAATCTTTGGGATGCTCTTGAAGTCAAACCTATAGACTCTTCTCATCCAGAATATGGAGCTACCCTAGAATTAAGAAAAGGAGTGCTTAAAGAAGATGGAACTGAACTTACAGAAACAGATTTTGAGCAATTCAAAAATAAATGTATGGCATTAAATCAAAGATTATATGGTATATATAATCAGGCTGACAAGAATGCTTTACAAAGAACTGCTATAGGTAAATTAGCTTTTTTATATAGAAGTTGGATGATACCTGCTATTAATAGGAGATTTGGAGGAGCACAATATAACTTTATGTTAAATTCTAATACAGAGGGTTATTATAGAACTTTAGGTAAATTCTTATGGAGCACTCTAAAAGATTTAAAAGAATTTAAATTCACAGCAATAGCTTATTGGCACGAGATGTCTGATGCGGAGAGGGCTAATATGGCCAGAGCGTTGACTGAACTAACCACTTTTGCAGTATTAATAGCAGCAAATAGCTTCTTACTTTCTGATTGGGATGATAAGAAAAATCCTTGGGTAATGAGGAATTTAGCCTACTTGTCAAGAAGGTTACAGACTGAAATAGGAGCTATGGCACCCACTCCATTAATATTTGATGAAGCTTTTAAAATTCTTAAATCACCAATGGCAGGCATAGACCCAGCAGAAGGATTACTTAATTTTGCATGGAATGCTGTTAATCCTTGGCATTGGGGACTTGAAACAGACTTTATGGGATTAGGAGATGAAGAAAGACTTATAAAGGGAGGTAAATATAAAGGTCATTCTAAATTGTATAGGTCTTTTATGAATTCTCCATTCTTACCTATGAAGAGGTCTATAGAAAGAGCTATACATCCAGAAGAGAGTATGCCTTTCTTCAACAATTAACAACAAAAAAAAAGAGACTCAGTTTTGAGTCTCTTTTTTTTTTGTTTTACCCCTAGAAAAAATTTATATCCCTATACAGTATTTAGCTACTTCTTTTTCCTCTTCAGTAGCATTTTTTATCCAGTTTTCAGAATATCCATTCTCTAAGAATAATGTATTATCTTCTTTAGTTTCTCTTAGTTTTATATCATTGTTTTCTTTAGAATAAGTGCCTATATTATCAGTAGCTGATTTAATTTGATTTGGATTTATGAAACTATAAGAATCTCCCCCTTCTTCAACTTCATTTTTATATACTGTTCCATCATATCCAAGTTCTTGCATTAATTTCCTCAATTCAGAATTAGATAATCCTCTAAGTGTAGAATATTTATCTCTAGATATAATTCCTTGATTATATAATTCATTTAACATAGAACTTGTGGATTCATGTACATAATCAGAAGTTCTTAGTGGATTTTTTAAATTAATAAATAATTCATATTGAGCACCTTTAATAGTATCAGCGGTTTCCTTACTACCTACATGACCAAATGGTTCTGAGGTCCAAGGCATAGTCCTTGAAGGGTGGTCCATATCAAATACACCATTAAAATCAAATGGGGTGTTATGATACATTATCTTAGGTTCACCGTTTTCATCTACTACTTTAGAAGCTTCACTAGGATTATTTTCCCAATCTCCAAACCACTCTTTGAAAGCCTTAGTTCTTACATGAATCCACTGTCTTTCATCTAAATTAGAAGGCTTACCATTAGGAGCTAAAATATTTCCATTCTTATCATATTTAGCAGTACTTAATATATCAAGCATTTCTGGAGTATATTCTTCTGGCCTTAATCTAGAAGAAGTTTCCTCTGTAGTTCCTACTCTCATATTCTTATATTTAGATGACATTATCTTCTTATATATAGAATACCTCATAGGTTCAGCTTCCTGAACTCCTCTAATAAGATTCCAAAGTTTCTTGAAGAATTCCTTAATCTTTTGTCCTACAGTTTTGGATTTTTGATTAATAACATACTCTCTAAATCTCTCTGCTAACCATTCTTCCAATTCTACAGGGTCTGTGAGTCCAGATTCTTCAGAAGCTTCCTTCATTAAATTAGCTCTTTCATTTCCATTAAGTCCTAAACTAAATACAGCATGAAAAGCTTCATGATAAGCAGTGCCCTCTGCTGCAACATTGCTTAAAGTAATACCTGCATTACTAAATGTTCCCCAGGCATTTTTACCTGCTATATGTATAAGACCTTCAGCAACCTCAACTGGAATATTAGGAAGTACAGTACTTAACCATTTGACTTCTTTATCAATATCAAATTTTTCAGATTCTTTCTTAGCTTCTCTAAGTTTTACAGTAGGATTGCCACTTATATTTGCTCCCATCATAGCAGCAAAATCTTCAAATGACAATTCATCATTACTTGCAGTTGTAGCTGGAGTTTCTTGTTTAACTTCTGTGCCTATAGGAGCAGCAACTTCAGTTGGAAAAACAGAAGGCATATTTTTTAATTCTGCAAATTCCTTCTTATGTTTTTCTACAAACTCTTGTCCTTTAGGTCCAGAACCAGGTCCTTCAAAAGATTTTTTGATACCTTCAAATACAATATTTATAGGAGTTTCTGCATTGAGATTAGTTCCTATATAGGATTGTCCATTAGGTAATACAATACCATAATTATATCCTGCTACTTTCTTTGGTCCTTTACTGTTTAATCCAGAAGTTAATACAGGTATTTTTATAATTTGCACAGGAGTTCCTAATATTTCCCCAACACTAACCATGTAAGTTTTATGAATCTTCTTATCTCTACTATCTAAATAATAACCTACTTTACTATTAGGAAGCAAAGTCATTATAGATAAGTCTTCTATTGGATTCATATCATCATGATTTTCAAATAGAATATCTGATTTTTCTGTATTGGTAGATATAGCTTTAGGATTAATATGGCTTCTTACTTCATCTGCTGCTACCCCAATAACCCATTCTCCAGTAGTTCTGTCAATTACTTTTCCATCAATAATAGCTTTATTATTCCACATGGTTGGGCCTTCAGTGGCATTTCCATATTGCTTCTGCAAGGTATATAAAGCTTTATATCTTTCTACATCTGCTAGATTTGTAGGAAGCCTTCTTACTCCATCTTTGAGAGAAAGATATTCTCCATTAGGAAATAGAGTAACTTGTTTATTATTAACAGTTACAACAATACTGTTATCATTAGATTTGGGAGTATTACCAGGAGCAGGACTATTAAAAGGAGTTTTACTTCCTTTTATTTCTCCATTTTTTCCAACAGGATTAGCAGTAAACCAACCTCCTGTAGTATGATTAGTATTAACTGCATTAGTTGAAACTATTCCTGAGTCTAGAATTGTTTTATTGTATTCAGGGGTGTTTATAGAAGCTCTATCTATATTAAAATTTAATCCCATTCTATATAAATCCCCAAACAGAATTTCTGGGTCTTTATAAACTCCTACAACAGTTTCTGAATTTTCATAAACACTAGTACCATCTGCTTTTTTAACAAGCTTCTTTACAACATTTCCTGAACTATCTAAAATATTCCTTGTAACTCTGATAGTACCATCCTCTACAATATAAAAATTAAGATTAGGAATATAAAGATACTTACTTAATTCCTGTACTCTATTTAATAAATCTGCTTGAGTTTTTGCATTTATAATAGCTTCAACACTCTTTCTGATATTTTTTACTATTGAAGATTCTGCATTTTTTGGAGAAGTTAAATCAAATTCTTTTGAATTAAATTTCTTAACTTTAGCTCCTACTAATGTATATCCTCCTGACATTCCTTTTCTAGAATTAGGTATAGCTATATATACCATACCATTCTTTTGAGAAATATTTTTAGGTCTATTGACTTCATTTAATTTTATAGAAGAAGCTCCTAAATCCAAAGAACCATTCCTAACAATAGCAAAAGTAATATTATCAGCAGAATTTAAATCTCTAGATTCCCCATATTCAACATATCCTGTTTTTATATCATTAACAGTAGTGGTAATAGAAGAGAAGAAAGGTTTAGACTGGTCTGCCTTTTTATATTCCTCTAATATCTTAGATTTTATATCTTTAGCTAAATCCCCACTTGCAGTAAATATTCCAACTGGTATATGGTTATTATCTTCTACTTTATAATAAACTATAACAGGATTACCATTAATATCCTTAAGGTCAGAAGGTATTCCTAATACAAGGTTATCTCCTACTTTAAGATTTCCAGTATCTACATATTCTTGTGCCCTATTTTGCTCTATCCACTGAGGAATTTGACCAAAGTTTACAGAGGCATCTTCTTTTTGAATAGCTTGTGTATCTGATATAGGAACAAGAATCCCCTTCCTTTTAGAGCCTAAGAAAAACCAAGAAAGAGGAAACCAAGATTTAGTAGGGTCTATAGGAGTCTCTTCCTCTATTTCTTTCTTCTGAGATTCATTAGTATCAGGTTGCTGCTCTACTCCAGAATTATCATAATTAGCTGGTAAGTTTCCTGCACTTACTCCAGGTTCTCCACTCTCTGATGTGGTACTTGCAGAAGGAGTGGAATCATGTCCTTTTGCAGAAGGAACTTCAGTAACTCCACTATTTCCAGTAGTACCACTCTCATTAGTTCCTAGTGCTGGATTTTCAGAGGTAGTGAATTTAGCAGCTTCTGCATTTTTACCCATTTCCATAAGTTGCTTTTGCAAAGCTTTTGCAACAGCTACTTGGGCACTTAAAAAAGTTTGTTTATCTAAAGCAGGGTCTCCAGAAGAGGGATTTTCCATATTAAAAAATGTTGTAGCCTCTGTATAGTTAGGATTGGAAGGTTCAATCATTTCACCAACATTTTTAGCACTATTCATAGCATTATTAAGCATTTGAATAGCATTGGCAGTTTCAGCATCTTCTAAACCCATTTCTGAAATCTTAGCTACTGTCCCCTGATATAAAGATTGTATGTTTTTATTTTCTTGAGCTATAGGATTACCTTCTTCTGCAAGTTCATTAAGAGCTCTCTCCAGTTCTGCTTCTGTTACATCACCTTGACTTAATATATTATTATAGACATTTCTTAACTCTCTTGGAGTAGTAGCTTTTTGTAAACTCTCTTTTGCTGTATCTGTTTTCTTCTTTTGGTCTTTTTTTACAGCTTTTTCTTTTATTTTTTCTTGCTCAGCATTTGCTTTTTGTGGAGAGGAATAATACTCATTAATCTTATCAGAAAACTTCTTCATGTTATCTTGGATTCTATTTAAATCCTCTATCTTTTTAATCCAAGTTTCTTTAACATCATCAGTAAGCTCTGATTCTTCAACTAATTTTTTTAATTCATTTCTTATTACTGGAAGTGTAGCAAGTAATCTAAAATGTTCAGGAGAAACAGCCTTTTCATCAGTACTATCATATATTTCATCTTTATATAATCCCATTAATTCATTAGAAATATCCGTCTGTCTCTGTCTCCAATTATCAAGCTGCATTTTAGCATAAATGATATTTTCCAAAGCATCTTTAGATAACTGTGAGCCATTTTTGGATGCCTCCAGACTTTCTTTCATCTCTCTATATTGAGATGCCAATCCCTGCATTATTCCTACATTTTCCTGTATTTTACTTCTAACATCCTCTACACTCATAGGATTACCATTCTGTTGGAATAATCCTGAATCTATAAGACTTTTGATATCTGCATCAGATATAGTAGAAGCCTTTTCAAGAATAGTATTGAAAAGCCCAAATTGTCCAGCATTATCCAACATTATAATATCAGATACCATGCTGGCAAATTGATAATTGTGAAAATTAAAATCATCTCCTGCCTCTAATGCTAAATTAGCTTTGTCAGTTAAATCAGTATCTCTAACAATGCCTTTATAGTATTCTTCTAAAGTGGGGTCAGATAATCTTTCATTTATTTCATTTACTAATGCCCTTCTTTTTCCATACTCTCTTCTTTCTCTTAAGAATTCAGTTACTCCCCCTTCCATTGTCACAGGACTTCTCCATTGTCCATTTTCTTTTGGACTCCTAAATCTAGGAGAACCTACTACGGATGTAAGAAATCCCATAGCAAAATCTGTGGCAGTATCTGGGTCTTTCATTGCTTGAGAAAAAGCCATTCCCAAAGACTGTATAGCTCCATTTGCTAATTCCCTTTTTTCAGGATTAAATACACTCTCATTAAAGGAATTATAGTTAGGATTAAGGTCTGCTGATTTAACAGCTACATCCTGTAAAACTTCCTCTGTACCTTCAGTAAAAGCTTGAAACCCTCTTTCCCCAACATTCTTTGCAGTATTAAGCCATGGTTGTTCTATATTAAGAGACAGTCCATCCTTTCCTACCTTTATTCCTTTAGACCTTTCTTTGGCTAAAAGAGCAGCTCTAGATGCTTTATTTCCTCTGGTAAATAGCTTTCCCCACTCTAAAGAATTGGTTAAAGTAAGAAGAGCCATGTTATATCCTAATACATAGTTTCCAGCTTTATTTGCATCTTCTTCCATACCCAAGAGTGTTTTCTTATACTCTTGGTCTATCAGCTGTCTTTCTTCTGGACTTTTAGCTGCTAAAATAGCTTTGTTATATTCATCTGCAATTTGGGTATTCTCTAAGTTAAGTTTATCTTGCTTAGCTTGTAGAGCTTCTATAGAAGCTTCTGATAAAGCACCTGCTACAGAAGAACCTATTAATTGTGCTGCTAATGGGGCCTTACTCAAAGCAGAGGATACTCCCATACCTGGAAGAAGCATACCTTCAGTAAAACCAAGGTTCTTTATAAGGTCAGCCCAAAATACAGAAGTTCCAAGTTTCTTCCAAATAGAAGATTCTGAATAACCCTTTGTATAATAATTAGGAGCAGCTTGAGCAACAGATTCTTGCCACTCAAGCATTTTCCTATTTACTGCATTGTCATAGAGTTTATCTAACTCTTGATTAGAAAGAGCATCCAACGCTCCCCAAATAACTCCTAAAGAACCACTGATTGCAGTTGTTCCTGCTATAACTGCATTATTTATAAGAGCATTGCTTATTCTATTAAAGACTGTCTGTTCTTCTCCTCTTGCTTGGTCAGCAGTTAAATCCTCTGCCATTAATTGGTCTACAGATGGAAGATTTTTATCCCATTTAGAAGAAGAAGCCCCAAAATAAGTACCAGAGTTAGGTCTAAGCCTACTTTCCTTCATCAAGAAAGTAGGGTCTTGTTGCCTAAGATAATCTCCTATTCTATTAAATCTTTCTATTTCAGATACTCCAGAGTTATCTATACCCTGGGTCATATAATAATCCCTATCTTCCATTTTTACCTTTTATTAGTAACAAAAATATCATAAAGGAATCCAGAAGCAGCATCTTTCACAAACCTACCTCTACTAAATCCACCATTAATTTCATCTCTAAGAGAAGAAATTCCTAACAATCTTCCATAGTTAGTCCCTGGGACTTTCTCTACTATTGTTTTAACAACATCTCCATCTAATGTGTAAGTAATATAGCCATAGTAACCATCACCTAAATCTACTCCCTCTTGTATAGGCATCTTACCTGTCTCCTCAAGTATATTTAAGCTAAGTTCACTTAATTCTGCATCTCTATTACTTATACCTGTTTCTGAATTTGAGTAGTCTTTTAAATAGTTATTTGTTGCAGTATATCTATTTCTATAATCATCAATCTCAGAAATAGAACCATTAGGAGCATATGATTTTCCAGTGTCTTTATCATGAATAACTACAGGTTCAGAATCTGTTGCTATTATTCTAAGTCTCCCTTCTGTTTTATTATCATTAATAAGCTTCTCTACATCTGACTTAGAGATAAACTTACCAGTTTCCAAATCCATCAAACCTTTAGTTTGACTTTTTCCACTTCCTAAAGAAGAACTTACTCCATTTAATATAGCATCTATAGAGTTCTTTTGCTCAGTAGGTGTTACTCTAGGAATAATTCCTGATTTTTCTCTAGTTGCCTGTGCTTTTTCAAGTGCTACTCCTAATTGTATAGATTGCAAAATATTATCCCCAGGAATATAAGAATATCTTTCTGCTAAAGAATCTAATTCATTTTGAATTTCCTGCATCCTAGTTCTATTAGAACCATTTGAAATATTACTCCTTGCTTTAGTAAAAGCAGCTTGCTCTTCTTTACTTAAGTCTCTTAAATCAGTTTTCTTTCCATCCTTGGTGAAATATTTACTTGTTGATGTGGAAGCTGCTATTGATTTTGCAATAGTATTCATTCCAGGGGTTCCTAATGACCCTGTAGGTGTAAGGGAAGTTTCAGTATATTTTCCATACTTCTTCTCTATATCTCTAACAGTCTCAAGGTCTTTTTGATACTCTGCTAATAAGGCATCTAACTCAGGATTTGATAAAGTTTTACCATTTCTAAGACTTAATGTTTGTGCAAATTTATCCAAATCTGATAATTCGTCTCCATTACCCTCATGTCCCATATTTGACATAAATGTAGATAATTTAGGAACAGGAGTTTCCTCTTGTTTTCTTCTTCTATCTGCTTGAATTAAATCCCAGTTTCTATTTTGAAGGTATTGAACATCAGTCTTACCTGAAAGACCCGCTTTCATTCCTTCTATAATATACTGTTCTGCTTTATTTCTATCTCCCTGTGTAAATCCCTGTTTACCAATATCTGTATTATTGAGAATGTCTTCAATTTGACTTCTTAATTCTGGAATACTATCTGCAACATTATTCATAAAGTCCTGCATTTGTTTAGAATCAGGACCATATTGTTTAGTAATCCTATAATACTGTCCTCCTAAAGTATTAGCTAAAGCTTCTCCTTCTGGAACATCTCTAAGTGTTCTAGAGAAAGCCTCCGCAAGTGCCTTACCTCTACCATAAAGCTCATTTCCACTCACATAGTAAGTCTCTGGAGATTTACCATTCATATAGTTTGAAACTGCCTGATAATAAGGATTAGCATTAGTCATAAGAGTTCTATCTTGACTAGATAATTTATCCCAGTTTTTCCTGGCTTCAGCTCTAGCTTCTGTAGCTACTTTGATTGGAGCTATGTCAGAACCAAACCTTCTTCTAAGATTCTGTAAAGTCTTTCTATTTTCAGAAGACAATCCTTTGGAAGAAAGAGTGGCAGCTGCTGAATTTAATTCCTGCATATAAGGATTATATACAGTATCCATTAAATCTTTGTCAAGAGTATCATCTAACTGAGAACCTATCAACCCTGCATTTTCAGCATAAGTATTATATAACTCTTCTCTCTTATCAAATTCCCGCTTATACATTTGATATGGTACAAGCATTTCAGCAAGAGTGTATGGTTGAAATTTACTTCCTATTGTTGTATATGCTGTAGCCATTACTTTCTCCTCCTACTTCTTTTAGTCAGCATTCCGCCATTTTTCCTCCAACCTTTCTTCATTGGTTCACTAAGAGTTCCAAATAAATCAGAATCTTTCATTGCTTGAAGCATATTAGTATCTCTGTTCTCTCTTCCTATTGCTCCTAAGTTATCAAAGAAGTTTGTAAGATTAGCACTTCTTGAAGTAGCTAATGCAGTATCTGCTAATTCTCTCATATTAGCTGCTGAAGTTATACCTGCAAGTCTCATCTTGTCTCTCATAGATGCTAGATGTGCATTCTGAGCATCAGCACTCATGGCAGCCTGTGAGTTATACTGGTTAGTTCCTCTATTGAACTGTTCTACTGCCTGCCTCTGCTGCTCATTATACATATCCATCTTCATAAGAGTGTCTCCTATAGCATTCTGAGCATTATAGTCTGCTGCAAGAAGTCCAGCCATAACCTGTCCAGGATTACTTCCTGAATTTCTTAGTGCTGCTCTTGTTGCACCAGCCTGTCCTTGAAGTTTGTTAAAGTAATAATTTCTGTCAAGAGGTTTATAAGTGAGGTAGTTGTTTATAGGTCTGCTACTTACCCTATCTCTTGAAAGATTATTTGCTGCATCAAGTATGAGGTTAGAGTTAGTATAATCTGGTTTCTCAAATACACTTGAGAGTGCTCCAATTGCTGAACCAACTATAGGAGCATATCTTGCAAAAGTAGATAATGGTTTTTGTTTTGGGTCTGTATCTGTAGAAGATTTAATAGATTTATAAGGAGTGGGAACTTGTAAAGTTCCAGCTCTTTCAGCCTCTATTATATCTGGGTTAATTCCAGTTTTAGCATCATCTATTAACTGTTGTTCATGCAGCATTTCATCTACTACATCTGGATTCCACCCTTTATACCCAGGGTGGTCATTTAAGCCTTCTATATCCCAAGGACCTGCATACTTCCTACCACCAAATGCCATCATCTGTTGGGTTCCTTTCTTTCCTTTCTTCATTCTCTGCTGTTCCTGTAAAAGTGCAAGCTTCCCAAGTGAATCCTGTAGCCCTCTTTGACTTATAGGGTCATTAGGTCTTTCTGAGGACTCCTTGCTCATATCTTCTGCTATGAGTGCAAAAGTATATCCCTTATATTTGTTAGGAAGTCTTGACTCCTTAAGTTGCTTATCTGAAGGGTGAAGCCTATTTGAAAATACATAATCATTGAAAATCACTTCTCCCTCTTCTACAAGGTTTGGTTGTCCATCTGGAGCAACCCCCATAGGAACTCCTTCATGTGGATTATCTTCATGTGTTCCACCAGCTCCTACCACAGTTACTCCATTGAGAAAGTCTCCTCCATGAGTCTGATAGGCAGGAATGTCTGAATATAGATTACCTCCATCTTCAAACATATATCCCCCTAATGAATGCTTCCATTTGCTTGCATTCCTTGCAAAGTTTGCTCTCTTTACCAAGGTAGAACTGTAGTCATCCTTATTGGCTAACACATGTCTTGCAAACTCCTGTACTCCCATTCCAGCCCTCTCTGCTGAGGCAGTAAACTTCCCTCTATTACTCTTCTTTATATGAATGGCTCCTCCATCTTTTGCATAGGCAGCCATCATTGCATTTCTTGCATTATCTTTCATAACACTATCTGCTTGATAATCAAAGGCATCAATAGCTCTATTATTAGCATCTTTTGCTGCTAAATTAAGCATTTTTGCTTTCTTTCTTGCCTTACTGTTACCCGTGAATATCCCGGCAAGAGCACCGCCAAGACCTACAGCAGCACCTGCTACAGCACCCCAAGGACCTCCAACAGAAGCACCAGCAGAAGCACCTGAGCCAATTGCTGATATAGTGTTCATAGCCATTTCCCCTCCAGATACTCCTCTAATATCCTTCATAGAGTAGTTATCCTTCTGGAAGTTTATATCATTGTAGGCATTAAGAAGTGAATCACTGTCTGTGGCTTCAGAGAAAGTCTCATCCTTAAGGTCTTGTATATTACTTTCTATTCCAGTGGTATCAGCAGTCTGAGCATTTTTCATGGCAGAGTCTACTATGGAAGTAACTCCTCCAACTACAGACCCAACACTACTAATAGCACTTCCCATATCAGAGAAGGAACTTTTCAAAGCATCTTTAGATGCCTTATTCCAGCCTAATCCCTTCTCCTTGCCATTATAGTCTAATATACCACCAAAATCCAACCTTCTTGATAATGGTCTATATTTTATTCCTGTAGAAAGGTCAAGTGTTTTACTATGCCTTCTTTTAATATTATACTTAGCCATTGTATAGTCATTTGCTGCAAATGTAAGAAAAATAATTGACTTAAACAATAAGGTATATAAAATGATAAAAGAGTAGTAAGTAAATTACTTACTACTCTCTTAACTATTCAAAATATCTTACTGCCAAATCATGGAACTCCATTCTTTCATTAGAAAGAGTTGGAGTCTTGGACAGTTTAAGATATATCCAAGGGTTTCTTATTCTATTCAATCCATAAGGATTGTCAGGACCTTTCTTATCTCTTGGAATATCCATTCTCCATATTCTGAACTTCCTTCTTACATCAGGATATCTATCCCTTGCCTTAAAAGGATATAGAGGAGAAGTAGAGTCACCTACAGAAACCTTATTTCCCTGATATTCATTCCATACTTCAAGAGTATCAAAGGTATCTCCTGTAAGTTTTCCCTCACCAGGCATATAAGGATTATAATCTGGGTCACTCATATCAAACATGTCAGCTCTATATTCAAGACTACTGAATGTTTTGTCTCCATAAGGGTCAGGAGTAATTCTGTATAACATATGATAGCCTTGCAGATTTCCAAACAGATTATTAAACTCTCCTTCACCCTGTATCCACAATTTATTTACTCCCTTGTTATCCTCTTTGAATGCTACAAATTTATCCTGAATATTAACCATCATTGGGACTTTTCCATAACTGAAGAATGATGTAAATTGTCCAAGCATTTCATTATAGCACAGCACATTCTGCTGTTCCTCTTCATTCCCTCTAAGGAAGTAGACATCATCATTCACCCTATCCCAGTAAGCAACAAAGTTGTTGAAGTCTACAGGATTCCATAAATCAGTAGAATTGTCTCTTCCTATCCAATCCTTGAACCCTTTCTCATCAGAGAGAGATTTCACAGTTCCTGTGAACAGACTAAGTGAACTATTGATATTATCTATGAAGTAGATACCATTCTTGGTTTCAACTATGGACCACTTGTTGATACATCCGGCCTTGTCAGTAATATACCTCTTTCCCTCAACCTTACCTGAGTTGGCAATCTCAATAGGTACTCCTTGCTGAGTTCCAATTTGAGTTCTTGAATTAAAGAGTATCTCAGCAATACCCTTATCCTGGAATGCTATAAGTGAGTTCTGGAACCTTCTTATGGCTCTAAGTGGTCCCTTATCACCATCAAGAGACTCTATTGACGCTAAAGTCAGATTAGTCCAAGTATCAATCTGCTCCCCTAAAGTCTTGGTTTTGGTCCAAGTGAACTGAGTAGGATACAGAGAATCAGTGCTACTACCATCAATTACAGCAGAAGTATTGAATGAATCTTGTCTGGTATATAACTCATTTATACTGTTAAAGGTTTTAGTATTTATAAGAGTATAGTCAGAAGTAAACATGTTCTTGTCTGTTTTACCATTCAGATTTATTCTACTTTCAACCATTCCAGAGAATATTTCAATAATACTGTTCTCCTTATTTTCTGCATAAGGCATAGTCTTCAAGACATCATACCTTTGGTAGTATGAATCTCCTTCAACTCCATAGAGAAGGTTAGTCTGTGTAATGTCTGTAACAACTCCACAGTCTACAAAGATATTCTTCTTGAGAGCATCTTCCTCTACACCTCCATATCTGAAGTCAGAAGTTGAGTAGTCCTGTATATCTCTATACAGTTCTCCAACAAAGATTATTGAAGTATCAAAAGAAGAGATATCTATCTTGCCATCATTCCCATAGGTATCAAGGGGTATAGACAAGTTATCTGGAGATACTACTATCTTGTTGAGAAGCACTTCATTAAGAACCATAGTGGGTCTTGAGTAAGTGTATGCAACTCCAATATAGTTCTTCATATATACTACCTCTCCAAGTCCTGTTCTAAGCTTGGTATCAGTCTTAATACTTACTCCCTTGTCTATGTCAGAGACAGTCAAGGAAGTAGTAGTGCCTAACTTGAACAGACTTGACTGCCTTTTCCTTGAAGGAGAATATCCAGCAAATAGAGGGGAGTAGGTGGACTCAACTCTGAATGAATATGCATCTGCATCTTCCTTGGTTACAGTTACAGACCCTATTATCCTGACACTCTTTACTTCATCTCCTTCAGAATTTACATAGGAAAGGATATAAGTTCCAGTTTCACTTCCTGGAGTAACAGATACAGTATATCCAGTTGTAGCCTCTTCCTCTATGACTGGAGCAACTGTTATGTTAAATCCTGGAGTCACATTCTCTTTGTACTCTACTTTCTCTCCTAAATGATATACTGAACTTCCTGATACTTCTTCTACAAAGCAGATAGCCTTTGTGTTTGGGTATTTGTTAGATTTGTCATAATCATTCTTGAAAGACTCATAGGCATTACTACCAGACTTATTGTTCAAATCTATTATATAGATAGTACCAGATTTTATGAGATTATCTGGAGTGTAGTATGGATAAGTGTTCATAATAAGAACATCATCCATTTGAAAATCTTCAATATACTCCTTCCAAGGAAGATAGTAATTTGTGAGTTCCAGACTATTTGTTTCTCCATTTACTGATGGGAGAACTACTATTTCATCTCCAATGCTCTTGAAGGATATGACACAGTTCTTCTTACTCTTTGCAGAAAGGTTTACAGGTGAAGTTGAGACTCCAATCTTTGCCCAATTGACTGGGTCAGATATGTAGTCAAGACTATGGGTATATCCATCAAGACCTGTGGTATATACAGGGTATTCCTTCTCACTTGGTGAGGACAAGACAAAATCATAGTTATTGTAATACAGTTTTTCTCCTCCTATATTTATAAACACATTATTGGTCAGCTCATCAGCAATGCCTATACTTTCTATACCATTTTTAGGTTCCCAAGACATCTTCATATAATAATTATACTCATCTGTCTTGTTCAAGTCCAACTCTTTTTTAAATTTGTTTACCCAGCAGAAGTTAGTATATAGACTGTATCTTAGATTTGCAAGTATTTTGTTCTTTAATATGTACTTCTCAGTATCTCCTGACTTATACAATGCTCCTGACTTATGCCAAGGATATATTATATATGGGACTGTTATATCTATAGCTGCAATTGGGTTTTTAGCATCTCCACTAAAGAAAGGAAGGGTAGGGGGCTGTTCTGGATAAGGAGTAGTGTTCTCCTTACTGAGATTATATGGAATGAAACTACTTTTAGAATCATCCTTGTCAGGGTTCATATAGAAGTTAGTTGTTCCAGCAGTAAGAGGAGAGTAACCTATAATCCTGAACTTGAAATCCTTAGAAAGAGAATTATAACTTCCAAATTCTATATCAGGGGAGTGAAATGTAATCAATGACTCATCAATGTAGAATCTATTTCTAAGACTTTTTCCATAGATAAGACCATTGTTTGACAGTATACCATCAATCTGTACCTTTCCTCTCTGAAGTGGTCCAGTGGTTCTTTTATCACAGGCATTTCCCCAAAAGTTATGAGATGCTTCCCAATCTGCTTTAAGGGCCCTCTTCATTTCTTCAGTTGGTAATTGAGGAACATGTGGTGCATACTTGGAATAACCTGTCCAGAGTGTTGGAATAAGGTCTTTAGTATAAGACCTACTAAATTCTTGCCATACTTTATGAAACCCTGAGGTTGCATAAGCTTCTCTCCAAGATGAGCCAACTTCAAATGCAGTATCTGGTATCATATGCTCATCATCATTGACATCTGGACTTCCCTCAGAGTTAAAAAATTCAAATCTGACTTTAGCCTCAGCTCCAGTAACACCAAATAGACCAGCACAGTTGTCCTTGTAAAATGTGAATATGGACCATCTGACCCATACTGGTACAGTACTGGTTTCTATATCCTTCTTAGAGAAGTATGGAGGTTTTATATCTTCAGTATCACTCCCATTGACATTCTGTAATTCTGCCAAAGTGCTCTTGTTTCCAGGTATCTGTGAGAAGTTAGTATTTGTAATATTATCACTATTCTTAGGTCTAAAGAACCATGATGACATTGCATAAGGGGAGTTGAGAACTCTCTGTGTTACATTGAATACAGTTGGGCTTACAAATCCCTGTGCTATAATTGACCTGTCAGATTCTGACATTATAGCCCTTACAAGGATAGCTCTCTTATAAGGAGTGTGTTCAACTATAAAGGAAGATATTTCAGGAGGTAAAGTACATTTGGCAACAGCCTTATAAGTCCTCACAGCACCTGTTTTAGGGTACAAGGTATTTACTTTGTCCCCAATCCAATATACTGAACTTCTCCTTCCTGTATTGGTAAGGAACACCAGACCAAATCTGTACTTTTCCCCTCCCTTGAAAAACAGGAACTTATCTGAGCTTAAGTCTAACTGTTGGTCCTCATAATAGATTGACCCAAGACTGTTATTCTGAAATACATAATCATCAGATTCTGGATAGACAAATTCTATCATAGAACTCTCACCTGTTGATTCCCCTTCTGAATCCTTCTTTATAGTAGCATCTATGAGGTTCTTCAAATCCTCATTGAGAGAGTCTGTCTGAAGTTCTATGTTCCCTATGAACAGTGTGTTGTCCTTTTGGGCAATGGTTCCAGCATGAATCTCAGTACCTCCAATATACAGAAGGGTTGTTGGGTCTATCTGAACATTATATGCTCCAGTGTCTATATATGTAACTTCAGTAGATATTGGCAATGTAGCCACCTTGTTACAAGTTATGGTACTTGAAGTAACAAGTGAATAGATGTTTATGTTATTGAATCTACTGTCCAGGTTCTTTAGGCTAATTTTGAAAGCACATGAAGAAGTTGAATCAGCAGGTGTGGCACTATCCTGACTACTAAGATTGTAGATGAAACTTTTCCCTATAATGTTAGTCTCCTGTCCAAAATCATTTGAGTAGGTAAAGTAATACTGTATGGTGCCACTCCCAAATAAGGCAGTGCCAAGGAAAACTTTATCTACCTGTATTTCAAGGTCTGGATTAAACTCTGTAACAAAATCAAACTGACTTGGGTTATCACTGTTATAGTCAAGTTTCTTTATATTGATGAATCTTGGCTGGTTAATTCCATCTACCCAATATACTTTTTGAATAGCTTCTGTTTCATAATTGGCAAGAGTTTCTATTGGATGTTTAGAATCAAATCCCAAGTTTCCATCAAACAATGATAAACCTCTCCAATTCTTTCCATCAATATACTCTATTCTATAAATATGGTCTGTCTTAGTACCCTCTTCATGAGTAAATAGAACCATGTAATTATTTAATACACTGTGCCCTATTAAAGTTCCCTCTAAAGTTATTGGAGTTTCAGTTGGAAAATCAGTACTCTCATATAAAGATTCCTCATCATCATTGTCATGATAAACAATATTTATAGGATGGTAAGTATAACTTTCCAATATATATCCTAAGTCTGCCTTTAAATACTCTACTTCTGAAACAGGATTAATTAAAGAGTCCCCATCTTCAAATCTCCATTTTCCTGAACTGTAAGTATAAATCATACTTCCAGTTTCACCTGACTTAAGTTTCCAAAGAAAAGTTAAAGAATGGGTATGATTTTCAATTTTAGAATCTACCACTAAATCTCCATCAGAATAATAATTTATTATATAAGCAGTACTTTTAGTAAAAGGCTGTCCTTTAAGCTTTATTTCTCTATTACCTCTTTCATTTGTAACAGAGAGGAGGGTATCATGGTCTCTGGCTATTATTCTGACATTAAAGTTCTCATAAGCAAACTCATTATTTACTTTGCTTATTGAGAGGTCTCTTGTCATTCCTTTATTTTGAAATGATGCAATCTTCTGTTCCATATTATGGCTGTATAGTTAGATACTCCTTTGCTCCATTATTAACAAAGCCATGCCTATGTTCACTATCCCTTATAAGAAGAGTTCTCCAAGAGTTGAACAGAGACTCAGCCTTATCAAGAGTAAGCCTGTTAAATTCAGTTTCACAGTCCCCAACTGCCCAAGCATATTCCTGCTGGGCATTCTGTAGAATGGCAGGCTGTAGTTTCCCTAAATCAAACAGTATAGTGAACTGCTGTTTCTTGATATAGGCTTCAAGGGCTCTAAGGAAGGAAGGATTGTCAGGTAATAAAGGATACCCTTCACCATCAGTTGCTATGGCATTATAGGCTATCTCTATATCTGTATCCTTGGTTGAGGTATATATAACACATCCTTGAATCTTGTATGTAAGGTCAGTCCCATACCTTCCTACATCAGGTTTCTCCTTGCTCATATGAAATGAGTCAGTAGAATATCTGTAGGATATATGAGACCTGTGGTTAGGTTCTATGTCATCAACTTTCTTGGCTGTCCTTACCTGTATCATAGATACATAATCACAAGGCAGCATACATCTGTAATTCTCCACATGAAGTAAAGCAGTCTTCTCCTCAAAAAGAGAAGGGACTCCTACTATCTGTAAAAAATCTACAGTGTAATCAAGAATAGTTTCAAAGGGCACATCTCTGAGAAGAGGATGTCTCATTATTCTGTCAGCAACCCTTCTTATGTTAGTTGTCTTCTCCATGCCTAATTCTATATAACATAAGGGAATCTATTTCCCCATTCTTTATTTTATGCTTAAGTCCTTTCTTGATTTCCCTGTTAATATGAAATTGATAGAAAGATTTATTTGGATAGTCCGCTCTATACTTATTATAGAAGACTTTAAATACTTCTTTAGTTTCCTGTCTTACAAGCCTCTTATCCTTATAAGACTGTTCATCCTCATACCACAGTTTTAGAGTAGAGTCCCAATCTACTGGAAGATTGGTCCTAAGTTTACCTTCCTTAAACTCTACTATAGTCTGCCTCTTCCTGAGCTCCAACTTTCCCATCTTCTCAGGCAATACAATCTCTTCTCCTTGTATAATAAGCTGCCTTAGAATATCATTGGTCTTTCTTATGATACTTAGGAACTCACATTCAGTAAGTACATATTCAGACTCCTTTGGTCTGGTCTTTCTATAGTAGTGGAAGGCATCTTTCACTCCCCAAGAATTTCTTACTTTATGAACTCTCTTTCCTTTAGCCTTCTTAGCAGAAGACATAAACTCCCTTATATCCATTATATAAATTTAAAATATAAACCTTTATAAAGTTTTCCTGAAATACAACACTTTCTCAACCAAGATTCATCAAGCATATACTTTTTAGATGCATCCCTAATACTATCAAAGATTTCTATGGTGATTCCATCACTTGTTACATGCTTTACCATTCTTTTAATAGTGCTATTTTTAGAAATTTTCTCTTTGGCATCTTGAGTATGTTTCCTACCCTTCATTAGTTTACTTAGGTATTCTCTCATTTCCTCAGTCCACTCTGTTGTATTAGGATGCCCTTTTCCTTTATGAGATTCACTAAGTTTTCTCCTGTGTTCATCACTTAGTTTCTTCCCCCTTAATTTGCTTGATTTCTCATATGGTACTTTCTTTCCTTTATTCCAAGGAGTTCTGTCTGCACATCCATCTCCACCAGAAGTTATATTCAAACTTATGCCAAGAGATTTATAATGAGCAATTAACTCTATCTCTAATTTTATGGCTTCCTCTTTTGTTAAATTAGTAAATAATATCTCATGTTTAATATTATCCCAACCATATTTTATAATAGCACTCTTTATAAGAGAGCTCTTAACATTCATATACCCCTTACCTCCATTCCATCTATGTTCAACAGGTTGAGAAGTAATTCCTATATAAACCTTGCCTGATGGAGAAGTGTGCCTATATAAAGAGTATTGTCTATTTCTTCTGTCCAGCATTATTTTCTGGGAGGTCATCTTTATTATTATTTGTATTATCCCCATTAGTAAATCTTGCTCCACTTAACTCCTGTACCATCATCTGTATAAGAGGTGATATGAGAGTATCCTCAAGAGGAAACTCAGAATCAAGTATATCACAATTACCTTCAGACTGAGCAGAACATGCAAGTGCTGCTGCCTCCTGTGCATTCTGAAAGACTGCATCTATCCTAAGTTTCTTCAGGTAAAGGAATTGAGGGTTAGATGACTTTAGATAAAGATAGTCATCTGGTCCTTTAGTAACATATATAATGTTTGACAGCCATTTGTTGTTTCCCACATAAGGCATTCTTTCAAGGGGTACATAGGATATATGTTCTGAGGTGAAGTAATCTACAGGATATATATGCCTTATTCCTATATTCATTACTGATGGCATCTTTTTGGTGCTCCTAAGATACACACCAGCACATGATGTCCCTGATATGGCAGGTACCTCTATAAGGTCAAAACATATCTCTTGATAATTACTTCTGGTAACTTCTCCTTTTCTTGCATCTCTATACCTCCTGTCAAGAAGGAGTGCCCTATAGTTATCTGCAAGAAAGATGAGATGTTCTGGTGTATAAGTGGCATCATTTGAGATAAGTTTTAACTCATCTAAAGCCATATATACTATGCTTCTATATGTTGCCATAACTCTACTTATATTAACTAAATTAGACTATTGCACAAATGTAAGGAAAAATAGTCATTTATACAATAGTCTAATCAAATTTGTTTATGTCCTGTAAACTTAATTATCCCAATAGTTTGTCTTATATTCAGTAGCTCTTACCCTAAAATCTTGTTCAGTAAATCTTAATATATCTTCCTCTGTGCCTCTATAAGGTTGCATTCCTCCAGGCTTTGGAAGAATAGTACCTAACTGAGGTATCTCCTTATAGAATTGAGGATAAGGCATAAGGCAATTACTTCCATACAAACAATATAAAAATTTTGCCATTATGTTGTAGTCTTCCTCAGTTACATAGGTATTTAGGTCAGTATTAAGAAAGGAATCTACTAATAATAATCCTAATATTTTTACAACTACATCATATCTTAAATAGCCTGTTTGACCAAGATTAATGAAATATTCATTGAGGGCATCAAGAGCTTGTTGAGTTGTTTTTCCTGCATACATATTATTTACATCCACAAGGAGGGTTAAACTTCACATTCTCTTCTGCAAACCACTCTTTGAACTTATCATTTGCTAAGGTATATTGAGCAGTTCTAATAGCAAGTTCAAATGCTTTGAATCTAAGTATATAATCTATGAAGTCTTTAGGCAACTCACAACAGCCATTAACCACTTGCTTCATGTGATTTATACCTTCTTGGTATATAGATTGCCAATTTAATACTACTCCTAAGGTATACTCAGTATCCATTGCACAAGGAGTATCAATAGAAGGAGTACCAGCTACAGATACATATACATAGAATATATGATTATTAAATGCTGATAACTTAAATTTATCTGGTGAGAGATTTATACTGTATTCTTTTACAGTTGTATCTTGATTTTCATATACTACAACTGCATTAGAACTTGGTTTTCCTGTAGGAGAAAATGTTTCTTCTGTATCAATACTTATTGAAGATATAAACATATTTTCAAAGTACTTGTATGGAGCTACCTTAACATCTATAAAAAGATTTTGACCATCAGGAGTTATTCTTAAATCATTAAAAATTACCATACTAACTCAGTTGAAAATTAAACAATAAAAGGGACCTTTTTAAGGTCCCTTTAGTTTATTTAAGTTCCTCAAGGAATGCACTTGTCTCAGCAGGGACAACAGCCTTAATAGCTGCAATAACAGCATTAATGTTTGAGTAGTCCTTCTCTCCTGGTCTTGGAACTACAATCTGGATGTCCTTCTCAGACTTCTGTACTGAAATTCCATCACCCTGATAGAAGTAATGGATGTTGATAACATCATACTCCTTAGATGGGTCAACCAGATACTTGGTTGGAATAACATTAGGCCATCCCATATTTCTGTACTGGTCTCCTCTCTCACCCATGCAGAAGTACTCAAGGTCTGCAATGAGCTGTCCTTCAGGAAGAACTGCCTTAGTGTCATAAGATTCAACCTTTCCCCAGATTCTCTGGTCTCCATCTACAAGAACAGTAGTTGGCTGAACTGAGAAAGGAATAACTCCCTGAGGCATTGTACCAAGATGCCAAGGCTGAACTGCTTCAGCAATCCTGAGTGCTGTATAGGTTCCTGTGAGACTCTTTGGGTCTACACCCTCTTCTACCTTGGTCTCTGTAGCACCATCATAGAGATAGATGTCTACAAGAGCTGTAACATCCTTAGAGATGTTAGCTGCAAGAGAAAGAGCCATCTCTTTATAGAAGTCTGAAGCCTTAAGTCCAGGGAATACATGAACCATACCATACTTGAAGTACTGGTCTGCTTCTGACATACCAATATACTCTCTGAATGCAAGTCTAAGCAGATAATCCTGCCCAGCTACTGGCACTCCACCATTAACTTGTGGGTCAAGAACAAGGGACCAGCCTTTGAGCTTAGTAGCTATATCCTCAGCTTTTGTAGCTCTGAGATTAGTAATATTATCTACCTTAATAAGGTCACTTCTCATATTGTCAAGAAGTGCACCCTTATACTGAAAATAGATAGCACTGTCTTTAGCTTCCTTCACCACAGTGATATCTCCAGCATCCTTAAGGGCTTTAAGGTTCTCCTTGTAGGCATTAGCAACATAAAGCTGCCTTACCTGATGCACTGAAAAAGCTGCCATAAATTATTGTTTGTTAAAAATATTTGTAAACTATTGTTGTGAGCCCCAGACAGACTTTGCAATACTTACTGCCCTGCTGAGGATTGCTCTATGAATTGCTGAACTTAATTTACAAGTTTGAGCTGTACTTGTACCATTAATAGTCAGACCTTCTGATAAATTTTCAAGTATTATAGGTTCTGGTTTTGAAAGATATCTTATTGTATAAGACTTAATAGAATATTCACTTATTAATTCAACTTTATCGGTTCCACAGTCCAACCTTAATATCCTTCTTTCATTAGGTCCTCTAAATGGGCTATTCTTAGTTCTATATAAAGTATCTTGTGTTACTGGAACTACATCTACTTCTCTTTCTGTAGAATTTCCACATTTAAGGGAATTATCCGTTATTATTGCCTTTTCTCCTGTCTTAAACCAAATGTCTGTATCTATATCAAAGAATACTGACCTTGAATCCAACCCATCACCTTTTGCTTCCTTTGTATATGTAACTTGCTTAACCAAAGGACTCAAATAATCAGTAACTTCCTCAGTACTTTCAAAAGGACTTCCAAGTTTTCCTGAATAAATATCAAGAACCAGAGCCTCTTGAGCTTGAGTCAGGAATAGACTCTTCTCATATTCTGATAGTCCTGGGGCTTGGTTTGAGGCAATATTATTGTACATCAAATCAAACTCTAAACTAAATTCTTGTGTAGTCATAATCTTTTATATTTGAATTTGTAACCACCAGCTTTAGCTCTTTGTTTCCTACATACAGCTGATATATTTGATTGGTTTATTTGAAGCTCTTTAGCAGCTTCCTCTATTGAATTGTATTCTTTAGTAAACCCATCCTTTTCAGCTACTATTTTAACTCTTCTTGAACATGCTCTCTTTTCTATCCAGTCTGAAGTCTGTCTTTTACCTTTTCTTGATTTAGACATTTTCTCTTTAGTACTTTCTGAAGGATGTAACCCAATATGAGCCTTTGATAATTTATCTCTCCACTCATCTGTAAACACCCTTGTTGTTCCTAAAGTTCCTTCTCCTCCATCAGTGATATTATAAGATATTCCAAGATTTTTGTAGTAGGATATTAAAGTTTTCTCTTGAAGTACTGCCTCTTCTTTTGTTAGATTAGAATATAAAATTTCATGTACTATGTTTCTCCACCCATATTTAATGATTGCATTGAAAAAGTATTTCTGTTTTGAATATCCTAATCCCTCTCTCCACCTATATTCAGGTTTAGTAGAAGTAATACCTATATATACTTTACCAGAAGGAGAAGTATGCTTATATACTGTCCACTTTCTGGAAGCCATATTATTTTATCTTTGCTTCAATTGAAAGTTTAAGCTCCTGATTCTTAGGAAGGTTAAGGTATCTTGCAGCTACATTCAAAGTAGGGTCCTCATTATGGTCACACAGTGGTGAGTTGTCACTTCTGAGGTATAACTGGTCACCTCTCTTTGATATTACTCCTGCTTCAATAGCCTTACTGATAAGCACCTTAGTACTAAGAAGTGGGTCAGTGATTATCTTAAGGAACAACTTAGAATCAGCCTGAATAAGGTTATTAATCTTGCCCTGAAGGAACTCAAGTTTTGAATTAGAGGCTACAGGTCTACCATCTATAAGTTCAATAATGCACCTAAGAGCATCTCTGTCATCCTTAATTCTACCGTATTCCATGTAGCACTTCATAGTAGCTGACATCTTTTCACTCTCCTGGCTTTCCTGCTCACCCTCCCTAATCATTACAAACTGGTATGTTACCTTTGGCTTGTCCTGTAATGTCTCAAGAGAATCCGCAATAAAGTCAGAGTTAGCCTTAAGGACCTTGTACTTGATATAATCATCTGGTACTGAAAGGTCAAGATAATTGTCTTGCTTTGTCAGTCTAACTTGATAGTTATCCCAGTAATTGTTCTCCTTCTTATAGATAGAGAGAGCATTATATTCAAGCCCCATAATCTCCTCAAGAAATGTCTTCTCATCATCTGTAAGTACATTCTTATATGCACCAGAAGACCCAAGGATAGGAACTGTAAAGTACCTCACTGCACTTTCAGCCATACCTCCATAGAGGATGTGCTTAGGGTTAGTAACAAGCCCTCCCTCCTTAGGGACATGCCTGATAATTACTCTCTCATTTCTTAAGCAAGATTCAACCACTCTACTTGGTTTTGGCTTCTTCTCACTTTCTATTCTTGCAGATGGTTCATTACCTCCCATAGAACTAACTTCATGTACTGAAATTGGGCTATCATCTATAGCTCCAAAATCAATAGACTCTTCCATTTTCTTTGCCATTATTTATCTCCCTTTAAAAATAAAGGGATAGGGTACTACCCTACCCCTTATGATTTATGCCTGAAGTATTGCAGGTATAATTGACATTGTTCTTGTAGGGTCAAGAACACAGATTCCAAGAGTTGCCATTCTGTGGAATGTTGCTGAATCCTCATCATGGCTCATGTATGGATTACCCATCTGACCAGTGAATGGATTTCTAAGACCCCACTCATAGCCCCTGAACTCTGTCTGACCCTTGATAGCACACTTGAAGATATTAGGCTGGTCCATTGTACCAATGTACATAATGTCATACCTATATGAGTATGCTACACCACCCTCTGGGTGAAGAATCTTGTTTCTTACTGGGTCATCATAGAATGGGTCTACATCAATCTTAACCCTTACTCCATTAGGAGCCTTATACTCTACAAACTGGAAACCAGCTGAGAGAGCATTCTCATGAAGCTTGCTCTGAGTCTTCTGAACTACTCCAATAGAGTTATTGTCAAGTACAAACTGTGTCCAACCTGAAACTGTCTTGAGGACTTCCTTGTGGAACTGAATTGCTCCTCTTTCACCAGTCTTGATGACAAAGTATCTGTCATTGAAATCAAGCTTAGATGCTGAAAGTTCATAAAGAGCATCCTCAATAAGTTTAAGTGAGAAGTGGTTGTAGTACATTGTATTGGCTACTTCCATCTGCTCAAACAGACCTGCACCAGTCTGTATAGCCTCACCTGACTTACCAAAGTTAAGGTACTCACCATTACTGTTCCTGTTGGAAACACCCCAAGCAAGTACATTATTCTTTGCTTCTGAGAACTGAAGTTCAAGTTCATAGTCCACATAGTGCATCCACATATTAGTGGTATCCTTAACAAGCTTTCCACCTTCAGTTTCCTTAGTAATAGGAATACCTACCGCAAGCTTCTTATTAAGCATTGAACCACCAACCTTGTGATGAATCCTGATAGTAGACCACTCATTTCTTATAGAAACTGGTGAGCTGAATCTGATGTCACCAACCTTCCTTGAGAAACTTCTTTCTACTGGAGCATAACCAATAGAGAACCTTTCTCCTGCAAGAAGTCTTTCTGCTGGTACACCCTTAGAATTAGTACCAAAGACCTCTACCTTATAAACTGCATTAGTTCCCTCAAACCTTGCTTCACCAAGAACCCTAAGTGGATATGCTTCATTGTAGTTACCCCAAAGGATTTCTCCATCAGCAAACCAATCTTCTGGGAATACAAGATAGAATGGAGCATAACCAGCACCTACAGGTGCATCTGTATCCTTTACAACATCTCCATTCTCATTCCTTGCTTCAACAAGTGGAATGTTTCTCCTTGAAGAACCAATCACATCCCAGTAATATTCATTGTCATCATCAAACTCCCTTGTTGGGAACTGATTGAGGAATGTGTCAAGGGTCTTACCTCTGTAGTAGGCAAGCAGCTGCACCATAAGGTTTGTAGCCTTCTGAGGTGCTAACTGGAAGATTTGTCCAAGGTGGTTTTCCTTGGTTGTACCCTTCCAGTGCTGGAAGCCTAACATCTGAAATTTACCAAGCTTTCCTGCCATAAATTTTATGTTATAGTTGTTTTATTCAGAATAGGAGGTCAGACATCAAGATGCCAGCCCTTGCCCACATAAGACTCAGGGTCTTCATCAACTCCAGTTGCAAATTTCAGATTACCATCTGTGGTTCTTGCAGTATTGTTGATAGTGGTTTCAAGCTCTCTCAATCCCTTCCTCACTTCCTTCTTTACTTTTCCTTTAATAAGCCCATCAAGGTTCTTGAAGCCATCAGTAAGAGTGTATATGAGACCTACATTCTTAAGAAAGTCAAGTCTATTATCCATCTCATACTTCTGTAATGCTGTGAAGAGTTCCCCTGTTTCAGGGTCCTTATAGACAGGCTTACTTATATTATCAAAGACCTTCTGTCTTGTAGCCTTGTCAATCTGGAGCTCTCCAAATACCTTCTCCTCTTCAAGTATGTTCTTCTTGAGAGTTTCAGCATCCTTCTTTCTCTCCTGAATTTCCTCTTCCTCTGCTTTCTTAGCCTCTTCTACTATAGAGTCATAAGAGTTCTTGAAGAACTCCTTATTGCTCTTTAGAGACTCTTTGGCATCTTCTATATCAGTGCCTGCATCAAAAGACTTCTTTACTTCCCTTTGAGCTCTCTCCTTAGAGTAACCTCTATTGATAAAGTCATTATAGATGAGTTGTCTTCTTAACTGTTCACCCTGTTCTGACTCATCTGAGATATTCTCATCCTTGATTGAATCAAGATAATTGAGGGTTCTCTCATACTTTTGGACTTCAGAAGGTTCAATTCCAGCATTCAATGCTTCATCAATCCTCTTCTGTCTTTCATCAAATTGGGCAGAAACTTCATCTCTTATAGCCTGGGCAAAGGACTCTGCATCCTTTATCTCCTTGGCTTTATCATCATCAAGGTTCTGGAAGATACCATCTTCTTTCAAGGCACTGGCAATGGAAGAGTAGAAGTTGGTTTTGGGAGAAGTACCAGACCTATCTGGTGTGGTATCTTCCTTTCCTTGCTTATCTTCTTTTCCACTACCTACGCTCTCTGATTCAAATAAATCTTCTGCATCTACTTGAACCTCAGTAGTTTCTTTATTTTTCTTATCATCCTCCTTTGGGTCAGGTGGAGTTTCCTGTGTCTCACTTCCTTCCTCATCAAAGAGATTATCCATCTCTTCTGGGCTGAGGATGTTGTTCAAATCAAGTTCTTCCATATTATCTTCTCCTTAAACTTCATGCAAAGATATATACAAAAAATGTAAAAGACAATAAGGAAAATGTTTTCCTTATTGCCTATAAACTTTTCTACTTAGAGTAATACTACTTACCCTTCTTTCCCTTACCTTTACTTTTCTTGCAAGCCATAATTAAACAATTTCAAGTTCTATATTATTACCCTTCAACTTATTGTAGAGTTCAACAAATACTTTCTTACCATTCATAAGATATTCTTCTGCTGAAAGGTTGCCTACTCCTATGCACCCCTGTACCAAGGAATCTCTCTTTGGACCATCTGCAACATGGATAAGAACACCCTCATAACCCTTGACATCAATTAGTCTTGGAAGTTTACCTTTACATGTTTCCATATAGAAGGGATATTTAGAGAATTTAGGACTAACCACATCTAAAGTAACTCTGTAGGTTCCTTTTGGAATAGCTGTTTCTCCAGGTACTTTCATAGACTTTATTTGTTCTACTGACATATTCTGAGTAAGTCCTCTGTCTTTGTCCTCAAGAGTCCAACAGAAAAATTCATTATCTATGTATAATTTTCCAATAGTATAGGTTTCCCTATAAACCTCTCTCTTTATAACTATTTTCATAATATTTCCAAATAAAGCCTTTATAATACTTGCGTCTTCCTTTTCTTTTGATGGCACTAACTAAATTTCCTACTCCTTTGTCTCCAAAATGAGAAGTAACTTCAGTAAGACTATTCCATACCTTTATAAAGGTACCATCTTTATCATATTGTACTACTTTCTTACAAGCCCAAGGTCTTGGTTTTTTATGAGCATTACTTATGTTGATTCTGGCCTGTTCAGAAAAAGGCTTCTTCTTTATCCCTTTAAGAGCTTTACTTCTGTTTCTTCTGCTTTCATCTGTAACAACAAGTCCAATGCCATTACCACCCTCACACATGTTATATCCAAAAGATGGTTCATTACTTCTATATAAGGCTATATATTTCTTTTCTGCTACATCTAAAAGTTCTCTTAGAATAGTCTCATCATCTTCTTGAATTTCAACAATAACTGAATATTCAAAGTTACTAATCCCATACTTTAGTCTGGCTCTGTTTATATAGATACCTGCATATGGAGCATTAAGATTCCTCCATTTTTCTCTTCTTTTATATTCATTTATTGTTTGACCTATATAAATCTTTCCATTTACAAGATTTGTATATTTATAAATTACCCCTCTCATTCTACAAAACCTTCAAGAGTATGACAGAAGAACTACCCATCTATATACAGCTTACCTAAAGTGTAGCTATTCCTTGTTGTAGTCCTCTTTATAGTCAGTTTCATCAGTATCAAAATCTAATAGTCTGAACAAATCATCAAGCTCTGAGTCACTATAAGGGCATCTGTTCTTACAGGATTCAATTGTACAGATTTTACCAATCATCTTGATGACTACACTCTTAAGTCTCATAACTTCAGCCTTATTCTTGTCTACAATCTTTGAATATAAATCAAGTTTTCTGCCAAGGTCTTTAACCATGTCCTGATATATATCCAAAGATGCCTTCATATTGGATATCTGTGTACTATCTACTTCTGCATTATACTTCCTCCTTGTGAATAGAAAAGTAAAAAGTGCAGAGCAGAATGTAGTCAAAGTACCTATGCCTGCTGTAATCAATACCCCTAAATCCATCACTCAATAATCTTTATATATTTTTCTTGTTTATTTATTATATAAGGACTCTTCTCAATTACTACTGTCTCAATTATCTTATGTTTCTTTTGAAACAGTCTCCCCAACCAACACTTCTTAGGAGGTTTGATAGTCTCTTTCCTTAAACTCTGTACTACATACCTCTCTGATATGAACTTGGGAGAGGCAATTACAGTAGAAGGATATTCAAGTTTTAGATTAAGAGAATACCATTTATCTCTTAAAGTAGTATCTATCTTAAGTTCTGGATTTCTGAAAAGAGTATCTCTGAATATCAAGGTATCAGTCTTTTTGGCTTCAGATAACTGATATTCAAGTTCCTTTATGTTCTTGTTCTTAATTTTAAGCTCCTTTCTGACTTCATTCATCTTTATAATGATGGAGTCATTAATATAGTTCAACTGTTCCACTGTAAGCTGTAATGTTCTTCCCCTATTACTAAGGGAATCATTGTCAGCAAACAATGCTTTTTCATTGGCTATACTTATAGACAAATCTTCCTTCAAACTATCTATTCTTGAAGACTGTAGTGATATAACACCAATCATACTAAGTATAAGAGCAGCCACTCCTATATATATCCAACTCTTAAGTTTCATATCTTTTTCCTCCAATATGCAAAGGTAAGAAGTATAAATAAAAAAAGCAAGAGGTTAAGTAGAACACTTAACCTCTTGTTAATTTTATTCTAATCTATGATTAGGACAATGTCCAAGAATCATTAGATGTGATAGTCAATGTCTTAGTCTCACCAGCTGCAATGAATGACATTGTATCAGGAGAGAGGTCAAGAGTTGAGCTTGAACCCTGCTGATTGAATGTAATATCCTTAGTAGCAGTCTTACCACCTTCACCCTCAGCTGAGATTGTAACAACAAAGCCCTCTCTTGGAGCAGTTGTAGGGTTAAGATTAACAGTAACCTTACCTGCATTAGTGTCAAGAGAGAAGCCTTCCTTAGCAGTCTTAACCTCATAATCAGCAGAGAGCTGTACCTTATTGTCTGCTGGAGTAGACTCAGTCCTTGTAGCACCAGAAGTGTAAGTAACTGTCTGCTTCATAGCAGGAACAATAGTATAAGTCTCACCTGGAGCAGCAAGAGATACTGGAGTAGCCTGACCAATGGTTACCTCACCATAAGTTGCAGTGTTAGCTGCCTGGTAAACAGTGAGTGTCTTAGTAGCCTCCTTACCATGCTCACTACCAGCTGTAATTGTGACAACACCTACTTCAGTCCTTGCAGAAACTGCTGTGCCCTTAGAAGCTGCTGTAATAGGGTCACTGTAAGCAACTGAAATAGCATTAAATGCAGGGTCTGCGGAGCCAGCATCATTAGAAATATTAACTGTAGCACCTGAAGTGTAGCTAATTGTCTGAGTAGCAATAGCTCCCTCACCAGACCATGTGATATGAGATGAACCACCTGATGCAGGAATATCATCAACAGAAGGAACTCTACTTGTGAACTTAACATCTCCATAAGTTGCAGTGTTAGCTGCCTGCTTAACAGAAACTGTTTTAGGAGCTGAGGCTTTACCATTAAGAGTTACAACAAGAGTAACATTATCTACTTCAGTAATGTCTGAAACAGCAGTACCCTTAGAAGATACACTAAGGGTACCTTCGTATGACTCCACAACTGTGCTACCTGTGAATTTAGTTACACTATCTGTGGTTGTATCATAACTAAGTGTACCACCATTAGAATTAGATTCATTCCACCCCCAATTCTGCGTGTAGCCTACTTCTGGCTTAGTTCCACCTAAGCCACTTCCAGATGCTGGAACTATTGGATAAGAAAGTTTAGTAATAACAGGGGTTGCATAGTTCTTAACACCTGCTGCCTGATTGATGGTAATCTCACCTGAAGTTACATCAGCATTTGCATTCTTGACTGCAAACTTAGCAACTAATGCAGACTCTGATTTGTTCTCTGGAACAGTTACAGTAAGTGTGAAGTCATATATTGCATCTGCACCTGGGTCTCCATCTACTGTAATATCATCACTTCCATTCCAAGACTCATCAGTTACTCCTGCTACAGCAAGCTTATAAACAAGACCAGGAATAGTAGAATCTCCTACTACAATGTTAAGGTCAGCAGAGTTAGATTTACCCTGAATAGTAATGTTTTGACCTACTTTATCAGCAGAATAAGTCTTTGTTTCAATGGTGATAACTTCAGCAGCACCTACCTGAGATACAGCTGTGGTATCAGTAGCTCCACCTGCTGTTGTACCAGTAATAGTACCCTCTCTGGCAACTCTACCAGTATAGGCAGCAGCAGTAATTTCACTTGAGCCATTCATGGAACCTTCTGTGGTTCCAATGGTAATCCATTTTGGTTTAGCCATAAATTAAATTTAATTTAATGTTTTTTAAAAGGGGAGTAGTACTCCCCATAAATTATTAACAATTATTATTGAATATTCCAAGAAGTATTAGAAGTAATTTGCAATGTTTGCTTTCCTCCCTCTGCACTAAATTCTAATGAATCTGGAACAACTTCTAATCTTTCAGGCTGTTTTCCTTCTTGTATAGTTTGAATATCAGAGTTTGCCTTAAGAGTTGCAGAAGCAGCTGGATTACTTGCATCACATCTGATAGTAGCAGTTCTCTGGGCTAAGTTTGTATTTTCAGACCAAGTGAATATTCCATTACCCTTAGAGGTGATACCTTCTCCTTGTACTACCATCCACATTGTACCAGTACTATCAGAAGTTACATCTCTTATTTCTGTAGAATTATCACTGTATCTAACAGAAACCGTTGCCTTTAAAGCTATGTCTCCTCCTTTAAAAGAGGCACTGTTTATTGGATTAGGAGAAGAATCTGCTTGGGTAATTGTAAGATTATCCCAAACAATTTCTGAAACCACTTCAATATTCTTAGTTTCAGTTTCAGTAACTGTATAATCTTCTTCATAAGTCTTGCTTACTGCACTTGATATCTTAATGTGAACCTTTGTATTATAATCTACAGTGATTGAATCCCTGACAACACCATTTAATTCTACAGTTGGTTTAAGACTGATAGCCATAGGCATTGGAGCTACAGCTATAGTGAGAGTAACCTGTTCAGCAGCTAAAGTTATATCTTTAACAGTATCCTCTGTAATTGTTTGAGTACCACTCTGTGGCTCATAATGAGGAGCTTCTACAGACCAAGTAACTTCAGTACCATTTTTAACAACTACCGAATTTGTCACTTTACCATTTATAGTCACTACTGCATCTAAAGGTGTCAAGACATTTATGGTAAAATTAGATTCATCACTTCCTACAGCATCAAGAGCAACTTTGAAAGTGATTGAATTTTGAACAACTTCACTACCACTCTTTGTTACATATCCACTTTTAGATACTTCCCAAACTACTATTGAGCCTTTATCTACTGTAATGGATTTTCCAGTAACTCCATTAAGTTTAACTGTACAATCATCTGGAATTGGGCTTACAGTAAATGTTACTTGCTCTTTATTAAGTTCAGGCTTAAGAGTTATATCCTTATCTACCAAAATAAACTCTTCATAAGTTACATATCCTTCAGCTTGTACTTTAACATTGACTGTAGAACCATTAACAACCTGCAAAGAATTTTGCTCTATGCCATTTATAAATACAGTTGCATTAGGAGTAACTGGTATTACAGTGAGTGTATATTTAGTAGTTAATGTACTTAGTACCCTATTGATATTATATAAACTTTCGTCAATACTATCAAAGTGTGTATTAGTTTTCTTTATAAACTCATTCAATAAAGTATTGATTTCAAGCACTTTTCCTTCAAGAACTTCTATTCTTTGAAGAGCATCCCCAATATCCCCATTTATATTTTGCCTTACAAATGTGTAAAGTTGGTCTAAGGTCATTGACCTATTTTTCCCATCCTTTACAAAGGCTATAAAATCTTTCTTACTGATAGATGTCCAATCATCCAGAGGTTTAAAATCTGAATCTTTTTTACACATTGCAGAAAGCTTTTTTGATATTTCTTGTATTTGTTGTAATGTAAACATTTCTATTTTTGTTTATAAGTTACTTGCAATGTCCAACTGTCATTAGATTCAACAAGGAGAGTTTTAGATTCATCTTCTTGTGTGTAATTTAAAGATTCTGGAAGAAGCCTAATATAAGAAGTGGAATTATTCTTTAATAGGTTTCTAAACATGCTCATTTAAAAATCCCCCAAACAGCTAAATTATTCAAAACACTTACAACTATTACAGAATTTGCTTCTGAAACTGGACTTTTGCCATCCTGCCACTTTATAGTTGAATCCCCTATCACCTTATGTACAGTGGCTCCTATCTTGATGTAATAAATCTCTTCATTAGTAAGAGAAGGATTTGAAGTCACCATATAGTCCTCAGTCAGTTCAGGAACTTCATGGTAAGTAATTCCTCCTCCAAACAGTCTCCACTTTCCAGTGACTATATCTATAGAGTTATTAGGGTCATATTTATATGTATTCCTGTCTTCTTCACAGAATGAGATATGTCCAGGGTCAAGGAACTTCTCATCAAAGCTTTTCATTTCACTCAGAGTCTTAAAAGAATCTCTGGTGAAATTAGAGAAAGGACCATTATATTTTAAATTTGAACTGAGAGCTATAGCCATATTACTTTCCTTTTATTTTACAAATATAATTTGTCCAGTATATTCATAATTGACTTCCTTACTTGCATATACATAATAATCTACTCCATCTATATTCATTTCAGCCTCTATATCCCAATTATCAAGAGGAGCATTGAGAGCTCCGTCTTTTATTTGAGTAAGCTTACCAAATGATTTAGGATAAGCATTGACCATTCTCTGGTCATTTATATTAGTATATGTTAAAGTAATTGCTGCTCCTGTACATACTTCTTTCTTAAGAGCCTTTACCATATCAGAAGTTACACTTCCAAAAGTTGTATCTCCTGGTATTCCTCCGTAATATCTATAATAGGTAACTTTGAAGGTGGCTGTAGTACTTCCTGTATAAGTCTTACCTTTATAAACTACTACCACTCTATAAGTTGTAGTTGTAGTTACATCGGTGAACACTTTATAACCAGTTGCAGGGTCTACTGTTTCTCCATTTACAATTACTGAATCAGGAGTTAAAGTCTGACCATTCTTCATGAGTCTCCAGGATACCATAATTGTCTGAGAAGTACCTTCATCATAAGTTCCTCCGCCAGAAACTGAAAGGGTAGTAGGAAACACTTTTTCATCAAGTTGAGCAAGCAATTCATTCATTGCATTGATTTGCTCAGTGATTACTTTATTCTGAACTGGATTAACAGACTCTGCATTTAAGGCATCATCTACTGTAATTGATGAGCCTCCTTGTATTTCAATGTTTCCCTCACCAGTTATTTCTTGACCATTGATAGTCTTAAACTTTTGGTTAGAAATAGCTGTGTTTAATTCCTCTTTAGAGGCTAAGCCAGAAACATCAGGAATATCTGATGTTTGAGCATAATTCTCTAATTTGGTATCTACCTGTGCTCCAGTAATAAAGCCTGAAGTATCTGGGATATCACTCTTGAGAGCATAATTTCCCTTTGGCTGATAAAGTTCCTGTGCTTTTGTTTCAGAAAGCAATCCTTCTACTGAAGGTATATCAGACTTTTTAGCATATTCAAGAAGGGCTGTGTTTAAAGCATCTTCTGTAATATAATTCTTAAGGTCTGGAATTATAATCCCCAAGTCATTGAGAGTGAGATTTCCTTCAAGAACTACATTATTAATCTTAGGTTTATTCTCTAAATCATTGTAGTTAGAGGTTCCTCCTCCAGAGCTTGTTCCTATCTTCCTCCATCCTCCATCATACACATAAAGAGTGTTGATATTGTTATCACCTGCTTTTATCCAAAGGACATTATGTAATGCAGGAGGAGTAGTAGAAAATACAATATCTCTAATTATCATAGCTTAATTATTTACTACTTACTGGTTTCTTGTTTATTTGTTTCTCCTTTAATCTGGCATCCTCTTCCTGCTTATCTCTTTGTACCTTGAGTTTCTCCCTTTCAAAGGCCATTTTAGTATCAAACTCCCTTCTCCATATATACCCTAAAGCAGTCCTAATTTTGCCTCTACAACAGGCTGAAATATATGTCACAGCACTCTGTGTTTTACCTAAAGAAATAACTGCTTCAGTCATACTATCCCACTTCTTTATAAAAATTCCATCTAAAGAATATTGATATACAGGTTTACTTGATGGGTGATTTTTACCGTATTTTCCATACATAGGATTGTCTTCATGCCTTCCATACATAGGATTTTTATTTCCAGAAAGAAGACCTTTTCTTGAAATACTCATTTTCAATTTAGAGTCTTCAGACATTTTCTTTCTTTTGTTATGTAATCCTTTTCCACCATCCCCACCATCAGTAATATTATAAGAAATGTTTAAAGACTTATAAATCTTTATAAGATGTATCTCTATGTTTTTGGCATCTTGTTCAGACAATCTAGTATAAAGTATTTCATGTGTAAAAGAGTCCCAACCATATTTCTGAATAGCTCTATAGAAAATTAATTGGTCTTTTCTATATCCCTTGCCTTTATTCCATCTATATTCTGGTTTATTCTTAGTTATTCCTACATATACTTTTCCAGATGGAGAAATATGTCTATATACTGTATAACTCATTTCTTATTGATGCCCTTAGTAGCAGCCTGTCTTCTACTTATTCTATCTTTTAAAGATATTTCATCTGAATGTTTCTGTTTTTCAAACTCCAACTTATCTCTCTCTAAAGCAGTTTTAACATTAAATTCATGTATCTGCTCCCTAAGTTTTGCAGCTGCTTCTTCAGACATAGGCTCCTGAATACCATCATTAATGTCTACCTCTGAATCCTGAAGTTTAGATTGAGCATTAATCTGAGCAATAAGAACCTTGGTCTCATTATCTCTCTGATTAAGCATATCTTCCTGCTGCATCTTCTGCATTTCAGTCTGCTGTTGCATCTGAGCCTGCTGCTGCTGAGCCTGAAGTTCCTGCTGCTGCTGCTGTTGAGCCATTTCCCTCATCTTCCTTTCATCATTCTCAATCATTCTTTGCTTTTCAGCAAGGGATGAAGCACCATATATCTTCATTATAGTTGAGAATGAAAGGGTCTGGTTCTGTAGGGCTGCCTGAGCAAGTGTCTCAAGTTGAGACTGTAACTTTTGAAGTCCTTCAGAGTTGTCTACTACAAGACCATAGTCAGCTTCTGCAAATTCATCCCCCTCTATATTTACTATCTGCATTGAATTGTCAGACAGTATATACTGGAACTTCTTGCTTCTTCCTTTAAGGGCTGCTTTTGCAGTTTCAAGGAAGCACTCAAGTGCTCTCCTCTTCACATCATCATGTATGGTAAAGAGCCATTCTGTTATATGTGATGACTGGAGAGTTGCCCTCTCAACACCACCTACAGTCTCTCTATTGCTTATCTGACCTTCTCTCTGTCTTGTGATACCTGCAACTTCAGACATCTCAAGCTTGATAAACTCAAGAAGGTTTATATATTGCTGTATATTGTTACCCCAGTCAGCATCAATCACACCTGTAGAGGCATTATTAAGTGCTCCTGCAAGCTTTCCTGTTGCAGCACCTATATTTCCTTCTTTGAAGGAATCTACTACAGCAATTCCATTAATCTTGGCATAGTACAACCATTTCTCTATTTCCCAACCTTTTGGAACCTTGGCAAGGTCAAGCTGTATAATCTTACCCCAGTTCTTGGCAATCATCTTGTTTAGTCTATCATGAACAGCATCATACATGTAGTTATACTGCTTCATCATATCAACAAGAGAGAAAGGTCTTGATTCATTAAGGTTATATATAGAACCTACTATACCAAAATGGCATCTTGATGGATTTGAAAGCCTGTTGTACTGTACAACTCTTGGTCTCATATTGACATATATATCCTGACCAATCTTTGTTCCTTCCCAAGCTTCATTAATCCAGAATGTCTGTTCTTCCTCTCCTAAGTCAGGATTACAGATATAAGTCTCTGGGTAGAAGTTGAAAGTCTCTTCACCTGTCTCAGGGTCATATGACTTTACCTTCTTTATCTTCCTTCTTGATTTCCAGTACATTCTCAGAACTCTAAGATTACCTGCAAGGTCATAAGGAAGAAGAGAGTTCACTACTGCATCTGAGAACAGGTTAAGTGGGTCAAAGTAGAAACCATCAGTAACTACTTCATCCCCTACCATATTATTATTTACAAATCCATACCTATCATCTATATTGTCCATAGAGTCTGAATAGGCTTGACCTATGTGGTCAGGCAACTTTTCAATATACTCCATGTCCTTTTTAGAGAGAACATCATAGAAAGTATCTATAACCCTTCCTGGGCTCCAGTAATCTTCTATGATTATAATGTCTGCATCTTCTATCCTGTTGGAATAGCCAGACTTGAACACTCTTATCTTAAGAGGATTTACCCTTTCAATGACTGGCTCCCCTCCCACTATATCACACTGATAAATCTCTTCACCCACAGTCATGGCATCCATGAAACCATTGTTGAAGAGAAGTGGCATATTATATTCCTTTATATAATGATTGAGAAGAGCATTTGCTCTTATCTCTCTCATATCCTGCCACTGGTATGTATAGTAGTCATTGAGCTTCTCTAACTCCTGATTGAAATCTTCCTCAGAGAGTGAGTTGTCAGCAATCAACTGTTGAAGTGAAGCAAGAAGCTGTTCCTTCTTATGGTCTTCAATCTCTGTTACAGCATTAGGATTAGTCACTACCACCTTAAAGTCAAATACCCTCTTTGCCTCCTCACCCCTAAGAACATTCAGTTTGGAGTTTATAATAGGATAGTGCTGTATTCTATCAGGTATGTAGCCTGCCTTTATGCTTTCTGGGTTTATGATTGCTTCCATGTCCTCCATGTGGAGCTTTCCATTAAGGAGGTCATAGTTTATCTTCTTGTGTATTGTGCTTTTCCTTACAGGAGAGTAGTTGAAGAATGTCTTGGAATCTGCCCAATCCATACATTGCTTCCTCCACTTCTTTGTCTTCTGTGAGAAGGGCAGTTGTTGCCTTGGAAAATTAATAAATTCTGACATTCTTAGTTATTTTTTAACTGTGCAAAAGTAATAAAACTTATCCTATTAAGCAATAGGATAAGTAAATTATTAAGAGTAGTATTACTTTTTGCTAAATTTCATCAATCTATCATCATAATTAATCCTGAAGAAAGGGTCATTACCTAAATAATCAGCTGACACCTTATCATCATCCCTCTTTATATCTCCCTGATACAGAATTACCTTCTCCTCTCTATACAACATTACCATACCTAATGCCCTTACCCTATCCACATTTACATCTGGATTAAACAGAATAAGCTCCTTAAGGAGAGCCCTGTTTCTTATTCTATAGAGATTGAATACGGTAGTCTCAACTTGCTCACCATCTATTTCCTGTATAACTGTTATTGGCTTAAGCAACCAATCCCTTATAAGAGTGTTAGCATAGTTGTTAATAGGAGCTGTTGCATTCACTCCTTTTGATTTATTACCTACTCCTATGACTTTTATAAGGTCCTTATCCTTAAGATATTCAGGAGTATCTGCAAGAAGGTATGTGCAGTTCATTCTTGAGAAGTATGCAAATATACCTTTCTTATTGTTCTCATAGAGGCACTTTGCATTATAGAACAGGCAAAGTTTCCTAACCATCTCAAAGTTCTCATCAGCATGTGTTTTCCTTCCAGTATACTCTGCCACTATCTGGTCTGTCCATAGGTCAAGAACAAAGGTTGAAGTGAGAGAAAGTGTAGCTGACTCATCATCATCAACAGGGTCATGACCTATAATATACCTGTCAGGAAATACCCTATCCTCTCTGTTCTTCTCTGGAAGATTGAATATCTCAAGTGCACCTTCTGCCTTATTATCTTTTAGAGGGAAATCTCTGATTGGCAAATCAGTAGTAGGGCAGAACTCTACTTCTCCCTTGGCATTCTGTATCAGAGTACCTGTGTAGACATCATCAAACTCTCTTGGATTATTATCCAACTGATTAAGTCTTTCATTAAGGTCTGTAACTGGGAACAGATTACCCTTTGTCTTAAGAATAGCTTCCTGTGGAGTTATAGGGATTTCAGCAATTCTCTTGGTTATTGAGTTGATGTCAGTAGAGTTGTACTTTACAAGATACCTATCTCTAAGTATCTCAAGAAGAGCTTTTGTTACATCTGAATTTCCATCCTTATCATAACATTCTGCCCTATTCATATAACCAGGGAAGAAGAAAGTAAATAACTTTCTACCCTGACCCTCCTTATCATAGACATTTGGAAGGTCCTGCATATTATATCCAAGAGGGTTATACATAATCTCCTGAGCTGAAGCAAAGTCAGACTCATTATCTCCAGCAGTACCATACATGAAGATAAGACCATATATATTCTCTCCATCCTCCACTGATGGTCTAAGAGTGTTGTAAAGACCAAGAAGTCTTGGAAATGTACCAAACTCTTCTATAAGATAGAGTACACCCCTTGAACCTCTCAACTTAGACTCATCATCCTTGGATGTGATACCTATTACTGAATTAAGAGTTCCCTTCTTTGTACCACTGTCAAGGTCCTGATAACCCATAGTCCACTGAAGATTCTGCATGGTATTGACCAGTCTCTTTGAAGGGAACTGGGTATTCTGAGCACAAAAGTCTATATATCCAGAGAACATGTCAAGTATCTGGTTAGCACCTGACAGATATTTCTTTTCAGAGGCAGTTACAACACACTGTACTTTCTTGTTTACTTCAAGAGATTCACCAAGTATGAACCTTTTTGCAAGAAGTGATGCACCTAAGTAGGACTTACCCTTACCTCTGGAAGCAAGTTCAGCAGCATGATGTCCATTGGCTCTTGCTTTTTGTAGATAATGAGTAAGATAGTAGTGACCTTCCCAGAATTTAGGAAAGTCTACAACCCTATTAGCTCTTCTTCCTCCTTTTTCATCCTTTCTATCCTGAAGAATAGGACAATAATTAAGAAAGAAATATAAGTCACCAGTTATCCATTCACCATCAGAAGGTCTGACATAACCTTCATAGCATCTTCTTATTTCCTCTCTAATCCACTTGCCAAACTCAGAATTTGGGTTTGGATTAGGCCTCAGGTCTGTAAATCTTCCAGTCTCCTTATAATGTATTGCTGTTGGTCTGAAGTAATCACTATCCTCTATTATATGGGGCTTTGTTATATCAATTATAATCTTGCCTTCTTTATCCCTTGGAAGGTCACAAGCCCTTGGTCTGTTTTCTGAAATCAGACTCCTTATGTAAGGAACATTATTTATAAAGTCCCAGAACTGGTCCTGTATCTCTTGAGGTTCATTTTCCAAGTTGAGGAGTTCATAAGGAGTCTGATATCTATTCCATCTTATATCCATCTATCACCTCCTTTCCTTCCTCTGACATTACCCACTTGAGTACCTCATATGTAAAGAAAGGTTCCATAAGGTCCCATACCTTGGAATCATCAGTTCCTGATGTATTTATAGACTGTTGTATCTTCAATACTGAAGTACTCTTTCCTGCAAAATGAAGAAACAGTTCCAATGTAAGTTCCTTATATGCCTTTATCTTCAGCTGTTTGCTGGTCTTTCTTACAATGAACCTTATAAATGGATTCTTTGTTCTTTCTATTGCCAACCTTGTAAGTGCCCTTATTATCTCTTCCATATTTAACTTACTGATTTATAAGATTATGCCATCATCGAAAATTGTTTTGTTATTACCACCTCTTGCTCTTCCAGATTCTTTAGCTTCTCTTGCTACAGCTTTCTCAGCTTCAATTAATTCCTGTACTACCTTTGGAATCATTGAAAGTGTTGAAGTTGCAGTCTTTATAGCATTAACTTTGTCATTTATATCCTCTATTCCTGAGAAAGATGTTTCCCTTAGTGCAGTTCTAATCTGGTCAGCAGTATATCTTGCATCCTCAAGAAGCAAGGAAGAACTACTGACTGTTGTTTTCTTGTATATTTCCATAGCCTCTTCAAGCTCCTTTGAAGGTTTGAAATCCTTTGGAAGTCCTTCCTGTAGAATTATCTCCCTGGCTCTCTCTTCCTCATCAGTAATGTACATATAAGAACTTGAAGGGTCAGTCATAAAATAAAGGTAACTTATCTGCTGCCAGAACTTCTCCTTAGTAGAAGACCTGTCCTGATTGAAAAGTTTCCTTATAGGTCTTACAAGATAGGCTTCATCTGACAACTTTAACTGGTAATTATCATATTCTATTAACTTCATATCTATAACCAATAAAAGCCAGTCTATGACTGGCTATATAACTAAGATACTATCTTGCTTGTTCCTGGGGCATAGATTCCAGCCTTGGCTGCTCTTGATTCTACTGTTTCCTCAGGGGTATCATCCTCATATTCCTCTATGACAAAATCCACATCCTGTGTTTCAAGGAGCAAATGAGGGACTCCGTCAAGTTCTATGATTGGAAGATTATAGCCAAGCACTGGATTGTCCTCAATAACTCCATCCTTTAGAGAGCCCTGTTTATGTTTCATCACTGCATATCTTGCAGGATTAATCATAACTATATCTCCTACCTTAAGTCCAGCAGGATTAGAACCTACTGCTACAATCCTTTGATATTCCTTGACAGAACCTGCCTGCTTCTGTGCTACTACAAGACCACCTTTGGTAGTCTGGTCATCCTCATATCTATCAAGTGTTGTCACTATTTTAGTGAATAAGGGCCGTATTTTTTTAATATTCAGCATTACTTCTACTCTTTAAACTATTAAGATACTTAAATCTCTTCTTCATTCCCAAATACCTGTCATAGGTACATACAAGTTTGCCCAATGATGGAACATTGAAACATGTCTTGAGCTCATTAAATTCCTCTTCAGTAAGGTTTTCCTTCAAAGGTAGTTCTGTGATTGTCTCTCTAATGAACCTCCAGAATGTCCTATAGGCTAAAGATACAACCTCTTCAGGTATTCCTGTTTCCTGAGAGACTCTCTCAAATATTGGCTTATAGTTCATTACTTCAATGTAAAGTATAACAGCAACTTAAATGAACCAGATTCTTCATCTATATTAGGTATGAATCTTGGATTTATCTTTCCATCCACAATTATCTGATTCTTTCTAAGTTTACCCATTATCACTTGAAAGTGAGGGAGGGTTATATTGCATTCCTCCCTCACTATTCTTTTGGTATCTTCACTCATCAATACCTTATCAAGTATATCTGGGTCTTTAACTACCTTACTTAGTTTATATCTCTGCTTGACAAATGCAGTAGCCACATCCATTTCTCTTGCTGTAAGTCTATGGAATGGCTCAAGAAATTCAAACCATTTTCTAAAGAAGGAATCAATATTGCCTGGAACCATTACTACACTGTCAGGCTTTTTCATGATTATTCCTTTGCTTTAGGTTCAGTAGTATCCTCTGGTGTATCTTCAGAAAGAGTCATAAGTGACTCAATCTCTGCGGCACACTTACCTACAAATTCATCACTGAACATATGTGGGAACTCCATAACCTTGAACAGATAGTTGAGTCTCTCAAACATATTCTTATAGTTGAGGTCATTAAGGGCTCTTCTCAACTGCATATTCTGCTGTTGAAGCTGTCCAGCTATGTTCCTAAGTTCCTCATAACTGAGCTGCTTTGGCTGCTCAGGTGTCTGTGTTTTTGCTTTCTCTTCCATTATATTTCTTCTCCTGTTAAAAAATTTCTACCATACTTCTGTTCATACATCTTCTCCCAAGTATGTATGTCAGTCTTACCAACTTCAGTACTACCACATTCATCACAGAAATCAAGATAATCAGCATCTATAGAATCATCTACTGACTTAATGTTAAGTGATAGGCAATGCTTGCAGTAAAATACTGGTTCACTATTAAAATCTTGCTCTACCATATTACTCTTTACCTGTGATTCTTTCCCAAATTCTCTTCTTCTCAATATTAGCCTTTCTACCCTTAGTATGCTTCTTGTTGTTAAAAGGTCTCTTAGGGAGAATATAACCAAAGCTGGTTATGTATCCCTTCTTAAAGGCTCTCTTTACTGACTTAAATCTTTTGACACACTCAAAGTATTGAAGATTAAGTGTGTTTCTAAGCAAGTCCTGAAACTCTTTCTCTGAAATAGGAGCAACCTCCTTCACATTCTTCTCTTCCATTGCCTTGAAATTTAAGCATAATAGGTCAAGATAAACTGACCTCCTTCCTTAATAAGAGATACAATAGCATCTCTCTGTATGCCCAGTTCATTAGACTGTTTTACTATCTCCCTGATAGTATCACCATAGATGGCATACATTATTTTAACATTCTTATCTTCTCCCATAGTATTGAATATCAATCAGTTGCGGGAGGGGGACTCGAACCCACCGAGGCTAAAGAGCAGGAGCTTATGAGACTCCCCAGATACCAACTTCTGACATCCCGCATATTTATTGAGCAGTATAACTGATTTGAACAGCCACCTTGACTTTGGAAGAGTCTTGTGCTACCATTAACACCAATACTGCATTTGAGAAGCTTTGTATGACTATATCCTCTTAGAGAGGAATCCCTGCATCACCACAGGAGTACTTATCTATTGGTACTTCTCTTGAACTGGTCTACCTTTTCCTCCAGCACCCTCCTTCATGTAATCTACTATGTAGCTGCAATTATTACCAAGGAGTTTCAGCCTGTCTCAGATTGCAGTCCGATTTACTGACACCTTGAGCCTTCTATAGGATTTGAACCTACAACCTGCTGATTACAAATCAGCTGCACTACCAGTTATGCTAAGAAGGCAACAACACTCTTATAGTATGCTTATAAGCCTTAAGAGTTTATTGTGGGGATAGAGGGACTTGAACCCTCAAGAGACATGCTCATGGGTGTTTAAGACCCACATGTTTACCAGTTTCATCATATCCCCAATCCTTTTAATAACTTCTTGTTGAATCACAAAGTTCAAACAAGTACTTGTACTTCCATATGTTGTGAATGAAAGTCTCACACTCTGACCTCACTCCTGCATATTCTACTGAGTCTGGAATTGATGAGTAGAATTTAAGGGTCAGGTTCTTCACCTCAAGTATGAACTCCATTGCATTAAGAGTGTCACTCTCAGTTCCAACTATCTTGTTTGGAGCCATATGACCAAGTATTCCTTGCATCTCTTCTGCAAGAGAGTCCTGATAGTCACTTAAAACCTCAAGAAAGTCATCCAGATATACATGAATATTCTTCTTTGGAGCTGCCCAGTGAAGATTCTTACATTTAGTCTTCCATCCTTCAAGTCTGTTTATAAAACTTATAAAGAATGAGAAGGTATCTGGAGTCTCATCTTTTGGTGCTTGACCAGGAGCTGGTATAGGGTCTAAAAGTAAATCTCCTATCATTTCTTTTGCAAATATAAGTATTTTATTTTAAACTTCCAAATAAAATTGTAAGTTTTTTTTTAAGTGGAGACTGTGGGAGTTGAACCACACTTTTCTGGATTTTCAGTCCAGCACATTTACCACCAATGTTAAGTCTCCATAGTGGGAGTAAAAGGATTTGAACCTATTCAGTCTAAAGACACCAGATTTACAGTCTGGCACACATCACCATCTGTGCAGTACTCCCAGTATACGTAGTGCTTCCAGCAGGACTTGAACCTACAGTCCACTGCTTAAGAGGCAGTTGCTTTAACCAATTCAGCTATGGAAGCATAGACTCCAGGGTAAGAATTGAACTTACACAAAGTAGTTTTGCGGACTACTGCATTAACCTTTCTGCCACCTGGAGAATCAGGGTGTCTTATTGGAGTTGAACCAACATCATCTTGAGCCACAATCAAGTGCTCTACCATTAAGCTAAAGACACCAGTGGGCAAGTAAGGACTTGAACCTTCATTTCCTGAGTATCAGTCAGGTTTCCTAACCAATTAGAAGACATGCCCATTATGCAGGTTCTTAAGGACTTGAACTTAAATAATCTGATAAATCTATAAGTCCTGCATGTACTTTTCTATGACAATTAGCACATAGACAAACACATTTATCAAGTTCTTCTGTTACTGCCTTAACAGACCCTGATTTTATCAGTTTTGCTATATCATCTTTTTTATCTCTTAGATGATGAAAGTCTAAACATTCTGGAGTAGTTTCTCCACATACTAAGCAAGGATGTGCCAATTTATATTCCCTGCATATCTCTCTTAATTTGTTTTCAGTTTCCTTATTTCTTCTGTAGTGGGATTCCTTATGATTATAATAATAAGAAAGTTTATATCCCTTTTGACATTCCTTGCAGACAGTGCTTCTCTTCCCCTTTGCCTTATTCTTAAAAGGAAAATCTGTCTCTGGTTTATCTACTTTACATTTGGTGCAAATCATAGCAGGCATTAAATGATTCGGACACTTATCTTTCAGATTTGGAGTCTGATGTTTTACCAATTAAACTAAATGCCCAAGCGGCTGGGGTAGAAGGAATTGAACCTTCATCCACAGATTAACAGTCTGTTGCTTGACCTTCCAGCTATACCCCAGTTTCAACTAAAAAAAAAACAAATGAGAAATGTGGACTCTTGGGGAATTGAACCCCAACTCTCTGCTTGCAAAGCAGAAGTGCTAACCATTATCACTAAGAGCCCAAAGTAGGGAAGAAAGGACTCGAACCTTCATCTTCTACATCCCAAATGTAGCCAATTAACCAATTATTGTACTTCCCTATAACAATCATATTGCGGAGAGCAATGTACTTGAAACATATTCCCCTAAGAGAACCTCATGTTTAGCAGACAGAGCCAGCAACCTTACTGGTTTACTCTCCTCTTACATACAATCCACAATGACAAACATTAGTATCATGAAAATTTCCAAATAAACCCTCCAGAAGTTTTAGAGTGTCCTCTTAAACAATCTGCAATACCTCCCTGCTTAATTCCTGTTTCTAATGCTGCTTCAGATTGTGAATTATACCTCTTTATAAAGTTTCCCTCTAAATCATATTGAAATACCGGTTTTCTAAGTAAAACTCCCACTTTTCTACTCTTGTTATTGTATGTATTATTGTAGGAATGATTACACCATTCTAAGTTGGTAAACATATTATTCTTCTTATTTTCATCCTTATGATTTACCTCTTTATAATCATTTGGATTATCTAAAAAGTGCTCAGCTACCAATCTATGTACCTTCTTATGAATTTTCATTCCAGGCTTTCTTAGATGTACCTCCAAATACCCTCCTCTGTATTCAAATTGCCTTAAAAGCTTATTTCTTTTAAGACTTCTGACCTTCCCAAAATTACTTACTTCATAATCTCCTTCAAAACCTTTTATAGGCTCCCAAACTTCTTCAGGTACATACAAAGAGCAGTGACATTTATTATCTTCCTTATAAGAGGTACAAGGACAATGTTTGTCTACTGAATTATTGTGACATGGACATTCTCCATTATTCATCTCACATCTCCTAAGAATAGCATTTACAACTTTGTCATTAGGATTTAAGTTCCAACCTTCTTTTCTATATATTTCTATCATGCGGAAGAGTGAGGTCCTGCCCCCCATACCCCTCAGAGTACCCTTTGTTTTCAAGACAAGGCTGAGTCTCACTCAGTTACCCTTCCAATATGCAGGCTATATGGGATTTGAACCCATCTTCTCCACTGTGACAGAGTGGCATCTTCACCAAGCAGACCCATAGCCTATGGTACTCTCAGTAGGACTTGAACCTAACATTTCTGCCTTGAAAGGGCAGCATCCTAACCTTTAGATGATGAGAGCATATAATAGCTGATATTTCACAACAGCAGCTATTTTGGGACATTAAAAAGGAGGTGTATAAACACCTTGTTGGGATGTAAGGATTTGAACCCTAACTTGCAGAGCCAGAATCTGTAGTGCTACCGTTACACCACACCCCAGGATACCTACTATTCATAAATAACTATAATGTACACTTTAGTTATATATGTCTGGAATCTGTAGGTTGGTTCTTAATCAGTTTGTTGAAGGGGAAAGATTTGAACTTTCATCTACCTGTTTCAAAGACAGGAATGTTTACCATTACACCACCCTTCAGTAAAGAAGGACTAAGCCTTCTTAGTAGTCTTCTTTGTTGCCTTTACAGGCACTTCCTTCACTACCTCAGTCACCTTTGCTACCTCTTTGATAATATCTTTCTTAAAGAGATAACCTGCTGCAAATCCAGCAATCACTGAAACAAGGCAGGCAAGTGTAGCCCAGAATGGGAACAGCTTAATAAGTCCAAGTGACCCAACTACTACCACTGCTACAATAGCAAGTGCAATCCATCTTTTCTTTGTCATCTTCTCTTTATTTAAATTGTTCTGCAAAGATAAGTAACTGTCTCTTATACACATCTCCGAGCCCACGAGAC
>ERZ1026882.100-NODE-100-length-72599-cov-19.687541_pt1 | contig 72599 bp, 84 predicted proteins | sample MGYA00380171_ERZ1026882 | MGnify/ENA primary metagenome ERZ1026882 (study PRJEB33269, sample SAMEA4719807) | human gut metagenome | biome: human-associated habitat; feature: organic feature; material: feces | place: Cameroon | collected 2013-10 ...
CTGGTTAATAACGGAGAAAAACAAATCGGATTTGTATGAAGTTTTGAAGGTACATACTTATTAAATATGAATTATTTAAGACATCTAATGAGATGTCTTTTTTTTGTAAAAAATAATAAAAAAATAATGAAATAATAATTAAAAACTGCTATAATGTTTTCGGTTACTTATCGAAAACATTAATTTATTAAGGAGGTTGTTATGGAACAAAAGAAACAGGAGCCAATTCGTGATGCGAGACAGCTTGGAACGGCCAAGATGCTGATTCTTGGTTTGCAGCATATGTTTGCTATGTTCGGTGCAACAATTCTTGTGCCTATTCTTGTATCAGGATATTTTCAGAAGGCTTGTGGGGAGCCGCTTACCAGAGGGCTTTCTGTATCGGTTACATTATTTTGTGCAGGCTTTGGCACGCTTATATTTCATCTGTGTACAAAGTTTAAGGTACCGGCTTTTTTGGGTTCGTCATTTGCTTTTTTAGGAGGCTTTTATACTGTTGCAAACCTTGACAGTGGTATGTATGCAGATATGGCTGTCAATGATAAGGCCGCGTATGCGTGTGGTGGAATATTTGTTGCAGGTATGCTTTATTTCATACTTGCACTTATTATTAAGCTGGTTGGAATTAAGCGTGTAATGCGTTTTCTTCCACCTGTAGTGACAGGACCTATTATCATATGCATTGGTCTTTCACTTGCCGGCTCAGCTATTAATAATGCTTCAACAAACTGGGTTCTTGCAATTATTGCACTTGGAGTTATAATTATTTTCAATATATGGGGAAAGGGCTTATTTAAGATCATTCCTATTCTAATGGGAGTAATTATTTCCTATGTTGTGGCTCTTATTATGAATGCTGCTGGAATTACTAATCCTGATGGTTCAGCAATTCTTGATTTTACATCAATTGCATCATCTGCGTGGGTCGGAATACCTAAATTTCAGTTCATGAAGTTTGATATTACGTCCATTCTTGTTATGGCGCCTATCGCTATTGCGACTATGATGGAGCACATTGGCGACATGTCTGCTATTTCTGCTACAGTAGAGCAGAACTTTATTGCTGATCCGGGTCTTCATAGGACACTTATAGGTGATGGAATTGCAACTGCATTCGCAGGAGCTATCGGAGGACCGGCTAATACAACATATGGTGAGAATACTGGAGTGCTTGAGCTGTCTAAGGTATATGATCCGAGAGTTATCCGTATTGCGGCTGTTTTTGCTATTGCACTTTCGTTTATTCCAAAGTTTTCGGCTGTAATATCTACTATGCCATCAGCGATTATTGGTGGAGTTTCATTTATGCTTTATGGAATGATTTCAGCAATAGGAGTTAGAAATGTTGTTGAAAACAAGGTAGATCTGACGAAATCAAGAAATCTGATTATTGCAGGTGTTATTTTTGTATGTGGTCTTGGCTTTGGAAATGGACTGACATTTACTGTAGCAGGAACATCAATTACATTGACAGCTTTGGCAATTGCAGCTATCGCAGGAATTTTCTTAAATGCTATTCTGCCGGGAAATGATTACGAGTTTGGAAAGAATCCTGATGGAGATGCAAGCAGGGGTGTGTATATGATGAACACTGACAATGATGAGGAAGAGGAATCATAGAAGTTAATTTGTATTTAGACTGATTTGTTAGTTGTAACAGTAAATAATTTAACAAACATTAAAAAGATATTAATAATATTTTACTTGATAAAGTTATATATATTCTCTACAATAAACTGGTACGGTGTATTTTAATAATTCACTTTACCAGTTTTTTTAAGGGGATTAGATTTAATGGACAGAAAAAAGATATTTTGGGCGATAGCTTCTGCTTTTATAGCTATCTTAAGCATATGGACTGTTGTCTCACAGAGCAAACATTTTTCGTTTGAAATTCTTATGAGTTTTATCATAAATGCAAATAAAGGCTGGCTTTTTATGAGTTTTGTTTGTACGTTTGGGTTTATTTGGTTTGAAGGCTTTGCTCTGGTACGCATGGCAAGACACTTTGGGTATAAAACCAGCGCGATTGATGGTACTGTGTATGGTGGAGCTGATGTGTATTTTTCGGCTATTACACCATCGGCATCGGGAGGACAGCCAGCCAGTGCGTATTTCATGATAAGGGATGGCATACCGGGCTATGCTGCTACAGTGGCTCTGCTGATTAATCTTGTTATGTATACACTTTCACTTTTAACAATTGGCTTACTATGCATGATTTTTAAGTATCCATTGCTGAAAAATTTCTCAGGTATTTCGCGGATATTTATATGTTTGGGGATTGTGGTGCTGATTTTTCTGGCTCTTGTATTTTATATGCTGCTAAGGAAGGGAAGCATACTATACTCAATTTGTGATAGTCTTATCCGGCTTTTTGAAAAAATACATATAATACGGCATGGTGACAGGCTTCGAATAAAGCTTAAAAATACTATGAAAGAATATCAGGAGTGTTCAAACAGTATCACAGGGCAGACAGGGCTTCTCATCGAGATTTTCTTTTGGAATATAATGCAGAGAGTTTCACAGCTTTTGGTATCGTTTATGATTTTTATGGCAGTAGGCGAAGGCGTAAATAAGGCAGTTGATGTGAGTGTGATACAGTGTTTTGTAGCGATGGGCTCCAATTGTGTGCCGATACCCGGTGCTATGGGCGTGGCCGATTATATTATGATTGATGGGTTTAAACAGCTTGTTGGTAGTAATGCAGCAAATATGGAGCTTTTGTGCAGGGGAATGACATTTTATGGAAGTGTCATAACAAGTGCTGTTATTATTCTTATTGGATATATAATTAGAAAAAAAGTAGCAAAATAGTCTAGTACTTTTGCACAATAATATATTGTTATATTTGTTAAAATGTGTTATTATTCTATAGTAATATATTAGATATTTTTTATGAAGGTATTGGACAATGAGTAGCAATGATAGTACTGCTAAGGAGCAGAGCTTTCTATTTAATGTAAACAAAATATTTCTTGTCATCCATCTGCTGATGCTATTTATGTTTTCATCATTAGGTGTAGATTTGATGGCAGGAGTCAGTCTGATCAGCATATGCTTTTATTTCCTTGCATTCAGTCTGACAAAATCTGAAAAACTGAGCATATATGTTTATAGTGTGGCTGTTGAGATATTGCTTTATATGATACTTGCGGTGGTTTGTCTCGGAATTCAATGTAATTTTCAGCTTTTTTTGATCGATGCAATGTTTTTTCTTTTTTCCATGGATTATGTGGTCCTCAGGAAGAAAAAAAAGAATCATGTTGCCATTCTGCTTTGCTGTGTATATGCTATTGCTCTGATTATTCTTTATATGCTTGATGGCTTTTACGCACCTTTATATAAGTTGGATTCTGTTGTAATTAAGAGTATTTCTATTGCTATGATTTCTGGTGTAGTTTTCTTGATAATAACATGTATGATGTGCCTTTTGCATTTTATGTCTTCCGAGGAGGGGGCAATGGAAAAGCAGGCACAGTTTGATGCGCTGACGGAGCTTCCAAATCGTTTCTATATGATGGCAAAGCTTAAGAATCTTTTTGAGGCTGAGAAGCAGGGGGAATATTTCCTTGCAATGATTGATATTGATGATTTTAAGAAAATTAACGATTCATTCGGACATAATGTAGGAGATGATGCACTTAAGATGCTCGCTCGTACTATCGTAAGCAAGGCTCGAGGTGTTGAGCTTAGCTATTGCAGATGGGGAGGAGAGGAGTTTTTACTTCTTGGTAAATGTGTCGACGGAGAGGTGCCTAAGAATTTTCTCGATGAGCTTCGTGTGGAGATTAATTCAAAATCCTTCTGGACATCTAAGGGCAGCGGAAGGATGACAGTGACCATAGGTGCAGGGAAATATAAAGTGGGGCAGGATTACAAGGAATGGATTAATTTTGTTGACAAACAGCTTTATGTCGGAAAATGCACTGGTAAGAATAAGGTTGTATGCTGAGACATATTTCAAGGCTTTGACATATTTAAATGAGCTGTAATTGTTGCTGGTCACATTGTAAGGCGTGAACAGTCATAATCGCATTGAAATTTATATTGAAATTACAAATTTTAGTTGCATGAAGTCAATAATTGTGATAGAATATTGTCTGTTCGTAAGACGCCGGCATGTCGGAATGGCAGACGATGCAGACTCAAAATCTGTTGGGCGCAAGCCCGTGTGGGTTCAAGTCCCACTGCCGGCACTATTTGCAAAACCCCGTAAATCCAAGGAAACCCAGTGTTTTCAAGGCTTTGCGGGGTTTTTCTTTGCCCTAAAACTTTCAAAAAAATAAAGAAATTTAGGCATTTTTAAGAAAAAAGGTACCCAAAAAGGTACCCAAGATTTTAGCCCAAAGTTTGTATGTATTGGCTGGCAAATTTCATCATGTCTCTCTCCTTATCTGCCTGAGCATGACGGTATACTCTCTTCATGACATTGTCAGAACTCCAACCACCGGCACGCATAATATAGCTGTCCGGTATGCCAAGTGAGTGAGCCATAGAAGCGTAGTAGTGACGCAGGTCGTGAAATCTAAAATGAGGCAAGTCTATACGCTTCTGCAAAGCCGACAAATTATCCCACAGGTTAGTTGGATATCCTGCATAGCCCTTGCCCTGAGCACGGAGCAGATCGGCCGTGTAATCGTCTACATATATCTTCCGTGTAGACTCATCCGTTTTAGCAAAATTCTTAAGCACAAGCTTGTTATCCTTATTCTTAACAAGTGACTTGTTAATATTGAGCATATTTCCTTCGAGGTCATCAGCGGTCACAGCACATACTTCAGATCGTCTCATGCCATATACACCTAGGCGCAGAGCCAGCTCGTACGATGTACCCTTGGAAGCTTCAAGTATCTTCTTAATGTCGTCGTCAGTCGGCTCATACGGCACATAGCGCTCGCCAAGAGGTAAAGTAGTAGTGAGCTTAAGGTCTGGGCGGTACATGGCCACAACAGGCGCTATAAAGCCGTGGTAATTCTTCACTGTCTTAGCTTTTCTTTTCAGGGCTATCCTGTTAATTTCCGCCTGGACATCAGCAGATGATAGAGTTTTCATAGGAATCCTTAAAAAAATATCACTCATTGAACGCACCATAGCATTATATGAACGCACAGTGGACGGAGAGAGGACATTTTCCTTGATAGCTATATATTGTAAGGCACAGTCCTTGAAAGTGCCCTGTACAGCGTTTGACGGATTATTAGCGTATAGCTCAGACACAGCCTCATCGACTTCTCGCTTGCTTGGGACATGGTCAAATGTGAGGTGATAGAGCTTCTTGTCAATTTTCTTTCTGACACGGTAGACATTTCCTCTTTTTTCAATGTTCATAATTGGCCCTCCTATTACTTTTTATTTTCTGAAACGCATAAAATTTTGTGATATAATATTAATGAGTTAAGGATTGAGTTTAGCTCGTTCTCAACTCGGTATTTCTGGTTTTAGCTTGGACTCCTTATCAAGTTAAAATCCCTTTTTGCAATCCTTTCCCATACAAGAAACGCACCGACAGTCCCCCCTGTCAGTGCGTTTTTCATATCTAATAACACCTCTTACAGGGAGTGAGACCCATTTTCTTGGCATCATCTAAAGATATTTGCTTCGGATTTTCCATATTGCTGCAATTTGAATTTCTATGATATTTACTTCCACCATCTACATACCACACCATGTCAGCCTTATCGTTATCAGATTGTGCATTATCGTTATCAGCTTGCACATTATCATTACCTGCCTGTGCATTGTTACTATTGCTTTGAGCATTATTTACACTCTCAGGAGCTGTCTGTAATGATGGCAGTGCATCGTTACTCGGCTGGGCCTGCTGCTCTACATCTGACTTAGCTGTCTTTTGCTCGTATTTATCTTGCACACTTCCTATCCAATGCCATAGTCCGATGCAGATCACGATAATTACAATGAGCATTATTAGGTTCGTGTGGTCTTTTTTGACTTTGACCGGCTGAGGCGGTATGTATTGGGGTGGGGCTGTATACCTTGGCGGTGTAGCTTGTCTTACCGGCTCCGATAGCGGCTGACCGCATACAGGACAGAACGTTTCATGCTTAGAGTTCACAGCTCCACAGCAAGGACATGTGTCAGAGATTATCTGTTGTGTCCGTGTAGTTTGTTGGCGGTTAGAACCGGAACTGCCACCACCGGAAACATTCTGATAATATAATCCGGTACCGGGAGCACCAACTGAGGTTGTGCGCCTGCCGGAAGAATTAACTGTATAGTGCACACCTTTGCTGCCGAAGGTCATGCCAACACTCTTCTTGTTGACATTGAACTTTACACCAGGAGCAACCTTAAAGCTCTTTCTAAATCTTATTCCCATATCAAGTATGCCTCCTTAGAAATTACGAATTAGTTGAATTACTTTGCCTAATATTCTGACTGGCACTGTGTCTATCTCTGACTGACTGAATCTCATCGGCTCATAAGCTGGATTAGTCGGGATAAGTGCAAGCCCCTCGGCATATCGTTGTAATCGCTTGCAAGTGGCATCAGAGCCATTAACTAAGGCGATAACTAAATCCCCGGTATCAGCTTCGTCAGTTTTTTGAACGACGACTGTATCGCCATCTCTTAGCTCAGGTACCATACTGTCACCTTTAATTAAGAGAGCGAATAGCTCACCTCTGCGCTTGAGTGCAGGTGATACTTCAATACTACCGATTATTTCCTCAACAGCTTCTTTATCGTAGCCTGCTGCCACACGGCCAAGAACTGGAATACTATAGGTTAAGTCAAGGTGTGTAGGCTCTATTCCATCAAAGCCCAATAGCTCGCCCGGAGTCGTGCGCAGTGCCTTAGCAAACTCACGTATCTTTGATTCAGGGATATCGACAACGCCACGCTCTATTTTTGCAATAGAAGAGCGGTCTTTATATCCAGTAAGACTAGCCAAAGTATCTTGGGACATTTCAAGAGCATTTCTACGCTCTTTAATATTCTTATAAAGCTCGAGCATAATATACCCTCCTTCCTTGTAAATATTGTTTTTGTGCCTATATTATAACCTACTGTGTAAATTAATTCAACAAATTTATAAAAAAGTGTTGACACAAATTCACACTAGTGATATAGTGAATTTAGTTCACGGAAGGGAGGCATCAAAAAATAGTGGCAAATGTAGAACTGTTAAGACAGACAATGAAAGACTCAGGCATGACCGTTTCGGCAATCGCTGAAAAATCAGGCATTTGTAGAGAGACACTCTACAATCGTATGAACAGCGGTGATTTTTACGCGTCAGAAATTGTGGCACTTACTAGGACTTTAGGACTTAGTAAGAAAGAAAGAGACGATATTTTTTTACCTAAGAAAGTGAATTAAATTCACATAAGGAGAAAAAGCAATGCCAAGAGTCAGAGCATTAACCTACCCGGCAAGGGTAGCGGACAGGAGAAAAGTCCTTGCCAAGAAGTGCAAGCTCCGACTTGCTGAGTGTGGAGTCCGGCAGAAAAAGATAGCCAAACAGCTTGGCATATCAGAGGCAGCGTTGAGCACACAACTAAGTGGAAACTTGAGCATAGAAACGCTCATAGCCATCGCGGATATGACGGACTGGACGGCAGAGGAACTAGGCAAGGCAATTAAAAACTAAATATTGATTGAAATATTCGAGCATTCAGTAGAGGGGCATAATTTTATTCCTTTATAAATTTTTCGATTCAGTTGCTTTTTGACATACCTCTTGTTAGTTATTACGTGCCCCTCTACTGAGTGCTCGGGGAAGGAGAGAAAACATGAGAAAGAAGATATACGAGACGCTCGGCTATGTCGGCCTTGCTGCAATTATGGTGGGAGCGTGTCTCATCCGGTACAGATACGGACAAGTACTCTTGCCACTGGGACTGTTGCTTACTATTCCATGTCTTGTGACAGAACATGAGAATGATTAGCGGATGCAAGCTGGGCACAAGTGGACAGAAGTATAAGAGTGCTGGCGAATATCTCACGGAGACAGTAAAAAAGGCTAAGCCAAAAACCTGTAAGACTTTCGCTGAATTATTGGAAAATGAGAGCAAAAAAATAGAATCCTCGACCGACCAAAGCTAAGGATTCTATAAAGGGAAAAATCAAATAGATTTTTTTAATTGTAACATGATTTTAGAGATTATTCAATGGAGCTGATTATGATTTTAAGAAAATGCAGACAATGCGGATGCGCTATGGATCCAGGAGAGGGCGTTAACGGAATATGCGAGGATTGCGTTAGGCAGTCGAAAATATTGAAGACCAGAGCCGGACAGCTTGAAGCGCTTGTTAAATGTACGGATTATAAGCAGATGAGCATCCGTGATTTGGAAGCGAGCTAATACAGAAAGGAAAAAGAATGGCAAGAGAGAAAGAAATAAGGGAAACCCTCGAAAAGACATTGAAGATTAACGAGGGCAGTTCAATGAATACACCATTTGTTCAATTCGAAACGACTGGCGGGCATGTCAGCAGTCTGAGTGTTACTGTATATCCGGAAGGATGGCATGGCCTGGCTGACACCGAGAACGAGATATATGTGGTTTATTTGGATATGTTTGACGAAAACGAATACAAAAGAATGCACAATGAATTAGATAAACTTATTAAAGAAAAGGAGCAAAAGGTATGTTAGAAGTACAAATCGTAAGGAATAACGGAACTATAGATTTTAATTTTGAGGACATCAAGGATGCTCTTGCATCAGAGCTTGAGCTCTACAAGAACCTGGTCTTCACGGAGGAGACAAAGACAGATGCAAAGAAGACAGTGGCAGAGCTTAGAAAACTCAAGAAGCAGATCAGCGATAAGAGAATAGAAGTCAAGAAGCTTTACATGCAGCCATACACAGATTTCGAGGCAAAGGTTAAGGAGCTGGACAAGCTCATCAATGAGCCAATTACTTTTATCAGCGAGCAGATTGATGCATTCGAGCAGAAGCACATCGAGGAAAAGAGAGAGCTCATCAACGACATCTACCTTGAGCTTGTATCCGAAAGAGAGGATATAGCAGGATATGCAGAACTTAACAGAGTGTATGACAGCAAGTGGGAGAATGCATCCACATCGAAGAAAGCCATTCAGGAAGCAATTACAAGCTACCTTGATAGCGTAGCCAATGACATAGCTGCTATTAAGAGCATGGAGTCAGAATACGAGACCAAAGCTCTTATGAGATATAAAGAGACAGGTGTACTGTCGGATGCACTTCTCACTATCAGACAGTGGGAGAAGCAGAAAGAGGAAATTCTCAAGGCTGAGGAAGAGAAGCAGAAGCAGGAAGCTCTCAAAGTTGAGGAAGAGAAACAGGCAGAGGCCGAAGCTGATGAGATACTTGATGCACCTGAGCCTATAGAGGAATTTACAGAGCCGACAGAAAAGAACGACATCATGAAGATAGCAAGATATGAGGTCAAGGTTGACCCGTTCCAGCAGACACAACTCGAGTGCTACATGCAGGAGTGTGGCATTCAGTACAGGAGGCTAGATTAATGCAGGCAGTACACGAGAAATTAAAGAAAATACAGACAGAGCTTAAGGCTCCGAAAAGCTTATACAACAAGTACGGCGGATTCAATTATCGAAACGCTGAGGGGATATATGAGGCAGTTAAGCCTCTACTCAATGAACTTGGAATGACACTTATAATTGTTGATTCGGTTCAAAATGTAGGCACCAAGAATTATATAAAAGCAACAGCCTATCTCACTGACTGTGAGACCGGCGAACAGCTTTCCTCTTGCGCACTTGCAAGAGAAGCAGAGACTAAAAAAGGTATGGACGATTCACAGATAACCGGTACTGCATCAAGCTATGCCAGGAAGTATGCACTTAACGGACTCTTTCTATTGGATGATACCAAGGACGAGGACTCGGACGAGTGCAGGAAATATAAAGAGAATAAGAGCAAGGCTAAACCGGAAGAGACGACACAGACGACACCAGTCTTCAAGCCTGCGACAGCTCAGCAGATCCACAAGATTAATGAATATATTATGGCTTACGCGGGCATGTGTGAAGGTGCAAGCGAGGGCGACATCTGGAACACATTGAAAAAGAAGTACGGCTTTACCAAGCAGTCGGAAATTTCAAAGGAACTCGCTGAACAGATAACTAAACAGGTGGAGACTTGGTACAAAAAGAAGAAAGAGGCATAAATGGAAGTGACAGGAAGAGCTGTCGGAGCATCTATTGACTTCGACAGTGGGCACCTGAGAGTGACCTTTGACATTAACGAGAGCGAAAAGGGTAAGGCGGAATATGAAAAAATCAAAGATTGTGACAAGCTCAAAATCAAAGCGGTCCGGTATACCCGCCGCCGCTCACTTGACGCTAATGCTTATTTCCATGTGCTCGTTGGCAAGATAGCCGAAGCCCTGACACTCTCAAAGGCGAGAACTAAGAATCTTATGATATGCAGGTACGGACAACCTCATGTGCTGCCAAGTGGCGAGCCTCTTATCTACAAGACCAATGCTCCGGAGAGCTACATGTACGAGCTTGAGACAATGCACTGCATAGCCGTCAAGTATGACGATGACGCTACATTTTACAAGGTATATAGAGGCTCGCACACATACGATACCGACGAGATGTCAAAGCTCATTGACGGCACCGTAGCAGAAGCCAAGGAGCTTGGCATTGAGACTATTACACCAACAGAACTTAAAGAGATGAAAGAGAGGTGGGGAGTGTGAAATCAATAATAGTAGAGGACATGAGTAAGTGTGTGCTATGTGGAAGCCCCAACGTGGAAGTACACCATGCTATACACGGCACAGCCAACCGGAAGATAGCCGACAAGTACGGCTTAACCATTCCACTGTGTCACGAGCACCACTTGGGAGTACTCGGGCCCCACCTCAACAGAACTGTTGACCTGACATATATCAAAGCAGCTCAACGAGCGTTTGAATCGCAGGTTGGGACTAGAGAAGAATTTAGAAAGCTGTTCGGTAAGAGCTGGCTTTGATGGTTGAAACACCTTAAGAAACACTGTTTGTTTGAAATTGCGAAATTTTATATCACGACATCAGCAATTGTAAGCCAATGTTATCTCCGGTCTACCCTTTGACCGGAGGGAAAGGAGCGCATGGATTTAGAGAGAATACCGGTCGGGCATCGGAATGCCATGAGCAGACCATCCAACCCGAACGATGATAGACGGCTCCGGGAGCAGATTGAGAAAGCCAACAACAACGGTGATTGTATCATCAATGTTGGAGATGGCTATTACAGGCCGGACCCGAACGACATAGAGGATGAAGTTGAGTTCAACGAGTATATGGCTAAGGAGCTTCATCGAGCGAGAGCGATTCAAAAGAAGAGGCTCTCAATGAAATTGACATACGAAAGGTGGCGAGAAGTTGGAGTACTTATTAATTATACCGGGCAAGCTGCCGAACCTTAACGATTACATCAGCGCAGAGCGAGCCAATAAGTACAAGGGGGCTAAGCTCAAGGGAGAGTCGGAGGACATCGTATCAAGATGTATCCGGCAGCAGTTGAAGGGAGTGCATATTACCAAGCCTGTTAGCATGGCTTATGTTTGGCATGAACCGAATAAGAGACGAGATCTTGACAACATATCATCATTCGGGCGAAAGGTGATCCAGGATGCACTCGTCAATTCGGGAGTACTTGAGAATGACGGTTGGCAGAACATTAGGGGGTTCAACGATGAGTTCAAAGTCTCAAAGGATGAACCAAGGATAGAGGTCCATATCTTCGAGGTGGAGCGATGAGAGAAAGTATAGTGTTCTATCGAAGTTTCTATGAGGCTATCAAAGAACTACCTGCAGAAGAGTTTAGAAATGCAGTCATGGCAATAATGGAGTACGGACTCAACGATAGTGAGATTGATACATCCGGTGTAGCCAAAGCGATTTTGATAATGGCAAAGCCTCAGATCGACAAGAATAACAAGCGCTATGAGAATGGATTGAGAGGCGGCATTAAACCAAAGCAGAACCAAAATGAAACCAAAACGGAACCAAACCCAAACCGAACTGTAACCAAAGTCGAACCAACCCCGAACCAAAACGCAACCAAAACAGAACCTAATGATAATGTAAATGATAATGATAATGTAAATGATATTAAAGAGAGTGAAGAGAAAAAGCCCCGCTTTTACCCACCCACCCTCGAAGAATTAAAAAAATATATCGCAGATAACAAGTACAACGTAGATCCTGAAAGATTCATTGACTATTACACAGCCAACGGCTGGACTGTTGGCAAGAATAGAATGAAAGACTGGAAAGCAGCTGTTAGAAATTGGGACAGAAGCCAGAAATCTGGCGGACGGATGAGGCAGGAATCGACCGCCAAAACCAAATTCAGTAACTTCGAGCAGAGGTCTTATGACTACGCTGCACTTGAGACGATGCTAGGAGGCGCGAATGAGCAGACAGAGTAGACAAGGGCGCATGAATGCCCTGCATTGGCGAAATGAGGTACAGAAAGCTCAGCTCGGAGATAACATAGCCAACCACATGGCGTATATCTTCATGGAGATACTGTACGACAAGTTTGACCTGAGCTTCAGACAGCTTAAGAACTTCTACGACAGAGTGATTGAACGTCGCAAGAAGTGGCAGAACGATGACGACCAGGAGCTGACATCAACCACAATGCTTGAATACTGCCAGAAGAGAGACATCAAGGTTGTCGATTGGGTGAAGAAAATCCCAATGAGCCACAAGCTGTATATGGCTGATCTTGGCAAGAATAGAGCAGTGCTCGGAGCTGACCGAAACATAGAGTCAGCACTTGTGGCTACGATGCTGCTTACGATACCGGTGCTCAAGCAGAGCTACAAGTTCAAGAATTCAGACATTCACGAGTTCTTAAAATGGTGTGAGTATTTCATCGACTCATATTGGAGAAAGCAGCCGGGCTGTAAAGACCATTACCTCAATGATGAGATGATACGCCAGCTCTTCATTGAGGAGGAACACTGGGACTTACTGAAAGGATGTGCAGTATGAGAAGTTTATGGATTTATTGAAAGAAGGTAGGAGCGAATGAGCGGAATTAAAGGCTATACAGCGGAAGAAATCGCACGAGATACAAAGGAAAAACTTATTAGCGATTATGAACTTTGCGTGCGTGATTTAGTTGAAATCAAACAGCACGAAAAAGAAATTGCAGATATAAGACTGGATTACAATTCAAGAATAGTAAAGTACAGGATGGAAAGTGCGAGCAGAGTTCTTGACTTCATAAGGAGTGAATATGGGGCAGGTAGAATTTGCGACCTTGAAACACTATTGTGTCACTGTCAAAACAAGCTAAATGGCAATATTGACGGAACAGAATTAGACCTTGATGAGCATTTAAGAGGAGTTCTCTTTAAGAAAGCTGATAGAAATGACTAACAAAGACTATAACTGCCATTGTTGGAACGATTATCCGAACGAGAATCATAAATACTATGGATGTTCAGATACGCCGAAAAAGAGCGGTAAATGGAAGTGCGTAGATTGTTATGAGTATGTTGGAAAATCAAAATTCGGTGCTACTCATTGTAGGAGAAAAATAAAGGAGTGATGATAATGACGATTGATGAAGCAATACAAAAAGCTAGAGATAATGAAAATAGTTTCAAAAACAATCATAAGCTGAATTTAACATTAAAAAAGAGAAGCCCATACTATGGATTGGACTGCCTTAAAATTTCAGAAGATAACAAACATTTAGCTGAATGGTTAGAGGAATTGAAAGCGTACAGGGCAAATGAGGGAATGTCAGAAAATGTGTATAGATGTGGCTATAAATTTGGCTATAACAAGGCTGTTGACGACACTATAAAATCTATCAAAAAAGAATATGCCTTTACAATCTTGGAAGAAGAAAAGATTGATGAAATAGCCAAACAGTTGAAGAAAGCGAGTGATTCAGAATGAGTAAAGCGTACAGATGTGATGTTTGTGGCAAATTTTGTAGCAATTGTTATAAAATAACAGGTTTTGATATTTACCCTGATGATTACGCAGAAAGAGGCTATTCCTATGTTGATAAAAAGACAGTGATAAGTGACGTGTGCGAAGACTGTTACAACGATATCAAGAACTGCATTCACGATAAGATATTTGAAACAGTTAAAAAGCAGATAAAAAGGTTTTATTAACTAAAAACCAAAGAAAGGAAATAAAAATGATTGAGGTAAAGGATAACAAAGTAAATTTAGCCGGCTCTACTTACGACCTCATGCAAGAGTTCCAGGCAATTGTGCTATGTATGAAAAAGTTGATAGAGGAAGACAACAGAACTGGCATGGAGCCTGGCTATTTCGTCCAAGGACTTGCCTCTCTGGCACTTGGACGAGACTTCTACGCATGGATGAGTTCAGATACACCGCCGGAGAATAACAAGTATGTGCTCTTATCGTTTGAGAACTTCTCATTCCCGCTTGTGGGAAGATACGAGGAGGACAGTCATGGTGGAGCTTACTATATCGGAGACGATACAAGAACCTGCTGGTCGGATGGCATGATAGTTAATGCATGGATGAATCTGCCAACGCCTTACAGAGATGAAGAGGAGCAGGATGGATAACTATACATGGGAATTGATTAAAAATCAGTGGGCTATGGATATTACCCAATTCGCATACAGACTCGAAGAAAATGCCGAAAAGAACTGGCTGCCATCTCAAGTGAAGATGCTCCGGGCACTGATCAAGAGCACGGCCAACAGGACAGACTACTCGGAAGAGTATAAAAAGATACAGTGTGAGGTTAAAGGAGTTGGAAGATGAGACTAATTGACGCCGATGCAATGTTAGAAAGATTACAAGAATGGAACACATCCGATGATATGGATAAAGCATTATATCGTTTTACGTTTGACAGAATAATGGAACAGCCGACAGCCTGCACACAGACTGAGAAAATAAAGTGGGTATCTGTAGAGGACAGACTGCCAAGCGATGGTGATAGCAGATTTTACATGTGCCTCGTTGAAAACCACTTGGAAGATCCACCGATGTGTTGCCAGTACGAAGAGGAGTACGGATTTGGCTTTTGGAATGACATCTACGACCCGGTAACACTCGGCTTTGTGGACTCTGAATTTCAGACAATGGAAGAACTACACTATGAAAAGGTGTGTTACTGGATGCCACTTATTGAACCACCAAAGGATGAAGAGGAGGGAGGCGAGAGATGTGAGGCTAATTGATGCAGACAAATTGATAGAACATTTAAAAGATACGTACAACCACGAAAAGGATGTAATCAATAGCTATTGGCTTTTAAATACCCTCATTGATAAGGTAGATGAAGTACCAACAGCCTATGATGCGGATAAGGTTGTAGCACAGTTAGACAGAGAAAAATTCGTTGAGAGCGAGATTACACTATCAGATGTACACCAAGGATATAATGCTGGACTAAGCAGAGCAATAGAGATTGTAAAAGACGGAACAAAGTTGATATATCAAACTAACCTTAAGGAAGAAACTGAAAATGATAAATGGAGAATTGATAGTTGACAACTTCGCAGGTGGTGGAGGAGCTTCCACGGGAATAGAACTAGCAACAGGATATAGCGTCGATATAGCTATCAACCACGATCCAGAAGCTATCAAGATGCACAAGGCAAATCACCCGAATACAATGCATTATTGCGAAAATGTGTGGGCGGTTGACCCAGTTAAGGCTTGTAAGGGACATCCAGTTGGACTAGCCTGGTTTTCCCCGGACTGCAAACATTTTAGTAAGGCAAAAGGCGGTAAGCCAAAAGACAAGAACATTCGAGGACTTGCCTGGGTAGCTTGCAGATGGGCTGGGCTTGTCAGACCAAGGGTGATAATGCTGGAAAATGTGGAAGAATTTAAGACATGGGGACCATTAAACAGGCGACATCATCCGATTAAGGCAAAGCAGGGAAAAACATTTGAAAAATTTGTACAGCAGCTTACTGATATGGGATACGTTGTAGAATTTAAAGAACTGATTGCTGCCGATTACGGCGCACCCACTATGCGCAAAAGATTTTTCATGATCGCACGGTGTGACGGTAAGCCGATTGTCTGGCCAAAGCCAACACATGCACCTGCAGACAGTGAGGAAGTGAAAGCAGGACTATTGAAACCATATGTGGGTGCATACACACAGATTGATTTCAGCCGCCCATGTCCAAGCATTTTTGACACATCTGAAGAAATCAAAGAGAAATACGGAATTCGGGCAGTGAGACCGTTGGCACAGAAAACAATGGATCGGATTGCAAGAGGATTGAAAAAGTTTGTTTTGGATAATCCAGAACCATTTATTATCCAATGTAATCACGGTGGTGAACGCAGACCGAATGATATTCGGGAGCCTATGCCGACAATAACTGGAAAGCATGGATATGGGATTGTAGAGCCATATATGGTACAAATCGGACAGACCGGATTTTCCAAGGATAGAAGTAAGGATGTAAGAGAACCACTTACAACAATCGTAAGTAAAAATGAGCACTGCTTGATAAGTCCTACGCTGATCCAGTACCATTCCGAGACAGCACAGGGAGAAGTCCGGGGCCAGACAATAGAAGAACCAATCATGACCGTGGATGGTTCAAACCGCTATGGACTGGTTACATCGTTTTTGAGTAAATTCTATAAGTCGGGAATAGGTCAGGACGAAAGAGAACCACTGCATACAATTACAACGTCAGCGGGACATTTTGGAGAGGTCAGGGCTTTTCTGATTAAATATTATGGAGAAGGAACCGGACAGGACATAGAGAAGCCATTAGACACTGTGACAGCAAAAGACAGATTTGGGCTAGTTACAATCAATGGCGCCGATTACAAGATTATTGATATAGGATTGCGGATGTTGGAGCCGAAAGAATTATACGGATGCCAGGGTTTTCCAGACGATTACATAATTGACCATGACTATACCGGCAAAACATATCCAAGAAGTGAGCAGGTGCGTAGATGTGGAAATGCGGTTTGTCCACCGATACCGGCTGCCTTGGTCAGAGCAAATTTGCCGGAATTGTGCGTGGCGAAGCGAACACCGAACATGAGAATAGAATCAGAACAGACCGGACAACTTCGGTTTGCCTAAAAAGCAATCCATAAATAACAGGAGGATGGCATGAACAAATACATAATAAGAGCAGAGGCATACAAGAAAAAGGCGAAACAGATAGCACTAGACGGACTGGAGAAAATGAAAGCTGAATATGACGATGTAAAAGAGTTCTACAACGACACCGGATATGACAGATATTTCAACAAAATGCAGAAACTAGAGACGGAAATTGAGGAGACGAAGGAATATTTGAGAGGAACACCAGTTGTCAAAGATGTGTCAACAGACCAATACAAGGACTATTTGAGAATTAAGCAGTTGTGCAAGTTTATAAATTCAAATATTGATTTATGGAGGCAAATATATGATTACGCAGATAGGATTTTTAAGAAAGGGAGATGTGTTTATGTTTGAGGGTAATATTTACAAAGTAGGACATTTGTTGGAAAGTACAAATGGGCATGTTTCTTGCATTGATGTTAATACAGGAAAGAAAAAAAGATTGCATATTGATGTTGATGTAGAAATTGAACAGGCAAACTGAAAGTTTATCATCAGAAAGCAGAAGATTATGTGCGGACAAGACACGGCTGGTACTTAGAGTACGACCAAGATGTTAAGTATGGAACGGGTCATATTTTAACGGATGTGTCTTTCTGCAAAACTTGGTTCCTCACAAAATCCGAAGCTGAAGCAAAACTGGAAGAATTAAGAGGTGCAGAAAATGAAGAAAGAAGTTGACGGAGTAATAGTTGAGGCAAAAAGTATTTTAACTGCTCTAAAAATTATCAAGACAGTGTGCGAGGGCAATGAATGTCGGACTTGTCCCTTTGGGAAGATTGATGATACAACTGGGAAAACACTTTGCATGATTAAATGCATAGCACCCAATGTATGGATTATTAATGACGAGACTGATGTTGTATGGAGGGCATTACGATGAACAATACAAAAGAAGAAAGAGTAACTGACTTGTCTATTATCATGGAAATGATAGATAGTAAACCTTATTATAGCGTGCAGTACAGAAATGTTGGTGAGATTGGCTGCCACATCGGGTACAGCTCGTACAATTTAAAAACTGTATTAGAGTTCATTGGTGAATATTTTGAGATAGTAGAAAATGACAGACGGACCAATGCTGACAGGATAAGGAATATGTCAGATAAAGAGTTAGTTGAGCTTATTACAGGACTTAGCAAAGAATGTCTTGCTGGTATTGGGGAATGCGATTGTAGCGCACATAAAACTTGCACAAATTGTAATGTGGAAGTTAGGAAATGGCTTCAATCAGAAGCGGAACAGTCTAGAAGAAAAGAGGATGAACAATGAGTGAAGAATTAAGACCATGCCCGTTCTGTGGTGGGAAAGCAAAAGTAAAAGCAGCAAAGGAAGACTATATAGGGTTTACAGTATGGTGTGCATGTAACTGTGGTGCAAGGACAAGTGGGTTTTGCCCAGATATGAGCAAAGAGGATGACACGATAGAAAATATCGAGGAGTCTAAGAAAAGAGCTATTAAAGCATGGAACAGGAGGGCGAGCAATGGGACTGATTGATGCAGATGTTCTGATGACTGATGTTAGAAACACAATAACAGAGAAATCAAGAGCGTTTGATTGGATAAACCTGATTAATCGCCAACCAACCGCCTATGATGTAGATAAAGTTGTGGAGCAGTTGAAATCCGAGTCTGCCAGATGGCAAGACAGTGGAGATGCGTACAACGATGAAAAGGAAAAAGGCGTTGCGATTGGATTTCGGAAGGCAATCGAGATTGTGAAAGGCGGTGGTGTAGATGCGAAGACCGATTCCTAAATCTGTTAGAAAATTGGTGTACCAAAAATACAACGGTCATTGTGCTTACTGCGGTTGTGAAATACCAGAAAAGGGTTTCAATGTAGACCATTTGCATTGCCTTAGAAATTATGAGAACACAGAGGAATTTACCGGAATAGACGTACACGATATAAGCAATCTGATGCCGTCCTGCGGTTCATGCAATCGCTACAAGGCAACGATGGACTTGAAGACGTTTAGGCAGCAGTTACAGAAGATTCCTGACCGGCTGAAAAGAGACGTGTGTACATACAATATAGCTTTACGATATGGCATGGTGCAGGAAAATAGGGAACCTATTAAGTTCTATTTTGAGAAAGTAGAGGAAGAGCATGGCAATTAAATCGATTTTATTCAATACCGAGATGGTACGGGCAATTCTGGACGGAAGAAAGAGTTGCACACGCAGACTTGTAAAGCCGGAACCGCAAGGATATTTTGAAGTAAGTGAAGAACCACTGTATGTATATGATACAGACGGAAATCAAGGCAAAATTACACCACCATATCAGCCGGGTGATATCCTTTATGTTCGTGAAACGTGGCATAAATACATTAAGCGCGTAGGAAAAGGAGAAAGCTGTCGCTTTGCAGAGTTTTACGGGTACAGGGCAAGCGTGGCAAATTCAGAAGATGTAGACGAGCCTTGGCGCCCGTCCATCCACATGCCGAAAGAAGCTGCACGTATTTGGCTTAAGGTTACGGATGTGAGGGTGGAGCGGTTGCAGGAGATTCCCGGCGAAGATTTGATAAAAGAGGGAATTGACCTTTTTCAGTCAAATTATGTAAGAGTTGCTTTTGATGAATTTACAAATATATGGAACTCCACCATTAAGAAATCCGACCTTAACTGCTACGGTTGGGATGCGAATCCGTGGGTGTGGGTTATCGAATTTGAGCGGTGCAAAAAGCCGAAAGGAGAAAATTAGATGAACGATAGATATTTATTTAAGGAGCACAGAGGATTTTGAGAGCAAAGAAGATATGCATAGTGTGTGGAAAGGAGTTCGAGCCCCGGGTGAATAATCAAAAGTGCTGTTCACCTGAGTGCTCAGACGTTCAAAAAGTCAAAAGAGCCAAGGCTTCATATGAAAAGCAGAAGCATCAGGCAAAGAAGAAAGAAAAGCCAAAAGCAAAAAAAGAAGCCTTGGCAATAGCCAACGAGGTAGCCCGGAGCAGTGGCATGAGCTACGGGCAGTACATGGCAGAGAAGTACAGAGCTGAACAGCTCGAGACAATAGGAGAGAGGAAAGTGAAGAAAAAAGAAAGTGTGTTTGCAGGCAGGCTTGAGTTAGCACTGAAAGAAAAGGATATAACCCAAAAAGAGCTTGCCATTAAATTAGACATATCACCAACAACAATCAATGATTATGTAACTGGCAGGAGAGAACCGAACACAAGAACCAAGTTAATGATAGCTCAGGCGTTGGGAGCCGGTATAGGCTATCTGCTAGGCAGAGACGGTGTAGGAGTGGATGAGCTCTTAACGATGATTGACGACAAAGAGAACAACTTGAGCACACCGATAGAAAGACGGCTGATCTACCACACAGCCAAGGTAGTGCTGCAGGAGCTGATCGTGTCGTACAAGGAGGTACAATGACGAAAGAAAGACTATCTCAACTCTACTACATCACCAAAGAGCTGAGGATGTGGGAGGATGAATTAGACGGACTAAGTACCCAGGCGAGAGCCCCGATTGATACACCAAGGCAGAAAGTGACATCCGACACCACCGGCAGTGTAGCAACAAGGCGAACCAACCTTGAACACATGATATCTCACAAGCGTGCAGAGCTCGAAAAGGAAAAGAGCGAGCTGACCGCTTACATAGTCGGGATTGAAGACTCGTATATCAGACAGATAATGTACATGAGACATGTTAAGATGTACACGTGGCACAAGATAGGCAGTGAGCTCAATGTATCACCCGATTCTGCAAGAATGGCGCACGATAGATTTTTTAAGGAGAAGAAATGACCTTGGTAGAGTTCAAGTAGTTCGCTCAGTTCGGCTAAAATAAAATATAATGTAAAATATAGGAACCACCCGAAAGGGTGGTTTTTTAGTGCGCAAAAATAGGTGAAGGAAATTGTATAGAAATATAAGAAATTACGAGAACGTAACAAAAATGAATATACAGGGTGTTGGGATGTACGACATACCGGCAATAGCACCGGCAGAGTACCAGGAGGCAGAGCTGATAAGCTTCAACTATGCCAAGTCATGCAAGAGCCCGGCAGATAAGGCAGTACATTTCTTTGTTGATGATTATCAATTCAACAGAGTTTGGAACTGCGCTGATGATTATATCTCAATGCTTAGAAAGTTCAAGTATGTATGTACACCCGACTTTAGTCTGTACACAGACCATCCTAGAGCTATTCAGATTTATAACCATTACAGAAAACATTGGTGCGGTGCCTATTGGCAGGCTCACGGCATAAAAGTGGTGCCAACAATTGGATGGAGTGACGAGGCAAGTTTTGCATGGTGCTTTGATGGAGAGCCAACAGACAGTGTAGTGGCGGTCAGCTCTGTCGGAACACAGAACAGTGAATACAGCAAGGAACTATTCCTTGACGGATATAGAGAAATGATGAAGAGATTGACCCCGACACACATTATCTTTTATGGCAAGGTGCCAAAAAAGTGTGAGGGAAACATAATCAGAGTTGAGAGCTTATCGGAGAAGCTCAAAAAGCGAGGTACGTTGAATGAGGTATAGAACACAGATTTTTGGAGGACGCGGAGGCGGTTCCGGTCGTGGTGGCGGTGGATGGTCTGATAGTGAAGTAGGAGCTACACCAGCTAAATTCATGTACAACGGCGCTAAAAGAAAGACCGGTGGCGAAGATGGCTATGTCAAAAATCCAAAGTATGAAAATGGACTGCATGATATAGATGGTGGCAAGACCACAGCGGAACAGTTTGCCAACCAGTTTAAGACACGTGAAGAGCTTGACAAGGTACACAATTACCTTGTTGATAAAAACGCAAGCGTCAATGCAAAGATTAGACAGCTCAAGAGTGCTGATGAATTGAGGAAGAACCCGAAGCTATACCATGAAGCGAAAGCCACGCGAGAGGCAAGCAACGCAGTCAATGACCGTAGAAGCAAGGTAGCACCTGTAAAGGCAGAAAAGACAGTAAGAAAGGCTGACGATGAGTATACCTCATCAAGAACCTCAACATACGATAGATGGTACAAGCGGAATCGTGATAATTTCGCAGCATATTATTTTGGAAGCAAAGGAAAGAAATAAGAATGAATCTACAGTTTTTCGGTGGCAGAGGTGGAGGAAGTGGCAGAGGAAAAAGCTCAGGCTCAAGCGATGGCGGGGAACTGGGCGGAACAGTTGCTATACACAGACAGATGGAACCCGATGAGCATAACAGAGCCACAGTTGAGAGATATTACATGACGGGCAACCGTAATGTATTAACCAGCTGGGACGAGGACGGCAATGAACTTGACCATGAGATAACTATACAGGAACCAGTGAGACTAACGTTCAAGACGCGAGCAGAGGCAGTAGCCTATGCCAAGAAGATGAAATATAAATACATGAATCTATGAGGTAGCATATGAGAATGAATTTACAGTACCACGGCGGTCGTGGCGGTGGAAGCAGCAGGGGAGGCGGTAGCCCTGCAGGTGTAAGTTTCACCGATTCAAAGACCGGTAAAGAATACAATTACTATTTCTACAAAGGCGAGGACGGTACGAATTACTACAGTACAAGCATAGGCGGACTGCCTAAGCCAACTCCAAACAACATGAGCCATGAAGAAATGGTGGAGCGCCTTAAACAGAATACAGGAAATGTCAAAAGTATTAGCAAGGCGGAAAAAGCCAAAGCGGAGAAAGCACACAAGGCGGAGAGAGCAGAAGCAGACAGACAGCTCAATAACGCTTATGCAAACGAAAAAGAATTCGTTAAAAGGTCGAGGGCTGTAAGAAAAGGATTGAGAGGCACGAAGAGAGGAATATAGAAAAGAGGTGAGCAGCGTTGAAACTGACAGCAAAACAAAAATTATTCTGTGATGAATATATCATCAGCCTTAACGCTACTCAGGCGGCAATCAAGGCAGGATATGCAGAGAAGACGGCGTATGCGATGGGCGCTGAGAACCTGAGAAAACCTAAGATTCAAAGCTATATCTCCGAACGGATGAAGCAAAAAGAAAGCTCGTTGATAGCCACGCAAGACGAAGTACTCCAATACCTGACATCAGTGCTGAGAGGCGAGAGCCAAACGACAGACACAGTGTTAGTCGGAATTGGTGAGGGCTGTCAAGAAGTGCAGGAAGTAGAAAAGAAGCCAAGCGAGAAAGACCGGCTCAAGGCGGCGGAACTGCTTGGCAAGAGGTACGGACTGTACACAGACAAGGTATCCGCTGATGTGGATATGTCACTTGATATATCAATTGATTACGGTGATGGCGATGAAGATTAAGCTGCAAGCCAATAAGTGCTTTAAGAAAGTCGACAGATGTACCAAGCGCTATATCGTGATGAAAGGCAGTGCCGGAAGCGGTAAGAGCGTGGACACGGCACAGAACTACATCTTGAGGCTGATGCACGACAAGGGCAGAAATCTCTTGTGCGTGCGCAAGGTGGATGTGACCAACAGAGATTCAACCTTTGCCGAACTGCAAAGTGCGGTCTTTAAGGCGTTCGGGGATAGATACTCCGATTATTGGTACATCAATGAGTCAGCTATGAAGATGCGTTGTAAGTCAAACGGCAATGAGATTATTTTCAGAGGGGTAAAAGATGACGGTCAGAGAGAAAAGCTTAAATCAATCACTTTCAAGAGAGGAAAGCTCACTGATGTCTGGATAGAGGAAGCTACAGAGCTGACACAGGCAGACTTCGAGATTATAGACGACCGACTCAGAGGAGAGCTGCCGCCCGGACTATTCTATCAGATCAGGCTGACATTCAACCCGGTATCTGCTACGCATTGGATTAAGGCGGTGTTCTTTGATAGAGCCGATGAGGATGTAATGACTCACTCGTCAACCTATCTCGGCAATCGGTTCATTGATGCAGCATACCACAAACGAATGCTCAGGCGAAAGGAAGTAGATCCGGAAGGCTATCGGGTGTACGGGCTTGGAGAGTGGGGAGAGACAGCGGGGCTTATTCTCCATAATTGGGAAGTCGAGGAAGTGTCACAGAACTATGAAGACTACGACGACGTAGCGGTAGGACAGGACTTCGGTTTCAACCATGCGAATGCAGTGTATGTATATGGCTATCGAGATGGTGACATATATGTACTCAAGGGCTTGTATGGGTACGAGAAGGACACAAGCGAGTGGATAGCTGAGGCGGGGGAAATACCAAAAGATAAAGTAATGTGGTGTGACTCGGCAGAGCCTGACCGCATCAAGACATGGAGAACTGCAGGCTGGAGAGCCCGGCCGGTAAATAAGGAAGCAAACAGCGTTAAGGCTCAGATAGACTGGATCAAGGGCAGGCGAGTACACATACATCCTTCCTGCACGGACTTTATCAAGGAGATAGAACAGTGGAAATGGAAATACGACGACGTAAGGAACATGTACCTCGATGAGCCGGTACCATTTTTCGATGATGCGATGGCGTCACTAAGATACGGCATTGAGGGTTGGCGAAAGCCGAAAGCTCACTTAAATACAGGACTGAAAGGCGGACTATAATGGCAGCACCAGACGTATACAGAATTGCAGACAATCAAATAATGGATGAGATACAGCTTGCAAAGTACATAGCCAAGAACGACGAAAAGGTAGCTCAGAAGTACAAGAAGCTTCAAAGTGCTTATGAGACCGACTATGACATTTTCCATCAGGCGAAAAAGCCTGAGTACAAGCCGGACAATAGGATAGCTGTTAACTTTGCAAAATATATTACAGACACCATGAACGGCTTTTTTATTGGAATCCCGATAAAGGTAAGCTCAAAGGACAACTCGGTTGATGATTATATCAACTATCTTGATGTCTACAATGACCAGGACGACAACAATGCAGAGCTTGCCAAGATTATGAAAATCTACGGCAGAGGCTATGAGATGTACTACGTTGATGAAGAGGGAAATGTTGGCATCACGTACCTGGACCCGATGGAGTCATTCATGGTCTACGATGAGTCGATTCTGATGAGACCTCGTTACTTTGTCAGAATCTACAAGGACTCTGAGGGAATCCGCCACGGATCTGTATCGAACGAGACCACAGTGCAGTACTTTGACATTGACGGAGGCTTACACTTCCGGGTAGATGAGGAAAAAGTACACGGCTTCGATGGAGTCCCGGCAACTGAGTATATAGAGAACTCAGAGAGACAGGGTATCTTTGAATCGGTGCTATCCATGATAGACGCATACAATAAGGCAATTTCAGAGAAAGCGAATGATGTTGACTACTTTGCAGATGCGTACATGAAGATACTCGGAGCCAAGCTCTCAGAACCGGAGCTGGAAGCTATAAGAGACATGAGAATCCTCAATTTCGAGGGAGAGGACGGCTCAAAGATTGTAGCTGACTTCATGAGCAAGCCAAGCGCTGACACCACACAGGAGAATCTACTGGAGAGAATCGAGAGATTAATCTTCCAAATCTCGATGGTAGCCAATATTAACGATGAGAACTTCGGAACATCTTCCGGCATCGCACTGAAGTACATGCTTCAGTCAATGAACAATCTGGCAAAGACCGAAGAACGCAAGTTTACAAGCGGGATGAATCAGAGATACAAGCTCATCTTCTCGAATCCTGTAAGCGGAATGAAAACGGATGATTGGCTCAAGGTTGACATTAAATTTACAAGGAATTTCCCAGCTAACGAGCTTGAAGAGTCACAGATAGCCGGTAATCTGTCGGGCATTACATCCAAAGAGACACAGCTCAAGGTCTTATCAGTAGTTGACAATGTCAATGACGAGCTTGACAGAATCAAAGAAGAGAATGAGCTCGACACAGAGGGCTACGAGGTGAATAGAAGTGTACTGGCAGAACAGACAGAAGCAGTTAACCAAGGCCTTGGAGAAGAGCGAGGCAGAACTAAAGAAGAGATTAACGACGGCATATGATGAGCAGTACTCCAAGCTCGAAAAGGAGATAGCAGCATACTATCAGACTTACGGGGTTGACAATGTGATTGAGTACCGAATGCTCATGCAGGCACTGCCGGAAAAGGAGTACAACATCCTCATGCGGGATATAGAGCTATTCTGTGTCAGGCATCCGGAATATGCACATCTGGCACCGGCAAGGCGCAGTGCATATATAATCAACAGGCTTGAGGGCTTGCAGATGTCTGTAGAGCTTGAACGGCTTGAGCTTATGGCTGAGGAAGAAAGCCAGATTAAAGCTCATCTTGATGAGATAGACAAGCGAGGCTATGAGGCAGTAATCGAAAAGACCGGGGCAGTTGGTGCAGTCAACAGAGACATAGTCAAGGCGGTAGTTAATACCGACTGGAGCAAGTTGGGGAATTTCTCAAGTAAGATATGGACCCGAACAGCCAACCTTGCAAAGGTACTAAACTCCGAAATATCGGCAGGCTTTGCAAGGGGGGATAATTACCAGAAGTTGACAAAGACCCTGAGGCAGAAGTTTAGCGTAAGCCAGAACGAAGCTATGAGGCTAGTGTACACAGAGGGCACGTACGTGCTCAACGAGTCCACGGCGCAGGCTATAGAGCAGACCTTTGATTATTACTCAATAGCACCAATCGAGGACGGCAAGGCTTGCCAAGTATGTTTAGACATAGCAGCAAGCACCAAAGCCAGTCCGGTAAGATACTCGGCAAGAATAGCAGGAGTCAACTTTCCCCCATTCCACCCTTGGTGCAGGTGCTCAACTTACATTGTGATACCTAACAAGCAGGCTTGGATTGAGAACTATGTCAGGGCGCATGGCGGTGATCCAGCCATCAGCTCCGAACAGAAAGACAAGGCTAGGGAATTAGTGAGGGCTTTTACATGAGAAAAATAGTAATCTGCGGTGCAAAGTGGTGCGGGCCATGTAAACACGTACTCAGCACACTGAGAGTACAGGTTGAGCAAGAGTGCCCCGGCACTACTGAATATATAGACTTGCAGGAAGAACCACAGGCAATTGATAAGTACAAGGTATATAAAATCCCGATGGTGGTGCTTGAAGAGGACGGAAAGCCTCTGAGGAGCTATGTCGGGACATATCCGCACCACCTCGATTTGATTAAGTGGGTAAAAGGAGAAAAGAATGATAGAGATTTATGAGACATCGACAAGTCTGGCAGTGAACGGCCACGCCAATGCAGGAGTTAAGGGCGAGTCGGTACCGTGTGAAGCGGTGACTGCCATGATTAACATGTTCGTGATGGGAGTAGACCATTATCAGAACATTGAATATGAGCTTGAGAGTGGGCATTTTTACATTAGCACCAAGCAGATAGTATATGTCTGCGCCCCGATTCTTGAAGCATTGAAATTAGGCTTGCAATCCGTAGCAGAAGCATATCCGGAATACATCAGCTACGAAAAAGCATAGAACTGGCCAAGCATTGAAGCCACTAAAAGCTATGGTATGACCAAGCGTTGAAGTCAATAAAAGCCACGGAATATAAGTTAAGCATTGAAACTCTAAACTATGGAGGGAGAAACGACATGAAAAAGAAATTGAACTACTGGACACAGCTCTTCGAGGACGGCACAGACGATACCAAGGGAGCAGATGCTAAGAACACAGACACTAAGGACACTGACAGTTCTAAAGACAGCAAAGCAGGCGCTGACTCCAAAGACGACTCAAAAGGAGACGACAAAAAAGGAGAACCCGAAAAGAAGTACACCGATGAGGATGTCAATAGAATCGTTCAGGAAAGGCTCAAGAGAGAGCGCGAGAAGAATGACGAAGCCAAGAAGCTTGAGGGTATGTCAGCGCAGGAACGCGCAGAGCATGAGAGAGACGCACTCCAAAAGGAGCTTGACGAGCTCAAGAAGGCTGATGCGCACAACAAGATGGCACAGGAAGCCCGAAAGATGCTCTCAAATGAGAAAATCAACGTTTCTGATGGCTTAGTCAACATGATGGTAACAACAGAAGCCAAGACCACCAAAGAGAACGTTGATAGCTTTGTCAAGATGTTCAAGGCAGCAGTACAGGACGCAGTTAAGGACAGCCTGAGAGGCAAAGCCCCGACAACAGGCGGAAGCTCAACTCTGACTCGTGCCGAACTCGATAAGAAACTGGCTGAAATCGCTAGTCCTGCAGAGAGACAGCGATTGATAGCTCAACACATTGACCTATTCACGAAAGGAAAATAACTATGAACAAGAACAGAACTACTATTGCATACAGAAAGCAGCTTTTCGCACCAGAGACCAACACCACAGTTGCAGCAGACCTTGAGCCGGTCATTTCTATTGACCATACCAACCAGTTGGTAGCGGGTATCAAGTCACTGCTCACAGTACTCGGCATTGTAGATATGAAGCCAATGGCAGAGGGTACCACTGTCAAGATGTACAAGACCACTCAGAAGAACACGCCGGATCAGGTAGCTGAGGGTGAGACTATCGCTCTTACAAAAGTTGAGAGAAAGCTCGTTAAGACTTTTGAGCTCGTGCTTAAGAAGTTCAGAAAGCTTACCACAGCCGAAGCAATCCAGAAAGTCGGCAAGGATAAGGCAGTCAATGAGACTGACACAGTCTTCATGAGAAATATCCAGAAGGGTATCAAGGCTGACTTTTTCTCATTCATTAAGGCAGGTACAGGCGTAGCCACTAACCTCGCAGAGAAGAAAGCTGCAGCTTCAAACTCTATCCAGGGAGCTATCGCAGGTGTGTGGGCTAAGCTCTCAGCTTACTTTGAGGATATGGATGTAGAGCCTATCTACTTCCTCAATCAGCTCGACATCGCTACATATCTTGCAAACACAGCTATCACAGTGCAGACAGCCTTCGGCTTCCAGTACGTGAAGAACTTCCTCGGACTCGGCACTGTAGTGCTTGATAATTCTGTAGATGTTGGCAAAGTAAAGGGTACAGTTAAGCAGAATCTTAACGCTGTGTATATCCCAACATCCGGAGCAGTAGGCTCTACCTTTGGTATGACATCTGACGAGACCGGCATGGTGGCTATGAAGCACTTCCTCGACGATAAGACTGCTGCCATCAACACACTTGTGTTTGAGGGCGTGACTTTCTACGCCGAGGATGCATCAGGCATCTTTACAGCTCCGATTGCTGTAGAAGCAGCCACAGTTGCAGCATCTGACGAACAGCAGAAATAGGAGGTAGCCGATGATAGACAGAGTTAAGGAGAGAATCAAGAAAAGACTGTCTGACGAGGAAATCAACGAGGACGTCATGGACGAAATCAACCAGATAGTTACTGACCGCTTGTGTCTGCGCCTTGGAGTATCTGAGGATGCTTTTCCGACTCTGTTTGAGTCAATCGTGGTTGATGCTTGCGTCAAAGCTTGGCGCAAGTGCTACTACGAGGGCGTTTCTTCTGAAGGAGTCGGAAGCCTGTCCAACACGTTTATTGATGATGTGCTTGCAGAGTACGCGAGCGAGATTGACAGTTGGGTGAATGCAAACGACAGTTCCAAGAAAAGGACGGTGCACTTCTTATGAGATGGACGAGAGTAACAATATACACCACGGTAGACGGAGCAGAGGACGAGCTCGGCAATCCTTCCGAGGATGTAGAGGAACTCTACAACGGCCGTGCACGTATAAGCCCTTGGACAGATTCAAGCGTGCAGGCGAACGGCAGGGAAGTGACCAAGAACGAGATGCAGTTCGCAGTCCCTTGTGATTACGAGAAGCTCAAGAGCGCTAAAGTGCTTGAGAATAACTGCAAGGCATTCGACATCACGGAAGTGACCGAACTAGCCCCACGATGGACGCTGATAACAGCCAAGAGGTACAACACATGAGCATACAAGTAAAAGGCACTGACCGGCTTGTAGAGGCACTCTCACAGATGTCGCAGGCGAGGTTCGATGCAGTCTGTCAGGTCTCGGCATCGAACATATACAATCGTGGCAAGGCTGACGGAGGCACACCGGTAGATACGGGCGAGCTGAGGCAGTCGTTGACAATCGGAACCATAGACCACGGCGCAGAAGTTGGATATACCAAGGACTACGCTCCACATGTCGAGTATGGACACAGGACACGAGGCAGTGGGTACGTTGAGGGACAGAGATACCTTGAGCGGAACGTGGAAAAAGAGAGACCTGAATTTAAGCAGTTGCTTATCGACAATATAGAAAGGTTGGTGAAGTAGTGCTACAGCAATTCAGCATTATTGAGCTTATAAAGCAGATACAAAAGACGGTGCTATCCGGTACCGGCAAAAAATGCTATGACCACGTAGAAAAAGGGCAGGCTTCACCATTCTACTATGCAGAGTTAGTTCAGAGTAAGCCTGCTAATACCAAGACCATGTACGTGACAGAGTACACAGTCAACATACATGTGGTGTCAGAGAGTGGCAAGACATCTGTCCCACTCTTCAAAGAAATACAGGCACTTGAAGAGGCTATGACGGTTGACATTGATATACCAGAGCCTTATGAGCTCATCTATCAGATGTACAACGGCATACAGTCGTCGTACAAAGAACAGGATACCAACGAGAAACATGCAGTCCTTAACTATACGTTCAAGGTCTGCTACGGCTATATGATGAAGTAAAGGAGATAAACATGAAATACAACAAACAGCTATTCGGAACCGAATCAGAGACGACAACAGGCTTTGATAAGGGTGCTTACTGTGATTTCTCAGCAAATGCAGTCAAGGCACTCGCAGGCAAGGACATCTTACTTGCGATATGGAATGCAGAAGGCACAGCTATCAACGCTATCGCAGGTCAGAAGACCCTTAAGCTCAATCGTTCAGCTGATTCTATTGAGGTAACAACCAAAGACACAGGAGACGGTTGGAAGGCATACATTGCAGGCTCTAAGGAGTGGTCAATTGACACTGATGGTCTGTACATCAACACAGATGCATCAATGCAGGCGCTCTCTACAGCCTTCGAGAATGGAGACCCGGTATGCATTAAGGTATACAACAAGAAGGCAAAAAAGAGCATGTTTGGCGGTCTTGCAGTTATTACAGACTTCCCACTTGAGGCACCTTATGATGACTCAATGACTTACTCAATATCATTAAAGGGACAGGGCAAGCTCGTGGATCTGAGTGCCAACCCTGTAACACCTGACACATTACCTGCATAGCAAGCAGGGGCTATATGCCCCTGCCTATTTTCAAAAAAAGGAGAAAATAAATGTTCGAAGTTAATAGTAAACAGTACGATTTCAAATTCAACACAGAGAGGATCTCAATTATAGAGGCTGCTGCAAAGACAGCCATTATGGGTGAGTACTCCAACACCAACGGCTTATTCTCACTCAAAACTATGAACTCAATGTTCCAACTCGCAGTTAAAGAGGTAGGCTCTGACAAGTTCCTTGGACAGTCAGAGGGAGCCAAGCTCTTCGAGGATGCACTCAAGGAGAGAGGCTATGCCACTATTGCAGTGGAGATTCAGTCAGCTCTAATGAGAGATACACCTTTTTTATTCCAAGCCAACTAGTCGCGAATGAGTATTTCAACGAACCGAACGAGACACCGGCAGAAAAAGAGCTGAGAAAGCCCTACCTGCAGGATATAGATTTTGCTTGGTTCGTTGTTAATTTCAATTATACGAAAGCCGATTATTTGGCTCTAACTCCACGCGAAAAAGCCTTTATATACAAGGCTTATGAAACTAAGACAGTCAATCAATCAACACTGCTACGAGATACGGTCTTGAATGCAATAAGCAACAGCAATCGCAGGAGGGGAGCGAGTGTGTTCAAGCTATGGAAAAAGCGCGCCAAGAAGGCTGACATATCCACAGTACGAGACAACATGAAGGTCATAGCAGAGATTGAGAAGAACGAAGTAGGCTGGATAGATAAGATATATGCAGCCAACGGATGGACGAGAAAGCAGGTGAATCATGGCTGACTATACATTAAGCGTTGACATCACAGCAGACGACCACGCAAGTGAGACGTTTAAAAAAATACAGGAAAATGCAAAAAACTTTAAATCAACCGTAGAGAATGCCGGACAGTCCATGCAGAAGTTTGGTGAAAAGACGGAATCTGTCGGCAAGAATCTCACCAAGTCAGTTACCACGCCTATAGTTGGAGTTGGAACAGCCACGGCAAAGCTTGCCACAGACTTTGGAGGCTCAATGGCCAAGGTCAGCACTATCGCCGACACGACACAGGTACCTATCGGAGACCTGAAAGAGTCTATCCTTGAGCTCTCAGATGATACCGGCGTGGCGGCAGACAACATAGCTGAGTCAGTATATCAGGCTATATCAGCCGGACGGTCAACAGGCGAGGCGGTCAACTTTGTTACAAATTCTACGAAACTTGCAAAAGGTGGCTTCACTGATGCAGCTACCTCAGTAGACACACTGACCACTATCCTTAACGCTTACGGCGATAAGGCGGGCGACGTAACAAGCGTATCTGATAAGCTTATCATGACGCAGAACTTAGGAAAGACGACTGTTGACCAGTTGGGCGCTTCGATGGGTAAAATCATCCCGACAGCTAACATGTACGGAGTGAGCCTTGATAACATTACATCTGCCTACGTTACCACTACCAAGAATGGTATCGCTACGGCAGAGTCGACAACATATCTCAACAGTATGCTCAACGAACTCGGTAAGGCGGGCACTGATGTATCTGACATGCTGAAAGAGAAGACAGGTAAGTCATTCCAGGAGCTGATGGAATCCGGTATGTCATTAACTGATGTACTCAACATCATCCAAGAGGCTTGTACAGAATCCGGCAAGTCAATCGGTGATGTGTTCAGTTCACAGGAGGCGGCAAAGGGCGCGGCTACACTTGTACAGCACGCGGACGACTTCAACAGTGCTATGCAGGCTATGGCTAATTCTGCAGGCGCCACCAACGAAGCATTCAACAAGATTGACAGCTCAAGCGCGGAGAACTTTGCGAAAGCACTCAACAGATTGAAAAATGCAGGCATACAGTTTGGCGAGGCAGTAGTACCGGTAGTAGTTCCGGTTATTACGGAATTGGTAAGCGTAGTTAAAGACGCAGCCGATGCATTCAACAGCCTTCCGGAACCGATGCAGGACATGATAGTTAAGGGACTGGCTATAGCGGCAGCAGTAGGACCGGTAGTAACCGTGTTCGGCAAAGTCACAGCAGTGGCTGGCAAGGTAACAAGTGGTTTCGGCTCAATCGCTGGCAAGCTCGGAGGTCTTGGAAGCGCAGCATCATCAGCAAGCGCACCGGTATCAAGCGCGGGCACAGCAACAGGAGCACTTGCAAAGAATGCACTCGGACTTATAGCGGCGGGAGCTGGCATCTTATTGGCTTCGGCAGGCTTGGCACTGCTTGCATATTCGGCTATTCAGCTGGCTCAGGCTGGCCCTACAGCAATCGTAACTATGGTAGGAATGGTAGCAGTAATCGCACTTCTTGCAGTAGGAGCGGCGGCATTGGCACCGGCACTCACAGCCGGAGCGGCAGGATTATTGGCATTCGGAGCGGCTATCCTCATGGTGGGCGCAGGAGTGGCACTGGCGTGCGCCGGTGTAGCTCTTCTTGCTACTCAGCTTCCAACTATATCAGAATACGGCCAGTCGGCAGCAGTTGGGATTATATCTCTTGGGGTGGCTCTTATGGCATTCGCAAGCGGTGCCACTATGGCAGGAGCTGGAGCACTGATTCTTGGCGCCGGCTTATTGGTGGCAGGTGCCGGAGCACTCACAGCGGCCGCAGGAGTAACACTGTTGGCTGTCGGAGTCGTGGCACTCGGGGCAGGTATCATAGTCGTAGCGGCAGGGGTCAATCTCTTGGCAGCAGGGCTTGTGGTGTGTGGTGCAGGACTTGTAGTTGTGTCCAATAATGCAGGCACAGCCACGGCAGGACTTGCAGCTTTTACACTTGCAGTAATGGCGGCTACTATACCAATGGCAGCAGGAGCAGTGGCTACCACTGCATTTGCTGTCACAATGGTGGCACTTGGTGCAAGCCTGACTGTATCGGCAGGAGGAGCCACGCTACTTGCGGCGGCACTGCTTGCGGTATCGGCTGAGATGGTAGTCATATCAGCTACAGCCAACTCGGCAAGTAACGACCTAAAGAGTATGGTCAAATCAATTGACATTGTAGATACAGGCATCAACAACCTTAAAAAAGTGGCAAGCTCAGGGCTCCAGGCTGTAGCTTCGGCATTTACGGTGGCAACCCCAAGCGTTACGGCCAAAGCTACTACGATGTCACTGAAAATGGCTGATTCAGTCCACAAGGGCTTTGCAAAGGTACCGACTTACATTATGACGACCATGACGATGGCGAACGCGGTCACTCTGGCTCAGTTCGTGGCAATCAATGCCACTGTATCGGGGCAGATGAACCGAATGACCAATACTGTGAGAACATCACTAAACCAGATGAAGAGTGCCTTTGCCGGCACGAGGTTCAAACTCAACACAAGCATGGCTTTACCACATTTCAGCATGAGTGGCAATTTCAACGCGCAGACCAAGGCAGTACCGAAGGTAAATGTATCTTGGTATGCCAAGGCTTACGACGAGGCCATGATGTTTAACACTCCTCAGGTAGTGCAGGCAAATGGCTTCGGTGACGGACCAGGCAACGAAGTGGTAAGTGGTGACAGACATCTTGTCGAGCTGTTCAAGGAGGCTCTTGGAAGCTATGGCGGTGGTGATACTATTATCCCGGTTTATGTTGGACAAGAGAGAATAGACGAGCTTGTAGTTACTGCAAAACAGAGAAAAGACTTTAGATCGGGAGGTAGATGATGTTAAAAGACTATCCAACGATTATTAATAATACACAGCTCTTTCAGCCGAATAAGTGGGAAGAGACAAGTGAAGTAGTAGAGGAAACATATCGGACTGAGGCGGGCACAGACCAGGTCTCAGTCACGCGCTATGACAAGCTCTCGGTAGATGCTCAATACAGAGTTAATTCAGAATGGCTCAAGCAGTTCAAAATGTGGTCTAAGGTTGACTCACTTGATGCATCAATCTATGATGCTACGGCCAATGGCTATGTCAACAGGGTAATGAGGATGCGAAATTTCAAGGACTCACCGATTGAGTGGTCAGAGAGAATGGAAGACACTGACGGTATATGGGATGTAAGCTTCAGTTTGGAGGAATTTTAGATGTACGAGGTATCAGCAGCATACAAAAAAGCAATGAAAGAGCCGGTGCATCGCTTCCTTATCGGTGGAAGTATATCCAATACCACATTCTTTGACCGGAATGTATTGAAAGGCTCCTTCTCAATTACCAACCAGTGCTCTGACGATTCGGAAATGAAGATAGGGCAGGTGTATGTCGGTGAGCTCAACGCCACGTTCGTTAATCTCAATGTGGAGAGATACTCTTTGCAGAATAAGCTCATCAAGCCGACATTCAGCCGAAAGACAGCGGACGGATATGAGACTATCCCTCTTGGTATCTTCAAGGTGTCAGAGGCATCGTGGACGAGCTCAGGCATCGTTATCAAGGCTTACGACAATATGGCAGAACTTGACAAGGGCTGTGATGTAAACTCAGCGAACGGCACACCTTATGAGCTGGCACTTCTTGCGTGCAAGTCGTGCAAATTAGAGCTCGGTACCACCAAGGAAGAGTTTAAGCGGTTCGCTAATGGAGCCGAAAACCTCTCAATGGTGTCTGAGAATGACATAGAGACTTGGCGAGACTTTATATCCTGGGTGGCTCAGACCTGCGCCTGCTTCGTCACGGCCGACCGCTTCGGCAAGATTGTATTCAGAGCCTATGGCGATACTGTGGTAGATACAATAGACTCAAAGCACCGATTCACCGGTGCATCGTTCTCGGACTTCGAGACCCGGTACACTGGTCTTTCATGCGTTAATATCGGAGACAAGACCACATCCTACTACGGAATGGAAGTCGATGACGCTTTGACTTATAATCTCGGCTCGAATCCGTTCCTGCAGTACGGTGTAGACGATGCGAAAGAGGAAATGCGCCGGGCAATCCTACATTCGTTGCAGAACATCTGTTATGTGCCATTTAAAGCGTCAATGATTGGAGACCCGGTATATGACCTTGGAGATGTCCTGAGCATGTCAGAGGGCATAGCGGACGGTTCAAAGCTCTACTGCATTACAAAGTATACATTTAATTACAACGGTGAATACGAAGTGCAGGGAGTTGGCAAGAACCCGGCTATAGCCAATGCCAAGAGCAAGACAGATAAGAACATCGCAGGGCTGATGAATCAGGACGATGAGAATCTCATTCACTTTACTGTCTTCACAAACACCGGTCCGGTGGTGGTAGAGGACAAATCAAATCAATCTGTCTTTTCGATGCGATTTATAGCCACCAAGACTACCCACGTGGCACTTGATATGGAGATACTGCTCAACGTAGAGACTACAGAAGAGGGCGAGGAGTACCAGTGGGTTGAACACGATGCAGTGGCTAAAGTCCACTACTACATAGATGGCGCAGAAATAGACTTAAGAAAGCCTGTAGAGACATGGCAGGACGGTCAGCATATTCTAACCTTACGATACGACTTGCAGGCAGTAGATGCTGCCATTCACACATGGGACGTGTGGATTGAGATGCAGGGTGGAAGCGTCACTATAGATACCTACGGCATCCATGCGGTAGCAATGGGCCAAGGCCTTGCTGCAGAGAGCGATTGGGACGGAACTATCACGGCATCTGATGAGGTTGACAGATACACATTTAGCCTTGTTAGAGACTTCACAGACTCAGCCAACACGACACTTAACACACCGGCTCGTGCAGTTCCGGGCGATATACTGGCGAGATTCGATTTCACTAATATGTTTGGCCGGATAGCTGACAGTAACCAGTCTTACGGCAATATGACCACATTCACTCCTTATGTTAATGCCAGCCGTGTGATGACAGATGCGGATTATAACAACACGACAGGATGGCAGGGCACCGGCGAAATCAAGAAGGGCACCAACAAGATGCTCACCACTGTAGATGTATACGGTGTCACATCGGTTGAGACTGCATCACAAAACGCTGTGTTCTATGCATCGTTCGACAGTGGCTTAACTTGGGTCGGCTGGACATCTGAGGGCTGGGTTGAGAATGTAACAATGATTAAGAAAGAGATAGAGGCGGTGCCTGAGTCGACATGGAAGCAGTACGACAAGGTGAGATTCAGAGTCTTGCTTGAAGGTGGTGCCACACTCTACGCACTACATCTATACGGAGGTACATTACATGATTAAAGGACATGTGGCAATCGAATTGCACAATCATAAGACAGGCTTGAGAGACAGGATCGAGGGCGATAACATGGTTACTAATGCGCTTAACTATGCTATTCCTTTCGCGATGGGGGCAAATTATTCGGCTGATTCAATTATGCCTTTGTGTAAAAGAGCACTGGGCGGTTTGATGCTTTTCGATGGAACTCTAACAGAAGATAAAAACAACATTTTTTTCCCAACAGAAGCACACCTTGTAGCTTCTGCTGGGCGTGGATTAAATACGACCAATACCGATAGAGGCTCTCTCAACTCAGCAGAGACATATCAGACTGACACTGGCTACCAGTCGGTGTGGGATTTTTCGACTTCACAGGCGAATGGCACGATAAAATCGCTTGCCCTCACACTGAACTATAGCGATAATTCATCGTACTACGCGGACACTCCTTATAGTTTTTCGGCACCATTTACAAGAACTGGAGCGGCAGACGACAACGGAAGAATAGGACTAAACATCGGATATCCGCTTTGCTATGATACAGAAAATCAATATCTATACTTCATAAGCAATTTGGTGGGCGGGGTTACTTCAAGAGAAGAGCAGGACGAAAACGGAAATAATGTGTATAAGTATTCATGTGAATGCCACATTATGAAAATGTACTATCCAACAACCAAGTTCAAACTTGCTGACACGAGTAACGCAGAAAATAGAGCAATAGAAGTATGCACTTTTGTTGAAGAAACTGGAACAAGTTCGGTTGATACTCGCCAATATTGGAAGCCTGGATATGATGGGTATGCTTATAGATTAGAGACTTGGAAAAGTGGAAAGATATGTGCCCACAGGCTCAAACTGTCTGATTATAGTTTTGAAATGTTAGAGGATATCAATGCCACGTGCAAGAGTGTGTCATTCGACACCTATTACAGTCACAACGTAGTCTCGAAAGGGTATGCCTACATCATTAATTCGAGCAATCAGTCCCTATACATAGTTAATCTGTCAAATGCTGTAGATGTATCAGAAGTAACACTACCTAGTGGATGGAAAATAACTGACAGGCTCACGGCATTAAAAAACGGGGGAGTAGAGGGCACTGTATATAAAAGAATAAGTGGTACATCATCGACAGACTACAGGCCTTTTATTTGCTACCCGGACGGCAAAATAGTAATGAGCGATACAACTAAAACCTCAACAAGTTATTATCCGGAGTTTGCTCCACCAAGATTAATTACAGACAACTTGATGAGCATTGGAACCGATGCCTATGACGGCTATCAACTATATGGTCGCTTGCTCAATAATTACCTCGGCACTATCTACAATCTGCCACAACCGATTGTAAAGACTGCTGCCAGTTCCATGAAGGTAGTGTACACACTGACAGACACAGATTAAGGAGGCAAGCATGGCTAACCTTAAGATACACTTAGATTACAGAGGTTCGAGCAAAATCATAAAGAGGCTGTGTCAGACTGTGAACTATCTCTCAGAGGTAGCAAACGGTGACATGCGCACGGATGTCTACGATGTCAACCAAAATGGCATCGTAGACAATTCAGAGCTCGTGAACGGCCACGAAGTGTGGAAAGATGTACCGGTTGACGCCAAGTTTACTGATACAGTCTACGATGATAGTTACTTGCAAGGCAAGGTAAGTGCCAACAGCAACAATCTGCAGTTAATAATGCAGACGCTTTTCGACTGGAATGAGAACTACCTCATAGACAGCCAGGGTAGACAGATAGTTGATAGCTTGGGTAGACCTATATACACCTCAAGCTACAAATCTAAATTCGACACACAAGGAGGAAAATAAATGAGTGATACACAAGCACAGGCATTGGAATCGGCACGAATAGTTGACCAAAATCCTGCTACAGGAATAGCACCGGAAGACATGTTCATCATTGACTCTATTGCAAGCGGTACAAGGGCTATAAGTTATAAGGCCTTGTGCGATGCGATAGCGGTCACTCTTGGCATAGCCACAATCAAGGACACGGCAGATGGTGCTATGCAGAAGAGTGAATACGATAAGAATCACAGTGGGGCTGTTGGTAACGCAGAAATATTAGATAATCACTCCGAGGAGGTAATAAATGGAAAATGAGGATATCGTAAGAGAGCTTGCTGAGCAGGGCGAGCGAATCAAGGTAGCGAACAAGAGAATTGCTGACCTTGAAGAACAGCAGCAGCGTATCCAAGACCTGACACTATCTGTGCAGGAGCTTGCGATAAGCGTTAAGAACATGGTAGAAGTGCAGAAAGAGCATAGTGACAAGCTTGCTGAACTTGAGGCAAGACCGGCACAGAACTGGAACACTATGACAAGGACTGCTTTTACTACAATCATATCAGCAATTGCAGGAGCATTGGCTCTTGCATTGGTCAACTCGGTAGCACATTTTATGTAAGGAGGAAATTACTATGAAGAACTGTGTATTTAAACCAAGCGTCAACACTGTTGAGTGGCTCAAGGCGGCAGGTGTCAGAGCTGTAAAGACTATGGCTCAGACAGCCCTTGGAACTATCGGAGCTTCCGCCGTGATCTCAGCGGTGGACTGGCGTGTAGTCCTGTCCGCATCGGTCTTATCCGGAGTGGTCAGCATCTTAACATCTATTGCAGGAATCCCGGAGGTGAGCGCAAATGAAAATAATTGACGTTTCACACCATAATGGCAACATTGACTGGCAGACAGTCAAGGGCAACGTAGACGGTGTGATCTTACACTGTGGCTATGGACAGGACCTGGAAAAGCAGGACGACCCACGATTCCGAGAATGGGCTACTGAGTGCACAATACTCGGCATTCCATTCGGAGTATACCTCTATTCATACGCCAAGAGTGTAGACAGAATAGAAGGAGAAGCGAAACATACATTAAGACTTATCAAGGGTTATAATCTGTCGCTCCCTGTATTCTTCGATTCAGAGGAACCGGGAACCGAGAGTGTAGCTCAGGCATGTGCACTTAGGTATATGGAGATCATCAAGGCAGCAGGCTATACAGTCGGCATCTATGCGAGTGAGTCTTGGTATAAGTCCTATATGTCAGGCATTAAGGATTGTCCACTGTGGATTGCTAAGTATGGCATCAATGACGGACAGCCGCACGCCAAGCCAAGCGTTGACGGAATGTGGGGCTGGCAGTATACCAGCACCGGAACAGTACCGGGCATCAAGGCGGGCAGTCTTGATATCTCGGAATGTTACTCTAAAGTTACATCTGCTCCACAAAATGTGACACCAAGTCCAGCGCCAGTGACAGCTCCGGATGAAAGTTGGAAGGGCGACAAGTCAATCTATCTTGAGAATGGCTATGTTGAGTCTTGGCAGCACGCCATGAATATAGGCTTTGACTTGAAGGGAGCTGACCGACTTTCCTGTGACAGTAAGTGGGGTAGGGATTCACAGGCTTTTGCAAGCGCACATAATCTATGGAGTGGACAGATTCATAATTGCCCTACAGCTATCAGGTGGTTAAGGACCATGCTGAGAGAAGTCTACGGATTCAACAAGCTTGGCGATATCGGCGAGTGGACAGACTACCTCACTGAATGCGTTAAGGTGTTCCAAAGGAATAGGGGCTTGACTGTTGATGGAATAGTAGGTAAGATTACAACATATTGGCTACTTAGTGGAGAGAAAATATAAAAAAGGTACCCAAAAAGGTACCCAAAAATTCTAAACCCTAGTAAATTCAAGGATTATGGGATGTGTCGTGTGGGTTCAAGTCCCACTGCCGGCACTATTTGCAAAACCCCGTAAATCCAAGATTTTCAGTAAAATCAAGGGTTTGCGGGTTTTTTCTTTATTTATAATCTTTAAAAAAATTAAAGAAATTAGGGTACTTTTAAGAAAAATTTGCCCCAAAATTGTACCCAAAAAGGTACCCAAAAATCTGCCATATAGGCTGTAATACCAGATAGCAAACAGGAGCATTATGATGATAAAAAAGATTTATAAAAAATATGAAATTATATTCAATGTTATATTTTTCTCGATTTTCCCGATTACGGCTTTTTATCTTATGGAGTTCTACGAACATAATCCTTTTGAAGAAGTCAGATTTATGGCGGGATTTTTTAATATTATTTTGTTTGAGCTGATTGCCTGGATTCTTTATTTTGTTACGGGCAGGGCGAAATGGGCACTTCGTGCAGTTTTTATTGTGGCCATGGTTTTTGGACTGATTAATCATTATGTTATGCTTTTCCGCTCGACTCCTTTTGTTCCATGGGATATTTTTTCAATTGGCACGGCGACAAGTGTTGCATCCAATTATGATTTCGCACCGACTGCAGGAGTAGTTGTTGTTACAGTTATATTTATAGCTCTTATTATGCTGATGCATTTTGTTGATTTTAGAATTAAGTGGAAATTCAGGTTCAGACTAATTCCGACAGTGCTTGGATTACTTGTGATGTGCCTGTTTGTGAATGCCCTGCAGGATGAGGATTTCCAGACGGACAATTACCTGTATCCGTTTCTATTTACACCTGCATATATGACAAAGGTGAATGGAATGGCAGTGACCTTTGCGATGGATCTTAAGTTTGTGGCGGTTGATAAGCCTGACGGGTATAGCAGACAGAAGGCAAAGGAGCTGCTTGACAGCTATGCCGGTACAGATGATAATACTGCAATTACAGATAAAAGTGATTATCCGAATATTATAGTTGTGATGGATGAGGCATTTTCAGACTTGTCAGTGCTCGGTGATTTTGATACAAATACAGACTATATGCCGTTTGTACACAGTCTTGAAAAGGGCAATGAGAACACTATAACAGGATATCTGAATACGTCTGTATGCGGTGGAAATACCGCCGATACCGAGTTTGAGTTTCTGACAGGCAATACGATGGCTTTTCTTCCGGTAGGAAGTATTCCTTATCAGCAGTATATAAAGAGCACGACACCTTCACTTGCAAGCTATTTAAAAAGCATAGGCTATGCAACGTATGCACAGCATCCGTACTATGGCAGTGGATGGAACCGGGATACGGTCTATCCTCTTTTGGGATTTGACAATCTTTCGTTTATGCAGGATTATTCTAATCAGAGGTTTGTGCGCAAATATATAAGTGATGAGACATCCTTTGACAGGATTATTGAGACCTATGAGAACAAACCGGATGGTCAGCCGGCATTTATATTCAATGTCACTATGCAAAACCATGGTGGATACACGGATACCTACTACGGCTTTGACAATACGGTGACAGCGGATAAGCTCAATAATTCTGCACTTGATCAGTATCTTTCTTTGATTAAGCTGACAGATGAGGATTTAAAGAGCCTCATTGAATATTTCTCAAATGTGGATGAGAAAACTATAGTGGTATTTTTCGGCGATCATCAGCCAAATGATACTGTGGCAAGCTCTGTTCTTGCAGCAAACGGCATGGACTATAATAATTTATCAAATGAAGAGCTTAAGCTGCGCTATCAGGTGCCGTATGTTATCTGGGCAAATTATGATATTGATGAGGCGGCAGGAAAAGACACGAGCGTTAATTATCTGGCTGCAAACGTACTTAAAGCGGCAGGTGTGCCGACAAATGACTATCAGAGCTTTCTGCTAAAGCTGCAGGAGGAGTATCCAATTATATCAGCGGTACGTACGGATAAAACTGCAGATAAGACATTAGATAAAGCATCAAATAAATCAGACAAGGCAACCGGCAGCAAAAAGAAGCAGGCCGATTCGGATATGCTAAACGATTATAAGCTTTTGCAATATTACAGACTGTTTGACTGGGAGGATAAGTGATGAATTTTGTTAAAAAGCATCCACTTTTGACAGCGTTTTTAATTCCGTTTTTCATATGTATAATCATCTGTATAGGAAATGGTGTATATCCATTTGGCGATTACTGCCTTTTGCATATGGATTTGTATCACCAGTATCTGCCTTTCTTTAATGAGCTGTGGGAGAAGCTAAGAAATGGTGCGAGCCTCATGTATACATGGAATATCGGGCTTGGCAGTGATTTTGTATCGGTATTTGCCTATTATCTGGCGAGTCCGTTAAACTGGCTTGTGGTGCTTTTTCCAAAGAGCCATATTATTGAGTTTATCGAGCTGCTAATCATTTTTAAGATTTCGCTAAGCGGAGCAACATTTTTTTATTTTCTGAAGGAACACTTTGTACTTCTTGGAAAGGATAACAGGTATCACGATAATACATTTGTGCCGGCATTTGTTTTTTCTACGGCATATGCGCTTTCCGGCTTTGTAGCTGCGTATAGCTGGGATGTCATGTGGATGGATGTTGTGGCAGTTGCACCGCTTGCGATAGTAGGCCTTGAGAAGCTTGTGCGGGACAAAAAGCCGGTGCTTTACTATGTATCACTGGCACTTTGTATATTGTCAAACTATTATCTGAGCATCATGCTTTGCATCTTTTTGGTATTCTGGTTTGCATGGCTTTTCTTTACGCAAAATGGCGGTAAAATGGCTGCAATTGTGAGATTTGCCGTTTACTCGCTTTTGGCTGGAGGCACTGCGATGGTGCTAATCATCCCGGAGCTTATCATTTTAAGCTACAGCGGTTCGTCGGGCATCGAGTTTCCAAAGCAGATAGAGTGGTATTTTAATCTCTTATCGGAGGTCGGCAGGATGTGTACGACAGCAAGCGTCTATGAGGGTGCAGAGAACTGGCCGAATCTGTATGCCGGAGCCTTTAGTGTGATGCTTTTGATACTGTTTGTGCTCAATAAAAGGATTAATTGGAAGAAAAAAATAGCTCCCGTATTGTTTGTGTTGTTTTTCATGGCAAGCTTTGCCAATAAACAGCTTGACTTTATATGGCACGGACTGCATTTTCCGGATTCGCTGCCTGGCAGACAGTCGTATCTGTATGCATTTCTTGTATTGACCATAGGCTATGCTACAGTAAGAAAGTGGCGTGGCATAAGACTGTGGCATGTTGGTGTGGCAGTGGTATTTGCATCGGCGCTTATGGCAGTAAGCACGATGTTTGCCGGTGAGGATGTGACAGAGTATTATGCAGTTATCATAAGTATATTGTTTGTTGCGCTGTACGGCATTATGACAGTACTTTTAAAGCTTGCAGCAAGAAAAAACAGGGAGCTTTTGATGGTCATAACATGCGGTATTGCGATTGTGGAGCTGGCTGTCAATATGGCTGTGACAGGACTTGGATGTACCGGCAGAAGTAGCTACAATGCCAATGTGGACGATATGCAAAAGGCACTGGAGCTGGCAAAAGAGGATGCAGCTGACAACGATGTACCATTTTACAGGGTTGAGGATACAGGCCGACTAACTAAAAATGATGACACACGATACGGCTATGCTTCTGGAACACAGTTTTCTTCCCTGATGAATATAAATGTGAGCCATTTTTATCAGGCTCTTTATATGGAGGGAGGCAAGAATTTCTACTGTTATAACGGTGCCACACCTGTCACGTCAGCCATGCTTTCGGTCAGATATATGGTTACAAAATCAATACAGCCACAGAATGAGCTGACTACACTTGTTGGAAAATGCGGAAATCACTATCTGTATCGGAATAACTACACACTTCCGCTTGGTTTTATGATGGATGAGGGAGTGATTGATGCGTGGAAGCCATCCTCGTCATCGAAAATCTATTCGATTAATTCCCTTGGCAGGCTCCTTGGCGCAGCAGATGATATGCTGACCATGACAGAGTGCACTCAGGACGAAAATCCGGGAACTACGACTCTCACCTTTGACCATGACGGATATTATTATGCGGCATACGATTCGTGCAGCACTGACAGTCTGACCTTCAGCCACGGAGAGTATGAGACCACATACTCGAAGACCACTCACAGGTATCTGTTTGACCTGGGATATGTGAAGGCGGGGGAGACAGTTTCCGTCACAAACACTGATGCCGATGCTGTACGATTTAATGTATACGAGCTTTCCATTGCTGCAGTTGAGAGTGCTTACAATACACTCAATGAGCAGACACTCTCGGTGGATGATTTTTCAGATACACACATAAGCGGACACATGGATGTGAAGCAGGCAGGACAGCTTGTGCTTTCTATTCCGAGTGAAAAGGGCTGGACAATGAAGGTGGATGGGAAGGAGACAGAGTATGAGGATTTTTCCGATACGTTTGTGAGCATTCATCTGGATGAGGGAGAGCATGAGATAGAGCTTAATTATGAGACACCGGGACTTAAGGCAGGTGCAGCTATAAGCGTAGGCTGTTTGGGGATTTTTCTATTACTTGTATTGGCGCGTCAAATGGTTAATAGACGCAGCAGTTTACAGTTTAAATCTCACAGTGACAGATAATGCTTACGGTGACCGGTAATGCATGCAATACAATTATGCGAAACACAGAATGTTCAAATTGTAATGGTAAACTTAAATAATAAAATAAAACAGGAGATTAACAAAATGAACAAACAAAACAAAAAAATCGCACAGGAAAAAAGAAGAATCGAAAGAGAAAAAGCAGAAAAGAAGGCAAAGGTTGTGAATCTGCTGAAATTCTGGGTGCCGATAGTGGCAGTAGTCGTGGTAGTCATAGTGCTTATCTGGGCAGTTGCGACATCTGGCGGTTCATCGTCAAATGGCACTGCCGGTACGCAAGCTGCATCACAGACTACAGAATCTCAGGCATCCGAGACACAAAGCAGTGATTCACAGACAAAGGCAGCAACACTTAATACCGAGGCTGACACGGTTGCAGAAAACGGAGATAAGGTAAATATTGACTACACCGGATATATGGACGGAGAAAAATTCGAGGGTGGAAGCACTGACGGACAGGGCACAGACCTGGTGCTTGGCTCAGGCAGCTATATAGATGGCTTTGAGGACGGAGTGGTAGGTCATAAGGTTGGAGAAACCTTTGATTTGAACCTTAAGTTCCCGGATGATTATAAGGTAAATACAGAGCTTGCCGGAAAGGATGTTACGTTTGAGGTGACACTTAACGGTGTATACAAATAAAGAGGATAACACACATATATGGAAAAATCGTTTGAAGAGGTACTGGTACAGTTTTATATTGACCAGTACAGGGAAAATGCGAAGAAAAGTACAGGTAAGCCTGTAAAGCTGGCGCACTATATTCACAGACTCAACAGCAAAGCAAAATCAATTAAATATGCGCGCTTTTCAAAAAACGAGACAATAGCACTCGACAAGCTGCATCAGGAAATAAAAAGGCTTGCATTGATTACCTATTATTCCAACAATAAGAATGCAAAGCATATTTTAAATAAAGATATTATTCCGCAGCTCGTCAGGGTGGATATGGAGCAGTTTGATGAGAAGGAGGCAGAGTATCTCACAGAGGATTTTCTTAAGCTTTTGCGTAAGGAGTATATAGGTGCGATATGTACCAGAAGCATGAAAGCGCTTTACAATGAGTATCGAAGCAAGGAGCTTAGAAGAGAGATTGTCACGCTGGTTCCGGCACGGCCGGAGCTTGAGTTTCCAAAAGCCCAGAGCATGAAAAGGCGCTTCATACTCCATATAGGCCCGACTAACAGCGGTAAGACATATCAGGCACTCGAGCGGCTTAAGCTGGCGCAAAACGGAGTTTATCTGGGACCTCTTAGACTTCTGGCACTTGAGGTATATGAGAAGATGAATGATGCAGGCATACCATGCACCATGCTTACAGGCCAGGAGTGTCTTGAGGTATCAGACAGCAGAATTACAGCATCGACAGTGGAGATGCTTGACTGTGACAAGGAGTATGATATCGCAGTGATTGATGAGGCACAGATGGTTGCAGATGATGACAGGGGACATTCATGGACCAGGGCAATTCTTGGTACACTTGCAGGAGAGATTCATATATGCATGAGTCCGGTGGCAAAGGATGTAGTCATTCATCTGATTAATCTGTGCCATGACGAGTATGAGATAAGGGAGTATGAGAGAAAGACAGCTCTAAAGCTGGAGGATAAGCCTTTTTCATTTCCACAGGATGTGAGAGAGGGCGATGCCTTTATCGTCTTTTCAAAGAAGTCGGTACTCAATATAGCAGGGCGTCTGGAGGAAAACGGCATAAAGCCAAGTGTCATATACGGAAGTCTGCCACCGGAAATAAGGCGCAGGCAGATGACGCTTTTTAATGAGAAAAAGACACAGGTTGTCGTGTCAACAGATGCGATAGGAATGGGACTCAATCTGCCGGTCAGAAGAATTGTATTTCTGGAGGTGGAAAAGTTTGATGGAGTATCAAGACGTCCGCTTGTCATCTCTGAGATAAAACAGATAGCGGGCCGTGCAGGCAGATTTGGTCTGTATGATACAGGTTATGTGACAGCTTTGGGACAAAAGAATCTGAATTATCTGAAGAATACGCTAAATATACCGGAGCAGGATATTGATATAGTAAGTCTTGGCTTCCCACAGGTGCTCCTTACAATGGATGCGCCGCTTGATGCGATAATTAAGCTCTGGCATGAGGCAAAGCCATCAGCACCGTTTAGGAAAATCAATGTCGATGAGATATTGTTTTTGTATGGATATGCGTATAAGGAGCGATACTTTATCGCAGATTTTGATGACAAATATCTGCTTTATAAGATGATTACATGTCCCATAGATATAAAGGACAGGGAGCTTGTCAGACAATGGCTGCGCTACTGCATGTCGTATACATCTGATATCTCTCTCGACAAGCCTGATAAGCATTCAAAGTATCAGGGGCTCATGAAATACGAATCCTATTACAAAAAGCTTGATTTGTACTATCAGTTTTCAGTCCGCATGGGCAAAATTGTGGATGAGGACTGGCTTGAAAACGAGCGCGACAAAACACAGGCAAAGATTATGCAGCTTCTATCAAAGAGCAAGGATGAGTATATTATCAGATGCCGGTATTGCGGCAGAATACTTCCGATTGGAAATTCGCGCAATATATGCAGAGACTGCTACAGCATGATACGCAGGTAGCAGCCGGTTTATATTTTTGGCGGTTTATATTTTACGGTCAAGTCGTTGAATTTAGCTGTCCAATGTGGCATAATAGAAATAAGATCAAAATATGAATGGAGGAAGTTTTTATGGCAAACAATGAGTTACAGATTGCCGGCTCACAAGGGGAACTTAGAATCCGTCCTTACGAGCACCACGCAAAGTATTATGAAACAGATCAGATGGGTATAATCCACCATTCAAACTATGTCAAGTGGATGGAAGAAGCAAGACTTGATTTGATGGATCAGATAGGACTTAACTACAGGCAGATGGAGGATATGGAAATCATAAGTCCGGTGCTGTCGATATCGGTAGAGTATCACAGTATGGTACATTTCGATGATACGGTCGTCATCTACACAAAGCTGCTTAAGTATAACGGAATCAAGATGGAGCTTGAGTATGTCATGAAGGACAAAGAGACAGGCGAGCTTCGCACCACTGCAAAAAGCAGCCATTGCTTTTTGAACAAATCCGGCAAACCAATCTCATTAAAGAGAATGTATCCGGAATTAGATACAAAATTTTTTGAATTTAAAGAGGCATAATAAAATGATACAGGATAGATTAAAAGCATTGAGAAGCGAGATGGCAAAGAGGGGCATCTCGCTGTATGTGGTACCTACTGCTGATTTTCATGAGTCAGAGTATGTAGGAGAGCATTTTAAGGCACGCAAATATATTACAGGCTTCACGGGCTCAGCAGGTACCGCAGTCATCACTATGGATGAGGCCGGACTATGGACAGACGGCAGATATTTTGTGCAGGCGGCTGCGCAGCTTAAGGATACCACTGTAAAGCTCTTTAAGATTGGCGAGGAGGGCGTACCGACAGTTGATGAGTATATAAAGGATACTCTTTCGGATGGCGGTGTAATAGGTTTTGACGGCAGAGTGGTAAATGCCGCATGGGGCAAAAGGCTTTCTGAAATCGCAAAAGAAAAGCACGGCAGCATGTATGTAAATGAGGATCTGATTGACATTATATGGACTGACAGACCACCTATGTCAAAGGCACCTGTCATGATTTTTGACAATAAATACACCGGTGAGGATATAAGCTCAAAGCTTAAAAGAGTCAGAGAGCAGATGGCACAAAAGGGTGCAACACTTCATCTGATGTCATCACTTTACGATATCGCCTGGCTTTTAAATGTCAGGGGAGGCGACATAAGCTATGTGCCTGTAGTGCTTTCATACTTGGCACTGTCACAGGACAGCTGCATATGGTTTTTGCAGGAAGAGGTTGTGACAGAGACTCTTAAGGCATACCTCGATAAGAATGGTATACAGACAAGACCTTACGATGATTTTTATGAATATGTGAAGCATATTGATGAAAAAGAGACAGTGCTTTTAAATACATCGATTGTAAATTACCGCATCTGCGACAGCCTGCCGGATGGTGTTAAGGTGATTGATGCGGAGGATCCTACAGTTGTCATGAAGGCCGTAAAGAATGAAGTACAGCTTGAAAATCTGCGCAAGGCGCATTTGAAGGATGCAGTTGCGATGTGCAAGTTCATGTACTGGCTTAAGACAAATATAGGTAAGATACCTATGACAGAGATTTCGGCTTCAGATTATCTTGCATCGCTTAGAGCGCAGCAGGAGGGCTTTCTTGATTTGAGCTTTGCCACAATATGCGGATATGCTGACCATGGTGCTATTGTGCATTATTCTGCAACAGAGGAGTCCGACAGGCAGCTTAAGCCTGAGAGTCTTCTTTTGGTTGATTCAGGAGGACATTATCTGGAGGGAACCACAGATATCACGAGGACCTTTGCGTTAGGACCGGTGACTGACGAGATGAAGGATATGTTTACGAGAGTTTGCCGCTCAAATATGAACCTGGCAAATGCAAGGTTTAAGGAGGGCTGCTCGGGACTAAACTTTGATATTCTGGCAAGAGAGCCTTTCTGGGAGATCGGCATGGACTACAATCACGGTACCGGACACGGTGTGGGCTATGTGCTCAATGTGCATGAGGGACCAAACAGCTTTCACTGGAAGCAGTACCCGGGCAGAACTGCAGAACGTGTGATAGAAGAGGGCATGGTTACTACAGATGAGCCGGGCATCTATTTAGAGGGCAAATTCGGTATTCGTACAGAGAATGAGCTTATCTGCCGGAAGGGCGAGAAAAATGAGTATGGCCAGTTCATGTATTTTGAGAATCTGACCTATGTACCGATAGATCTCGATGCGATTGATCCAAATCAGATGACAGACAGGGAAAAAGGATACCTGAATGCTTATCATGAGAGAGTTTATGAGCTTGTTTCACCATTTTTGAATGATGAGGAGGCCCAGTGGCTTAAGAAATATACAAGAGCTATTTAACGTTACTGCCTGCACTGCAGTGTGACCGGCAGCGATTACAACAATATTATAATTGACAGTAAGGAAAGTATCAAAATGAGTGAAAAGCTTGTACTTATAGACGGACACAGTATTTTAAACAGGGCATATTACGGGCTGCCTGATCTGACCAATTCAGAGGGGCTTCACACAAATGCAGTCTATGGTTTTTTGAATATCATGTTCAAGATTCTTGACGAGGAAAAGCCAGACTATCTGACGGTGGCATTTGATGTGCATGCGCCGACATTTCGCCACAGGATGTTTGATGCGTACAAGGGCACGAGAAAGCCTATGGACGAGGAACTCAGGCAGCAGGTGCCTATGATAAAGGAAATGCTTACCGCTATGGGCATTAAAATCGTGGAAAAGGAAGGCTATGAGGCCGACGATATACTTGGAACTTTATCTGTCAGGGCAGAAAAGGCCGGTATGGATGTCGCCATCATTTCCGGAGACAGAGACCTCTTACAGCTTGCGACTGACCATGTCATGGTAAGAATTCCAAAGACAAAGAAAACAGGAACCGAGATAGAAAACTACAATACAGCAGATGTTATCGAAAAGTACGGCGTCACTCCAAAGGAGTTTATCGATGTAAAGGCTCTGCAGGGAGATACGTCTGATAATATTCCCGGGGTACCCGGTATCGGCGAAAAGACAGCTGGCGCACTTATAGCAAAATATCACTGTATAGAGGCAGTACATGAGGACGCTGAGAATGTAAAGCCGCCAAAGGCTTCAAAGAATATAGTGGAGTACTGGGAGCAGGCGCTTATGAGCAAGGAGCTTGCGACAATCATACTTGATGCGCCGGTTGACTATGAATTTTCTGATGCAAAGCTTAGTGGCGGAGTAGAGTCACTCTACACTGAGGAAGCCTTTTTACTGTGCAAACGATACGAATTCAAAAACATGCTGTCACGGTTTAACGTGGAGGCTCCTAAAAACAATGCCGAGGAGCATTTTGTGGTAGTAAGGGACTTAAAGACTGCAGAGAGTGTGTTTGAGAAGGCAAAGGGCAGGGAGGTCGCTTTTGCGGTAGTACCGGGAGAGTCTTTGGAAAACAGCGAAAGTGATGGACAGCTAAGTCTGTTTGCGGAGCCGGTTTCTAACGATTATCTTGCTGTTTCGATTTGTTTTTCAGAGGAGGACATTTATTTTATCTGTACAGGTGATGAGATTTCAAGCAGCTTCCTGGATGAAAAATTAAATACACTGGAAGTAAAGTCATGGATATCACCGGATTTAAAGACTAATCTGCACAGATTTAAGAGCAAAGAGATAAAGGCAGATGACAGAGGCAGATATTTTGACATGATGGTGGCTGCATACCTTATCAATCCTCTTGTCGGGGAGTATCCCTATGATGCGGTTGCAAAGGACTATCTGGGGCTTATGCTCTCATCTAAAAAGGATTATCTGGGAAAGCTTGATTTCACCCGGATGATGAAGGAGGATGAGAAAAAGGCAGTGGACTGTGCCTGCTACGAGGTGTATACTGCCTGGAAATCAAAGCCGGTTCTTTTGCAGAAGCTAAAGGAAATGGATATGCTCACGCTTTATAAAGATATCGAGCTGCCACTCGTTTTCGTACTGTATGATATGGAAAATGAGGGTATAAGGGCTGATGGAATAAAGCTAAAAGAGTATGGAGACAAGCTTGCTGTTTCGATAACTGAGCTTGAAAAGAAAATATATGAGGCAGCAGGTGAAGAGTTTAATATAAATTCGCCAAAGCAGCTTGGAGTCATTCTCTTTGAGAAGCTTGGTCTGCCAAATGAAAAGAAGACAAAGACCGGTTATTCTACTGCGGCAGATGTGCTTGAAAAGCTGGCACCGGAGTATCCGATTGTCGCGGATATATTGGAATACAGACAGCTCACAAAGCTAAAGAGCACATATGCTGACGGACTTTCGGGATATATTGCATCCGATGGCAAAATCCATACTACCTTAAATCAGACAATCACTGCGACAGGCCGTCTTTCAAGCACAGAGCCTAATCTGCAGAATATCCCGATAAGGATTGAGCTGGGCAAGCTTATCAGAAAAGTATTTCTGCCTGAGGAGGGAGATTTGTTTGTTGATTCAGACTATTCGCAGATCGAGCTTCGGGTGCTTGCGGCGCTTTCCGGGGATGAAAGGATGATAGAGGCCTTTAAGAATGGTCAGGATATCCACAGAAGTACAGCATCCCTTGTGTTTGACACACCGTTTGATGAGGTCACAGATCTTCAAAGACGAAATGCAAAGGCTGTAAATTTTGGTATCGTATATGGTATCAGCGCGTTTGGTTTGTCTAACGACCTGGGTATCTCAAGGAAAGAGGCACAGGGCTATATAGACAGCTATTTTGTCAAATATCCAAAGATTAAGGAGTTTTTGGATCAGACGGTTTTGGATGCCAAGAAAAATGGCTATACAAAGACCATGTTTGGGCGTATCAGACCGATTCCCGAGCTGAATTCGAGCAATTTCATGCAAAGACAGTTTGGAGAGAGAGTTGCGATGAACTCACCTATTCAGGGTACAGCAGCCGATATCATAAAGATTGCCATGATACGTGTGCATGACAGGCTTCTTGACGAGGGCTTAAAGTCAAGGCTTATCCTTCAGGTGCATGATGAGCTTTTAATTGAGACAAAGGAAGCTGAGAAGGATAAAGTGATTAAGCTTCTGGAAAAAGAGATGCGTGGTGCGGTGAACATGAAGGTATCCATGGAAGTGGGCACTGAGTGTGGCTATGACTGGTATGATGCGCATTGATGACAGAAAAGGAAATAGTATGATTTTTATAGGAATAACAGGTGGTGTAGGTGCAGGAAAATCGGCAGTGCTTGGCTATCTTAAGGAACTTGATGGCATAAGGGTCATGCTCTCCGATGAGATAGCACATGAGCTGATGGAGCCGGGAAGCGACTGCTACAACAGATTAAAGGAATTGTTTGCGGGCGAACCGATATGGCTTGAGGACGGGCATTTTGACAGACCGGCACTTGCCGGAGTGATTTTTTCGGATGATAAAAAAAGAGAGCTTCTAAATGAAGTAGTGCATCCTGCAGTAAAGGAATATGTGCTTAATGCAGTTAAAGAGGCAAAAAAAGATGGTCTGTTCATGCTTGTGCTTGAAGCAGCACTCCTTATAGAGGAGGGATATGGTGAAATCTGCGACGAGCTGTGGTATATTTATGCAAGTGAAGAAGTCAGAAGAAAAAGACTTAAGTCATCACGCGGATATTCAGATGAGAAGATAGATAGTATCTTTGCAAGCCAGCTTAAAGAAGCTGAGTACAGAAGGCACTGCAAGGAGGTTATCGATAATGATGGAGATATCGAAAACACGATAGCTTCAATAAATAAAGCGCTTAGCAAATACAAGGAGTAGTGGAAATGAATAATGTATTCGGTTTGGATATTGGTACAAGAAATGTTGTAGGAACTGTCGGCTATCAGACTGATGACAAGGAATTTGTGGTTACAGCACAGTATGTGAAGGAGCATGAGACCAGAGCGATGCTCGACGGTCAGATACATGATATAGGCAGGGTGGCAAAAACCATTAAGGAAGTAAAGGACGAGCTTGAAAAACAGACAGGACAGCCACTTGAAGAGGTGTGTATAGCAGCCGCAGGACGAGTATTAAAGACTGTCACGACGCATGTGGAGTATGAGTATGCGCAGGAGTCTGTGGTGACCGGCGAGGATGTCCATACGCTTGACCTGCTTGGCATAGAAAAAGCACAGGAGGCACTCAAGGAGGTTAACGATACAAGCTATAAGTTTTACTGCGTGGGATATTCTACAGTAAAATTCTTTTTGAATGATGAGGTGTTTATCAGCCTTGAGGGTCATAAGGCAAACAAAATAGGCGAGGATATTATAGTTACATTTCTGCCGGAGGATGTGGTGGACGGACTGTATGCGGCAGTGGGACAGGCCGGGCTTAGTGTTGCCAATATGACATTGGAGCCTATCGCCGCTATCAATGTGGCAATTCCGGAGAACTATCGTATGCTTAATATCGCACTTGTCGATGTGGGAGCCGGAACGAGTGATATCTCAATCACAAGAGACGGAAGTATCATAGCCTATGGCATGATACCGCATGCAGGAGATGAGCTGACAGAAGTTATTGTGCAGCATTTCCTCGTGGATTTCAATATGGCGGAGAGCATCAAGCTTCAGTCTACGACAAGTGATACGGTTACATACAAGGATATCATGAGCATCGAGCACACAATTCCTGCACAGGATGTCTGGGATGTGGCAGCACCTGTTGTTGATAATATTGCACAAGAGGTATCGGCTAAAATCAGAGAGCTAAACGGTGACAAAACAGTGAGTGCCTGCTTTGTAGTCGGAGGAGGAGGCAAGATACACGGCTTCACGGAAAAGCTTGCGGAAGACCTTGACCTGCCGGAGGAAAGAGTCGCTCTAAGAGGTGAGGAAGTGCTTGGCGATGTGACCTTTGAGCAGGAGGATATTAAGAAGGATCCGCTTCTTGTCACTCCAATTGGTATATGTCTGAATTATTATGACCAGAGAAATAATTTTATCATGGTCAGATTCAACGGTGAGAGAATAAAGCTCTATGACAATAACAGGCTTACAATAGTCGATGCGGCGCTTCAGGCGGGATATCCAAACGATGAGCTGTTTCCAAAGCGCGGCACCCCGATAAACTTTACGGTAAACGGTGTGGCAAGACTTGTAAGAGGCGAGGCCGGAGAGGGTGCAGTGGTGACCATGAACGGAAAGCCTGCAAGCATCAATACACCGCTTGAGCCAAACAGTGAGATAATCATAGAGCCGTCCACAGCAGGAGAGGCAGCAGTGTATAAGATATCGCAGCTTGATGAGTACAATCATTCTGTCATTACATTTGTCATAAATGGCAGAAAGGTATCATGTCCTAGGTTTGTCCAGGTAAACGGAGAGCTTGAGCCGGAGGATTACAGCATCAGGGAAAATGATGTGATTGAGACAAGAAATTACTATACAGTGCGCCAGATTGCGCAGTTTATGGATCTCGTTATTGACACAGACCAGATGATATTTGTAAACAATGAAGAGGCAGGTCTCGACACTCTTGTATACGAAAATTTCTCTGTTGAGTGGAAAACAGATGAATATGGTGTTGCAAGAATCGACAATAACAATTATAATGACACACAAGAGTCTGACAACACAGTAGCCAGAACATCAGAGCAGATGATGAATCAGGTGCTCGATGAGCTGAATGATGATTTTGCTAAAGAAGCTGAAGCATCTGCTGTGCCGGAAAACGAATTGCCGGAAAATGAATTGCCAAAAAATGATATACAGGAAGAAATACACGAAGAAGACTCATCAGAAAATACAATTACAGTAATTGTAAACGGTGAGCCTGTAGAGCTGTCCGGCAAGGATACATATATATTTGTCGATATATTTACCCATATCTCATTTGATTTACAGGCAGGAAAGGGCAGGGCAATAGCCACTGTAATAAATGGCAGAGATGCCCAGTTTTCCGAGGAACTTCATGAGGGAGACAAAATAGAATTATACTGGAAAGAGAATTAACATGTTAGAATTATGCAGCATTGCCAGCGGCAGCAGTGGAAACTGTATATGTGTGGGTACGGATGATTGTCATGTGCTCATAGACGCGGGCATCAGCGGTAAGAAAATAGAAAACGGACTGAATGAATTTGATATGACGGCCACAGATATGCAGGGGATTCTCGTGACACATGAGCATATAGACCATATCGCAGGGCTTGGTGTCATGGCAAGACGCTATCATATTCCGATTTATGCAACAAAGGCCACAATCGGGGCCATAAAATGTACCAAATCCGTTGGAAATATAGATGATGAGCTTTTTCATCCTGTTGAGGCAGGCGTCGATTTTACAATAGGCGATATAGAGTTTGAGCCGCTTCACATATCACACGATGCGGCTGATCCTGTCGCGTACAGATTTAAAAACGAAAATCATGCGATGGCGGTCGTGACAGACCTTGGCACGTATGATGATGCACTGGTTTCAAAGCTTCAGAACCTGGATGGGCTGCTGCTTGAAGCCAATCATGATATAAATATGCTCCAGACTGGGGCATATCCGTATCCGCTCAAGCGCAGAATCATGGGTGACAGCGGACATTTGTCGAATGAGAGAAGCGGGCAGTTGTTATGCGAGCTTCTTCATGATAAATTTGGCTCAGTAATACTGGGACACCTTAGTAAAGAAAATAACTACGAAAAGCTGGCGTATGAAGCTGTCAGGCTTGAGGTCACAATGGGAGACAATCCATATAAGGCAAGTGATTTCCCTATGTATGTGGCTAAGAGAGACAGGGCATCAGACCGCATAGCCGTAGAATAAGAGAACAGGAGAATAAGTTGTTATGGATAACACAAAGAACAAAGTAATCATCACAGTTGTCGGAAAAGACACAGTAGGAATCATCGCAAAGGTATGTACATATCTGTCAGAGGGCAGTGTAAACGTGCTTGATATCTCACAGACTATCGTTTCAGGTTATTTCAACATGATGATGATTGTTGATATGGCAAATGCTACAGCTTCATTTGCAGAGATTTCTGACCAGCTTGATGCACTTGGAGAAGAAATTGGTGTAACAATAAAGTGTCAGAAGGAAGAAATCTTTGAGATGATGCATCGAATCTAGTTTAGCATAAAAATGTCATACACAGTTAAAGGAGAACAGCAAAATGATAAATATTGGTGAAGTAATTGAGACCAATGACATGGTGGAGAAGGAAAATCTTGACGTGCGTACAATCACACTCGGTATCAGCCTGCTCGACTGTATAGACTCAGACCTTGCAAAGGTAAATGAGAATATCTACAACAAGATTACAACACTTGCAAAGAATCTTGTATCAACAGGAAAAGAGATAGAGAACAACTACTGTATCCCTATCGTAAACAAACGTATTTCAGTTACACCTATCGCCCTTGTCGGCGGTGCGGCCTGCAAGAGCTCAGAGGATTTTGTTACCATAGCAAGGACACTTGACAGAGCTGCCAAAGAGGTAGGTGTCAACTTCATCGGTGGATACTCAGCACTTGTGTCAAAGGGCATGACAAAGGCGGATGAGCTTTTAATCAAATCCATCCCTCAGGCAATGCTTGAGACAGACCTCGTATGCAGCTCTGTAAATGTTGGCTCTACAAAAACCGGAATCAACATGGATGCAGTAAAGCTGATTGGCGAGATGATAAAGGAGACAGCAGAGGTGACAAAGCACCTTCCTGTATCAGGCTGTGCCAAGTTTGTAGTATTCTGCAACGCTCCTGATGACAATCCGTTTATGGCAGGAGCCTTCCACGGTGTGACAGAGGCAGATGCCATCATCAATGTAGGTGTCAGCGGACCGGGAGTTGTAAAGACTGCTCTTGAAAAGGTAAGAGGCGAGAACTTTGAGGTGCTCTGTGAGACAATCAAGAAGACAGCCTTCAAGGTTACACGAGTAGGACAGCTTGTGGCAAAGGAGGCTTCAAAGAAGCTTGGAGTGCCATTTGGAATCATAGACCTCTCACTTGCACCTACACCGGCTATCGGAGACTCTGTAGCTGATATTCTCTGTGAGATAGGCTTAGAGAGAGCCGGAGCTCCGGGAACAACAGCAGCACTTGCACTCTTAAACGATCAGGTGAAAAAGGGCGGTATCATGGCATCCTCATATGTTGGCGGACTCTCAGGTGCCTTTATTCCTGTATCAGAGGATCAGGGAATGATAGATGCCGTAAACGATGGTGCACTCACTCTCGAAAAGCTTGAGGCTATGACCTGTGTGTGCTCAGTGGGACTTGACATGATTGCAATCCCGGGCGATACAAAGGCCACCACAATTTCAGGAATTATCGCAGATGAGATGGCTATCGGTATGATAAATCAAAAGACAACAGCCTGCAGACTGCTTCCGGCAATCGGAAAGGATGTAGGTGATGTGGTAGAAATCGGAGGACTCCTTGGATCTGCACCGGTTATGCCGGTAAACAGATTCTCTTGTGATGCATTTGTAAACCGCGGAGGAAGAATCCCGGCACCTATTCACAGCTTTAAAAATTAGTAAATAATGGCATTGTTTACAAGTATGTACTTATAAGAATAACTTATAAGTACATGCTTATTTTAAAGTGGTACTTGACAATGACAAAAATACATGCTTAAATAAAGACAGTTATATGACTGACGGAAGTGGATAACCACATGGAGTATAACAGTTGATTGCCGACCGTCTGGGCGCACATTTATATAAGTTTCCTGCAGAGCTTTATATTATTATGTGTGTTCAGACGGTCTTTTTTATTCCGGCAGGCCCGAGTAATTTGGGGATGCAGACCACATTATCAGAAAACATGGAGGATGACATGGAAAGAGTATCATTAGCAAAGGAATTATCAAGCACAACATACCCTGGCAGAGGTATCGTAATCGGCCGCACAAAGGATGGTAAGAAGGCTGTAACAGCATACTTTATCATGGGCAGAAGCGAAAACAGCCGCAACAGAGTATTTGTAGAGGATGGCGAGGGCATCAGAACACAGGCATTTGACCCTTCAAAGCTTGAGGATCCAAGTCTTATCATTTACGCACCTGTAAGAGTGCTCGGCAACAAGACAATTGTCACAAACGGTGACCAGACAGATACTATCTATGAGCTGATGGACAAGCAGCAGACATTTGAGCAGGCCTTAAGGACAAGAGAGTTTGAGCCTGACGCTCCTAACTATACACCTAGAATTTCAGGAATCATGCATATTGACAATGGTGAGTTCAACTATGCTATGTCAATCTTAAAGAGCAACAACGGCAATCCTGATGCATGCAACAGATATACATTTGCATACTCAGCACCGGTTGCAGGAGAGGGACATTTTATCCATACATATATGGGTGATGGCAATCCGCTGCCAAGCTTTGAGGGTGAGCCTACATGGGTAGACATCGAGGGAGATATCGATGAGTTTACCGATATGGTATGGGAGAACTTAAACGAGGATAATAAGGTATCACTCTTTGTCAGATATATTGATATCGCTACAGGCGAGTATGAGAGCAGAATCGTAAATAAAAACAAATAAAACACTATATAAACGGTCAAATATACAAGATAAGCAGATAAAAACAGGAGAACAGAAAAATGCAGGAATACGAATTAAAATACGGATGTAATCCAAATCAGAAACCAGCCAGAATATTTATGAAGGAGGGAGAGCTTCCTATAAAAGTGCTTAACGGCAGAGCCGGATATATCAACTTCCTTGATGCCTTTAACGGATGGCAGCTTGTAAGAGAGCTTAAGAAGGCAACAGGTCTTCCAGCCGCAACATCCTTCAAGCATGTTTCACCTGCAGGTGCAGCAGTAGGACAGCCGCTTTCAGATGTGGAGAAAAAGATTTACTGGGTTGATGATATGGATATTGAGTTTACACCACTTGCAAATGCATACATCAGAGCAAGAGGAGCTGACAGAATGTCATCATTTGGTGATTTTATTTCACTTTCAGATGTATGTGACAAGAGCACTGCACTTGTAATCAAGAGAGAGGTATCAGACGGTGTTATTGCTCCGGGCTACACAGACGAGGCTCTTGAGATTTTAAAGGCTAAGAAAAAAGGCAATTACTGTGTTATCGAGATTGACCCGTCATATGAGCCGGCACCTATCGAGAGAAAGGATGTATTTGGCATCACATTTGAGCAGGGCAGAAACGAGCTTCATATTGATGATGATTTCTTCTCAAATATTGTGACAGAGAACAAGGAGCTCACAGAGCAGGCTAAGATCGATCTGGCAATCTCAATGATTACTTTAAAGTACACACAGTCAAACTCTGTATGCTATGTAAAGGGTGGCCAGGCAATCGGTATCGGAGCAGGCCAGCAGTCTCGTATCCACTGTACCAGACTTGCAGGCTCAAAGGCAGACAACTGGTGGCTTCGTCAGTCTCCACAGGTGCTTGGACTTCAGTTCGTGGATGGTATCAGACGTGCAGACCGCGACAACACTATTGATCTTTATATCGGTGAGGATTATATGGATGTGCTTGCAGAGGGCGAGTGGCAGAAGTTCTTCAAGGTAAAGCCGGACGTATTTACAGCAGAGGAGAAGAGAGCGTGGCTTGACAAGAATACAGATGTAGCACTTGGCTCGGATGCATTCTTCCCATTTGGTGACAACATTGAGCGTGCTCACAAGAGTGGCGTGAAGTATGTAGCCCAGCCGGGTGGATCTGTGAGAGATGACCATGTTATTGATACATGTAATAAGTACGGTATGGTAATGAGCTTTACAGGAATCAGACTTTTCCATCACTAATCACAAGGTATAGCGGTTATTAAGCTGAATTTAAGCACAATAAGTAATTCAATAATAGAGGACTTCATGATATAATTACAGTATACATTTTACACAGTAGTTAATCATGGAGTCTTTTTATGTCATTACAGTTTATCACAGGTAATTCAGGAAACGGAAAAACGAAATATCTCTTTAACAGGATAGTGAAAGAGGCAAAGGCAAACCCAAGGGACAATTATCTTGTAATAGTGCCTGAGCAGTTTACAATGCAGACGCAGAGACAGCTTGTAGATTTGTCGGAGAATAAAGCTATCATGAATATAGATGTGCTAAGCTTTAAGCGCTTAGCCTACAGAGTGTTTGATGAGCTTGGAATCACAAATCTCACGGTGCTTGAGGAGACAGGTAAGAACCTTGTACTCAGAAAGCTTGCGGCACAGGAGGCGGATAAGCTTGGCGTAATAGGCAGAAACTTAAACCGCATCGGCTATATAAGTGAGGTAAAGTCACTGCTTTCGGAGCTTGTGCAGTACAATATATCACCTGAGGAGCTCGGAAGATATATTGCCTCAGGCAGGCTATCGGACGCACTTTCAGATAAGCTCAAGGATGTGCTCGTGCTCTACGAAGCATTTGATAAGTTTATGCAGGACAAATATATTACTGCAGAGGAAATACTTAATGTGCTTAGCAATGTGGCGGAGGAGTCTGCCATTCTTAGAAATTCAGTCATTGCATTTGATGAATTTACCGGATTTACACCTATACAGAACCAGCTCATCAAAAAGCTCTTTGTCATTTCAAAGAAAATATATGTAACGCTCACAATAGACTGTCGTGAGGATATCTTTAAGAGCAGAGGCATGCAGGAGCTGTTTGACATGCCAAAAAGGACAGTGAAATCACTCACCGAAATGGCAGCGTTTTATGGCATAGAAGTCGAGGAACCTATTATCCTTGATAAAAACTACCGGCTTGCAGAAAACGAAGAGCTAAGCTTTATGGAACAGCAGCTTTTCAGAAAACGAAGACGCTCCTTTAAAAAAGCACCAAAGCACATTCATATAGACTGTCTGCGTGACCCGAAGCAGGAGCTGACAAAGATAGCCAGAAGAATCAATGAGCTTGTAAGGAACGAAAACCTACGTTACCGCGATATTGCTATAGTCACAGGAGATGTGAATATATATGCAGGTTATGTGCGTGAAATATTTGACAAATACAATATTCCTTACTTTATCGATGCCACACAGGAGATACTTTTCCATCCGTTTATTGAGTTTATCAGGTCAATACCCGATATTGCTGCACAAAATTTCTCGGCAGATGCTGTGTTCAGATTTTTGCGGTGCGGCTTTACGGAGCTTTCGGCCAGTGAAATAGATGTACTTGAAAACTACGTGCTCGCCTGTGGAGTAAGAGGTAAAAGCGCATGGGACAAAAAGTGGGTCAGGCTGCCAAAGCATAAGGCAGGCTATGACCTTGAGCTTTTAAACCAAAGCAGGGAGTATATAATGGAGCTGCTAAAGCCGGTATATCAGGTGTTTTCCGATAAAAAGTCAATGGTAAAGGACTATGTGCTCGCTATATATAAGCTGATAGTTTTGCTTGATATACCTGATAAGCTTGCAAAAAAGGAGCAGGCACTGCTTGATGCAGGGGACCAGACTGCATCAAAGGAATACGGACAGATATACAAAATTGTCATGCAGCTCTTTGAAAAATATGTGGCGGTGCTGGGTGATGAATGCATGGATGCAGAGGAATTTACACAGATACTGGATGCAGGACTGGATGCGGCAGATGTAGCAGTCATACCGCCGGGATACGACACTGTGACCATCGGAGATATTGAGAGAACGCGTCTGACCAACATAAAGGTCATGTTTTTTGCAGGCGTAAACGATGGGATTGTTCCAAAGGCGGCAGGAAGAGGAGGCATTATATCCCAGTATGAGAGAGAGGCACTTAAGGAGCTGGATATAGAGCTTGCGCCTGGGGCAAGGGAGCAGGCATTTATACAGAGGTTTTATCTGTATCTGAACATGACAAAGCCATCCAGGGAGCTTTATATCAGCTATACGAGACTTGACAGTGAAAAAAAGGCTGCCCAGCCATCGTACCTCATAGGTATATTAAAGGGGATGTTTCCGGAGCTTGTCGTGACTGAGACAGAGGATGTAGAACAGCTTTTGGATATATCAAGCAGGCAGAGTGCTCTGGATTATCTGCTGTCAAATGAGGTGGATGACAGATGGTGCGAGATTGCAGCAGCGGTGATGCTCTATGACGCATCAGTCAGTGATGCAGGGGAAGGTAATGAAGTAGACGATAAAGAATTTACTCAAAAAAATTCCGTGGAGCGGCTCATAAATGCAAGGTTTGAGCATTATTCAAAGGATCCGATTAGCCGAAATGTGGCAAGAAGCATATACGGCAGACACATGGAGGGCAGTATCACGCGCTTTGAGCAGTTTGCCAGGTGTGCATATGCGCATTTTTTAAATTATGGATTGAGGCTTACAGAGCGTGAGGAGAGCGGCTTTACATCCCTTGATATGGGTAATATATACCATGAAGCACTGGAAAGATACAGTAAGAAGCTTGATAGGGAGAGCACTGACTGGTTTAGCGTGACAGATACAAAAAGGGATGAGCTTGCGATGGAAGCAATAAATGAGGTGATTGATGAGTATGCAGGCTTTGGCATATTTGATACAGCGGAAAGTCAACATTCGATATCTCATATGAAGGCGGTCTTTAGGCAGACAGTATGGGCACTCACAACCCAGATACGAAGAGGCAGCTTTGTGCCTGAGAGGTTTGAGTTTTCCTTTTATGAAAGCCTTGATATGGCAAATGATGTGACGGTTGATATAAAGGGACGCGTGGACAGGACTGACACATATACGGATGAGGGCAGGCTTTTTGTGAAGGTACTGGATTACAAGTCGGGAAATACAGTTTTTGACCTGGTGAAGCTGTACTATGGCACGCAGCTTCAGCTTGCAGTGTACATGGACGCTGTCATGGAACAAAAGAAAGAGGCGCTAAAGCAGGTAAGTGTGGAGCCGGGCGGTATGCTGTACTATCACATCGACGATCCTGTAATTGATTTAAAAGATGTGACACCGGGCACTGAGCTGTCTGAGGAAGAAATCAATCAGATGATATTAAAGAAGCTCAAGCCTGACGGGCTTATCAACTCGGACGAAAAGGCATACAGAGGCATGGACAGAGACTTTGAGAAAAGCTCTGACGTAATCCCTGTCACCTTAAAAAAGGATCAGACACCGGCTGCAGGCTCAAAGGTGGCAAACGCCGAAGAGTTTGATGTGATAACAAGGTTTGCGCGAGAGAAGCTTCGCGAGATAGGAAGAGAAATATACGATGGAAATGTTGCCGTCAATCCTATCAAGAACAAGAAAATAGACAGCTGCGCATATTGCGCTTTTCAGGCCATATGCAGGTATGATTCAAGGATACCGGGCTTTAGCGAAAGAAGCTTTAACGGTGACAATAAGGAAGATGTACTTGATAAAATGCGTACACAGATTGCAGCGGCAGAGCATAAAGCATGCTATGGAGATAATAATATAAAGCCATAATCGGGAGACATAATATGGATGTTAAATGGACCAGTGAACAGAAAAAGGTAATAGATTTAAGAGACAGGGATATACTTGTATCGGCGGCAGCGGGCTCAGGAAAGACAGCTGTACTCGTTGAGCGTATAGTAAACAGAATATGTGTGGATAATCCGCCGGTGGATATCGACAGGATGCTTGTGGTGACGTTTACCAAGGCTGCAGCTGCTGAGATGAGGGAGCGTGTCAGCCGTGCGATAGACAGCTTGAAGGAGCAAAAGCCGGACGATGAGAACCTGCAGAGGCAGTCGACACTGGTTCACAATGCGCTCATCACTACAATCGATTCGTTTTGTCTGTTTGTGGTGCAGAATAATTTCGCACAGCTTAATCTGGATCCTGATTTCAGAATCGGTGACCAGGCAGAGCTTAAGCTTATGCTAAAGGATGCTTTGGCACAGGTATTTGAGGACAATTATGCAAGAGAAGACAACGAGGAATTTATCAACCTTATAGATACCTACAGCAAGGGGAGAAATGACTCTGCCGTCAGGCAGATGGTGGAGGATATCTACTATAAGGCGGGCAGCTCATCATGGCCGAGAAAGTGGATGAACAGCCTCCTGAGGCTCTATGATATAAAGTCAGCTAAACAGCTTGAGGACTCAGAAATCATTAAGGAGATAGTGGATTACAGCAGGGTGCTTTTGGAGGAGGCTGTTCAGGAGCTTACAATGGCAAAAGACCTGGCATCAGCTACACCCGGGCTTGAAAAGTATGCGCTTACACTTTCAGAGGATATAGCATTGTTTGATGGAATGGCTGATGTGACAGGCTATGTCGGCATGCAGGAGTTCTTAAACAAAATATCCTTTGGCAGAATTGCTGTCATCAGGAAATTTGACGGAGACGAGAAGAAAAAGGAGCGCGTGAAAAGCATGCGCGATGCTACCAAGAAGAAGGTAGACGGAATAAAGCAGAAATACTTTGGCATGTCAATTGAGCTTATGTATGAGCAGCTGGAGCGTCAAAGGCCATTTGTTAAGGAGCTGATAAGGCTCTCACTCGAGTTTTATGATGCGATGGAGGCTGTAAAAACGAGAAAAAGAGTATTTGATTTTTCTGATATAGAGCACTTTGCGCTTCGCATACTGGTGGATGAACAGACACTGGAGCCCACAGAGACAGCGCGTGAGTTTTCAAAACATTTTGAGGAAATCATGATTGACGAGTATCAGGACTCAAACCAGGTGCAGGAGGATATACTTACCGCTATTTCAAGAGAGCACCAGGGAGCCGGCAACATGTTTATGGTGGGCGATGTAAAGCAGAGCATATACAGGTTTCGAATGGCACGCCCGGAGCTGTTTATGGAAAAATACAACACATATACATCAGATGACAGTGCACACCAGAGAATAGACCTGCATAAAAATTTCAGAAGCAGGAATGAGGTGTTAGACTTTACTAACGACATATTCTACAAAATCATGGCAGCAGATTTGGGCAATGTGCAGTATGATGACGATGCGGCACTGTATCCCGGTGCAAGCTATCCGGAGGAGACGATGCGTCCTGAGCTTTTGCTTGTTGACTACAAGGATGAGGATCTGTCTGAAATTATAGAGGATGAGGATGGAGATAAGGTGCAGATAGAGGCGCTTTTGATTGCAAATCGTATCAGGAGTCTGATGGAAAACGGCATGGTGACTGATAAAAAGACAGGGCAGCTAAGAGCCGTGCAGTACAGGGATATAGTGATACTTTCGAGAAGTGTTGCAACCTGGGGCAATACAGTGGCAGCAGTATTAAAGGACTGTGATATTCCGGCGCATGTAGAGTCGAATACAGGCTACTTTTCATCGTATGAGATACAGGTGATTCTGTCCATGCTTCGCATACTCGATAATCCGCTGCAGGATATTCCGATGGCAGCAGTGCTTGCTTCGCCTATCGTGGGCATGGATGATGAGGAGCTGGCACAGATCAGGTCTGCCTTTAAGGGCGTAAGCTTTGCACAGGCTGCACTTAGCGCCATGGCAGGTGAGGATGGCTATGAGGACGAGAAGCTTAAAGCCTTCGCTTTGGTATTTGAGAGACTAAGAGGTGCTGTAGCTGATACGCCAATCCATGAGCTTTTGTACATGATGCTTGATGAGACAGGCTTTTACAGGTATGCATCGGCCATGCCGGCAGGAAAACGGCGCAGACAGAATATAGATATGCTGATTGAGATGGCCGCAGCCTATGAAAAGACCAGCTACAAGGGGCTGTTTCACTTTGTCAGGTACATAGATATACAGCAGAAATACGAGATAGACTACGGAGAGGCCGATACCGCAGGCGAGAATGACGATGTGGTGCGCATTATGACAATCCATAAGAGCAAGGGTCTTGAGTTTCCTGTAGTGTTTGTTTCCGGGCTTGGCAAGGGCTTTAACACGCAGGACACAAAATCAGACCTGGTGATACATGAAAAGCTGGGGCTTGGCCTTGTGGAAAAAACAAAAAGCCCAAGGACAAAGCGACCATCACTAATCAGAAATGAGATAGAGAGTCGCATTAAAAGGGAAAATCTGGGAGAAGAGCTGCGTGTGCTGTATGTAGCGCTCACCAGGGCGAAGGAAAAGATTATCCTGACAGGGGGACTTTCAAATGCCCAAAAATCCTTTGAGAAGTATAGAGGCAATGTAAATGTGAACCAGCCAATAAGCTTTGGACAAAGGGAGGGAGCAGGGTGTTACCTGGACTGGATTATACCTGCCATGCTGTCGTACCCGGATAAGTACACGGTATCCACAGTCGATGCAACAGAGTTCGCTGCACGAACTGCGATGGATATGGCGGCAAACGATATATCAAAAGCGCAGCTTATTGGGCACATAAGTGCAGCGGATGAAACAAAAGCCAAAGAACTCGCAGAGGAATTTGATTTTGAGTATGCATATGCTTCTGATATAACTAAAAAAAGCAAATATTCGGTATCTGAGCTGAAGCATGACTCTATGGTTGAAAAGTACGACAGCACAGAGAGAGAGGCAGAGCGTCCTAAGTTCCTTTTGGAGGAGAAGGAGACGTATGTGCCGGACTTTGCGAGGGATGATGAGGCAGGCTGTGCTACTAATGAAAGCAAAGAGCCTAAAAATGCAGCAGGTGTGAATCAGGGAGCACTGCGCGGAACTGCAGTGCACCGTGTCATGGAGTGTCTGGATTTCAAGAGCCTGTGTGATATAGATACAAAAGACCATGTGGCAGTCAGTGTATTTGTGAAGAAAAGCATGGATGAAATGCTAAAAAAGGGGCTTATCACAGATGACATGTACAGGCTGACCAGACCAAAGCTTATAGAGCAGTTTATATCATCAGATGTGGCAGCGCGTATGGCACAGGCGGATAAGAGAGGCGATTTGTATAAAGAGAAGCCTTTTGTGATGGACTATGAGGGAGTATTGGTTCAGGGAATTATTGATGTATTCTGGCTGGAAAATGATAAAATAGTGCTGCTTGATTATAAGACAGACAGGGTAAATGCTGCTAAAGAGCTTATCGACAGATACAGCACACAGTTAAAACTGTATGCTGATGCACTTGGAAGGATTTTTTCTACAGATGGGAAAAGCATACAGGCGGATGAGAGGCTCATATATTCATTCCGTTTACAGCAGACAATTGTTACCTGTCGTGAATATAAAAAATAGTGGCATGTAACAGCAATCTATTATATAATGTCTAACAGGCGGTACAAAAATATACAATACATTAATATATCAGACATAATTGCTGTATGAACAGCTGTATATAAAGCCAAAGAAAAGAGATAATTTACATGGAGGAATACAATATGTACGAGTACGATGACGAGGTTTTAGACACATTTTTAAAGAAACAGACACAGCTTTTTAGTGAGGAGGTCGCAGATACTCCGGAGGCTGCAGAGGAATTTTTAGAGGACTGCATGGCTGTGGTATGTAAGAATATAAAAGAAGTAAGAGATTACTTTGATGAGGCAGGCTCAGATATTTCGGGTATGTCAGATGATGAGCTTATGGACCAGAGTGAGGTCTTTGCCATTGCGGACGGCAGATTCCTTGTTGTGGAAGGATAGCAGGTATGAAGTATTTTAAGAAAACGATGTGTATGCTGCTTGCATCAGCGACACTTCTCACCGGCTGCAGTATTGGCGGCAAGGAGATAGTGCTTGATATAAATACCACGAACAGCCATACAGTTTTTTCCGTGGACAATATGAAGTGCGATAAGACGGAGGCACTCATATATTTAGCCAATTACAAAAATCTGTATGGCACTATGTATGATGTAAACCTGCTTGAGACAGATGATGCGTCGAACGTGGAAAAATATATCAGGGATGTCACTGTTGATGAGCTGACGCGCATATACTGCATGGTTTCAATTGCAAAGCAGAAGAAGATTACACTTACAGACAAGGAGAAGAGTAGTGTGTCAAAGGCTGCAAAGGAATACCATGACTCATTAAACGAAGCTGAAAAGAAATTCACAAAGGCTGATTTATCAGACATTGAGAGCGCATATGAGCATTATGCGATTGCGCAAAAGCTGTATAATTCTCTATCGAAGGGCGTTGATACAGAGGTGAGTGATGAGGATGCAAGAGTTATCAATATACAGAAAATCTTTGTAAAGAGCAAGGAGAGCGCAGATTCTGTGAGCCAGAAGCTTTTGTCAAAGGAAGATTTTGCAGCAGTTGCATCAGGCAGCAGTGAGGACAGCCAGACAGAGCTGTATGCGGCAAAGGGCACTCTGCCACAGGAGGTTGAGGCTGTAGCATTTGAGCTTGGCGATGGAGAGACATCTGATATGATAAGCACAGATGACGGTTACTATTTCATCAAGTGTATATCCAAGCTGGACCGGGAAAAAACAGAGCAGAACAAGGTCACTATACTGCAAAAGAGACAACAGGAGCAGTTTAATGATGACTACGAGCACTTTGTAAAAAAAGCAGGCTTTAGTTTAAACAGTGACCTGTGGGATTCAATCAGTATAAAGGATGAAAAGAATGTGAAAACAAGCTCATTTTTTACTGTGTACAATAAATACTTTCAGACCGACAATTGAACAGGCAGATAATAATTAATAATAGACAGGAGCATATAATATGGACTGGGAATTTGACATCCTATATGCAATTCAGAGCATCAGAACACCGTTTTTAGACAAGCTAATGGCGTTTTTATCCACCCTCGGAAATGCAGGCGCATTGTGGATTGTTATAGGTGTAGTGCTTTGCGTTTCAAAAAAATACCGCCGTGGAGGCATGCAGATGCTTTCGGCAGAGCTTTTGAGCTTTATAGTGGGTAATCTGATAATAAAAAATATGGTCGACAGATTGAGACCATGTCAGATAGATGAGACAGTCAGTCTTATTGTAAAGATACCGTTTGACTCATCATTTCCTTCGGGACACACGTTAAACGGCATAACAGCGGCAGTGACACTTATGTTTATAGACAAAAGAATGGGAATACCGGCGCTTGTGCTGGCGATACTCATTGCTTTTTCAAGGATGTACAACTTTATGCATTTTCCAACGGATGTCCTGGCAGGAGCAGTGCTTGGGGTGGTATCGGCAGTGTTTGTGAACTTTTTGTTTAAGAGAGCCGGTAATTAATAAAAAGCTGTACACATGCAGGTCTATGAAACCTGCATAGTGTACAGCTTTTTTATGTGATGATAACAGTAAAATTACTTTGTTAGATTACTTTGTGAGAAGAAGCATGATATCATTACTTCTCTTTACAAATTTAGTCATCTGGTCAACTGAAAGCGGCTGGTTAGAAAGCATTGCAAGGTCGTAAAGCTGCTCAGCAAACATTGGAACGTGCTCAGAATCCTTATTGTCTAAGATGTACTTTACAAGCTCGTTGTTGGCATTTAATGTGAGTGTCTGGTCAGCGGCAAACATGCTTGGATCCATTCCACCCATGCCTCCGGCTGCGTACATCTTCATCATATCCTGCATACGTCTGCCCTGCTCTGAGAGTGTGAGCACAGATGCTACATCTGCGTTCTTAAGGTTTTCTACCTTTACAGTGAGCTTGTCATTGTTCAAAGCCTTCTTGAATACCTCTGAGAGAGTAGTGGTTGCCTCTGTGAGGTCTGCACCGGATTCATCCTTGAGAGACTCTGTGAGGTCTGCATCTATTCTCATGAACTTGTAGTGGTCATTTCTCTGCTCAAGCTGTGTGATGAATGAGGTATCGATATTGTGGTCAAGGATAACAGCGTTCATGCCCTGTTCATTGAACAGCTTGATATACTGACCCTGCTGTACTACATCTGTGACATAGTAAACTGTATTTTTCTCAGGCTCCTTGTTTTCATCAGAGGCATTTGCATCAGTATTGTCAGCTTTCTTTGTATCATCAGAAGCATCGGCACTTTCTGCATCTGATTTTTCATCCTCCGCAACAGGTGCGAGCAGCTCCGGAAGAGTCTGATACTTGTCATTGATGTCCTTGAAAAGAATATAGTCGTTTATCTTGTCGCAGAACTTCTCGTCCTTTAAGCAGCCAAACTTGATGAATGGGCTGATGTCATCCCAGTATTTCTCATAGGCTTCCTTATCTGTCTTGCACATACCGATGAGCTTGTCAGCTACTTTCTTGGTGATGTACTCAGAAATCTTCTTTACGAAGCCATCATTCTGGAGAGCAGAACGTGATACGTTAAGCGGTAAATCAGGACAATCGATAACACCCTTAAGGAGCATCAAAAATTCAGGAATGACTTCTTTGATATTGTCTGCGATAAATACCTGGTTGTTGTAAAGCTTAATAGTTCCCTCAATTGAGTCGTACTCTGTGTTGATCTTAGGGAAGTAGAGGATACCCTTTAAGTTGAAAGGATAGTCCATATTCAGGTGAATCCAGAAAAGAGGCTCCTTGTAGTCTAAGAATACCTTTCTGTAAAACTCCTTGTATTCCTCGTCGGTACACTCATTCGGGCTCTTGGTCCAGAGTGGGGTTGTATCATTAAGCGGAACCGGGCGCTTAACGATTTTGAGCTGATCCTTTGCAGGAGATACCTCTACCTGCTCCTTCTCGCCCTTGTCATTTTCTTTTTCCTCGTACTTGGCGTCCTCATGGATTTCCTCGATAACAGTGTCAGTGTCACGCTTGTCAGCCTTGTCTATTGTTTCGTACTCCTCAGGAGCATTTTCCTTTGCAAGGTAAATCTCAGTAGGCATGAAAGAACAGTACTTCTCGATAACCTCACGTGCGCGGTACTCGTTTGCGAACTCGAGACAGTCATCGTTTAAGTAGAGAGTAATCTCTGTTCCGACGTCGTCCATGTCGCCATCCTCCATGTTGTACTCTGTGCCACCGTCACATGACCAGTGTACAGGTGTAGAGCCCTCTTTATAAGAGAGAGTATCGATTGTTACCTCGTCGGCTACCATGAATGCTGAGTAGAAGCCGAGACCGAAATGACCGATAATCTGGTCATCATTTGACTTGTCCTTGTATTTCTCGATGAAGTCTGTAGCACCTGAAAAAGCGATACGGCTTATGTATTCCTCAACCTCATCAGCTGTCATACCAAGACCGTTATCTATAATCTTTATTGTTTTTTCGTCAGGGTTTACAAGCACCTGAATCTTGCCCTTGTAGTCTGCAGGAAGGGAATATTCACCCATCATGTCGAGCTTTTTGAGCTTAGTGATGGCATCGCAGCCGTTTGAGATGAGCTCACGATAGAAGATATCGTGGTCTGAATATAACCATTTCTTTATAATAGGGAACAGGTTGTCGCTGTCAATTGAAAGATTGCCGTGTTTTTCTGTCATTTTTACACACTCCTTGTTTTTTATTTTACATTTACACCGCGGCTATGGGCTGTGAAGTTGCGGTGTAACAGACAATAATTCCTCAGAGAAAATATGAAGTCAGCCACAGGATTTTGTATGGATAGTTTGTGGCATGCTTTTTGTTGTGCCGCATTGTCCGGTAATGGAACCCTGTGGCAGTTCATATTTTATCTTCGGAACAACTGTCTGCTACCCGCAATGTTAGCTTATTTCCGCGAATGTAGATTTAGTTAAATGTTTTACACCGCGGCTATGGGCTATGAGGTTGCGATGTATCAGCCAATAATTCCTCAGAGAAAATATGAAGTCAGCCACAGGATTTTGTATGGATAGTT